>Ga0214917_10006852_pt1 | contig 11710 bp, 10 predicted proteins | sample LL_1208_BB_MetaG_FD_177983 | JGI IMG/M metagenome (GOLD analysis project Ga0214917, IMG submission 177983) | Freshwater microbial communities from Lake Lanier, Atlanta, Georgia, United States - LL_1208_BB | ecosystem: Environmental > Aquatic > Freshwater > Lake | place: USA: Georgia | collected...
AAGGGCGATGTCCTAGGCCCCTAGACGATGGGGACGTTCTAAGGCTTCGCAATCTTACCTGCCATTGAGCGTGCGACCAAACCCGATAATTAAGCACAAAAAAGCCGCTATCCCTTCGGATGAGGGGTAGCGGCTTTCTTGTTTAAAGGTATTTGCTGGCTTAGTTAAGAGCCCAACGAACAGTAATTGTCACTGTCACATCTTGCTCGCCAAGATCTATCTGCACTGCAGAGTCTGCTTCTGCCTTTGCCATTGGGAAAGGTGATGAGTAGACAGGTGATGATTGCTCTTCAAGTGAAAGGACCTTGCCGATTGATGTGCCAAGAAGTTTTGCATAAGAAGATGCTTTTGATTTTGCATTAGCTACTGCTGCTGCACGTGCATCTTCTGTGGCAGTTGCTGGGTTAAGAGTTGTTGGTACTACCCCACCAAGTTGGACGTTGTCGCCACCTGCTATGACAACTGCTTCGATGATGGTGCCAGCCTTTGATGCCGTGCGGATTAGAACATCAAATGATTGTGAGGCGCGGTAGCCAGTGATCTTTGTGCCAGCCTCTTGTGTCCAGTTGTATTCAGGATAGACAGAGATGTTTGCAGAGCGGATATCTTTAGTAGCAATCCCTGCATCCTTAAGCGCTGCGCGCACAGCTGCCGCTGATTTGCTGGCAGAGGAAAGTGCTGCAGCATTTGTGGTGGCAAGGGCTGAGACTGTTGCGTTAAATCGAACAGCATCTGGGACGACAGAGATCGTGCCAACACCTGTGACGGTGATGAATCGGTTATCTGTGGTGCCGGCGCCATTGGCTGGGATTGCAAGGGCCACAACGCCTGCGACTGCAGCAACGGTCAATAGGGATGCGATTGTGTGAAGTTTTGTTAGTTTCATAGATTAAGTATCCCTTATTAACTGGGGTGGACGTTAGATATAGCTGGGAATAATGAGAGAATTACTGGGTGAGCCAGTTCTTAAGCAAGTGCGATGCATCTGTAATGAGTGATGCCGCAACTGTTCTAGTCAATGGCGGCTTGGTGGCCTTTCCAACAGAGACTGTTTATGGGTTAGGCGCAGATGCTTGTAATGCTGCCGCCGTTGCGCGCATTTACTCAGTAAAGGGTAGGCCTACTGATCATCCATTGATTGTGCACGTTGCATCAATGGATGCACTCGGTGATTGGGCAGCCGATGTGCCTGAGTATGCAATTGCACTTGCCCGTGATTATTGGCCAGGGCCAATGACTTTGGTAGTTACGCGTAGTGAGTTAGCTGCAGATTTTATTACAGGCGGCCAGGACACAGTGGGTGTGCGAGTTCCCAATCATCCTGTTGCGTTGGGACTACTAGAAGCTTTTGCAAAAGCAGGCGGCAAGGGCGTGGCAGCACCTAGCGCCAATCGCTTTGGACATGTCTCACCGACAACGGCGCAAGCAGTCAGTGATGAGTTAAGGGATTACATGGCGGAGAGTGATGTGATCCTTGACGGTGGCGCGTGTGCGGTTGGTGTGGAGTCAACAATTATTGATTGCACCGGTGATGTTCCTAAGATATTGAGACCGGGTGCAATTACTACCGAGATGATGATTGAATCTTCAGGATTAAGTGCAATAGATGATGTTGTGGGTAAATTACAGATCCGTGTGAGTGGTTCGCTAGAGAGTCACTACGCGCCGATGTCAACAGTTGTATTGGATCAATCCCCCGTCGCGGGTCAGGGATTTATTGCAATGGCAGATATAGCAACACCTATTGGAGTTGTCCGATTGGCTGCGCCGAACAGTGATGATGAGTTTGCTCAGGTTTTATATGCAGCGCTGCGGACGGCAGATGAACGGGGATTGAAAAGTGTTGTTGTTGCTCAGCCCTTGGGCGATGGAATCGCAGTTGCAATTCGTGACCGACTTGGTCGAGCTGCACGAGGTCTTTAATCCCGAGATATTTTTCCGACACTAAGCCTAGGTAGTGGATAAAAATTGTGTCCAAATTCCTAACAATTCGACTGGAGCAGAGCTTTTAGGTCAGTCGGTACATGAACGGACGCTAAATTCTAGTACTTAGGATTCGCCCCATTCCACTCAGCGGTGCGTGTATAAGAATCCCAATTAGGTGTTTACAACTCAAGCATATGCAACAGATATGCCTTTTCGCAGCTCGCTTGTTTTAATGTGATGAGTCGTTCCGGCAGTTCTCTTCTTGACGATTAATCTTCACTCGAGCAACGCTCTATCTAATTCTGCATCTGCCGTGGGGTTATACACAGTTTAAACGGCGACCCCTTAATGCTAAGTCCACGAGTGAAAAGCCAATAAACAAAAACTCCAAGTCTCCCGAAGAACTGCAAATTAGCCGATTCGTACTATACGGTATTCCCGTTGAAATTTTTTTATGTCAGCTTTCAGGATATCTGACAACAATTAGGTTTTCCCAACCTAGAGTTTTCCTGCTAAAAGATATAAATTCGACATCGTAGTTTAGTTCAGAAAAAAATTCTCTGTACAACATTAATGAAATATCTAACACGTCCTCAATAATATAAATTCCAGTAGAGGCTAATTTGTGAATTGAATGTGTAAATAAAGTTGTACCTGCCTCAAAGGTGTGAAGGCCATCATCGATCATAAGATCAAAATCAGATTCTCCAATATTTCTCCAACAAGTCGAAATTGACTCTGGATCAAGTTGATCAATATAAAAGGTCCTAATTCGATCTTCAGCAAACAACACTTCTGAATCGATGTCAGCCCCATAAACAATCGCATTAGGAAAGTAATCTCTCCAAACCCTTAATGAGGCACCTGGCCGTCCAGAAATTCCCATTGAAGATGGTAATTCTGGGTTGTCTGTTCCAAGACCGCATTCAAAAACCTTTGAAATGCTATTGCGGGTGTGCCGGAATAGTTGAGAGTAATAGTCGGTGTAGCGGTGAGATTCCCAAGGATAAGGGTGATTGCCCGCTAGAAGTTCACCTTTATCACTTCCATAAACATCACATAGTCTTGCCAATTCGCACGTATTTTTTCTTTTGTAGAGGACCTCGAAACCACTTTCAACCTTGGAAAACAACTGGTTTCGATTTTTGTCATATAAATACTTACTGTAATATCTTGTCAGGCTTTTGCTGAAAAAGATTGCATCCGCCCGTTTGAATGTTTCTTTCAACACCATGAGAGCTTTCATAAATAGAGCATAAACCAAGGAATCGACAATAATGAGTTAACATCCGCAAGCACACCATAAGTTAAGGTGCTTCTTGGGCTTCCAAAATCCGGCGCTCAGCGGAAGCAGCCCCCATTATTGCCGAAAAATGGTGAAGAAGACCAAAGGAAAGCGCTCAAGTGCTCGATTTACGCAGAAAAAATAAGGACGGGTTGCCAAACATCTGTCGGGTTCGCACCCGGAATATGGCATAAGATACTGGAAATAGATGTACTCGTATGCTTGATTAATTAAGTGAATGAGGATGTTAAGCAGTGGGGCCTATAGCTCAGTCGGTAGAGCAACGGACTTTTAATCCGTGGGTCGACGGTTCGAGCCCGTCTGGGCCCACATTTTTGATTAGTTCCGCGTAAGGTTACGTTAGTGGAAGTTAGATTGCGTAACTGGGAGTTAATTTGAATTTTGTCACCGTAAGTTTTCTACTCTTCACTCTTGTCACACTATTTGTTTATTGGGTTGTGAATGACCGTTTTAGAACCCCAATTCTTCTTATCTCTTCATACATTTTTTATTCATTCTGGGATTGGCGTTTCATTTCACTCCTTATGCTGTTGACAATTAGTAATTACTGGCTGACTCAAAAGATGGATTCCTCAAATTCAATAGACAAGAAGAAGTTCTTTCTAATCGCATGCATATCAATAAATTTAATGGTTTTGGGAATGTTTAAATATTTTGGATTCTTCAGTGATGGTTTGAGCCAACTTCTAGGTTTATTAGGTTTGAGAACCGATCCAGTGACGATTTCGATACTTCTTCCCCTTGGATTATCCTTCTTTGTATTTCAAACATCGAGCTATGTGATTGATGTGTATAGAGGGAAATTACAACCAGAAGCCTCGTTTACAAACTTTGCAACATTTGTCGTTTATTTTCCACACATGGCAGCTGGCCCAATCATGCCGGCCAGAGTATTGATTCCACAGATTGCCCATAAAAAAGTAAAGCCAAATTTTGACCAGGTTCAAAGCGGATTGTTTTTAATAGCAGTTGGTCTGTTTCGTAAGATTGTAATTGCTGACACTCTGGCACCGATGGTAAATAGAATTCTTGATAATCCAGATAACTTTGATTGGAGGTCATTATTGATTGCCTCTGTCGGATTTGGACTCCAAATTTATGGTGATTTTGCAGGTTATTCTGCGATAGCTCGTGGAGTATCACGTTTGTTCGGCATCGAAATGATTGTTAATTTTAGGCAGCCATATCTTGCATATTCAATTACAGATTTTTGGCGAAGATGGCATATCTCCTTATCAACATGGTTTAGAGATTACTTGTACATACCACTTGGAGGAAACAAGAGAGGCAAACTGCGCACCAATCTAAATCTAATGATCGTAATGATTGTTGCAGGCTTGTGGCACGGGGCAGCTTTCGGATTCATTATTTGGGGCGTGCTACATGGAATCTTCTTGCTAGCGGATAAATACATTAAGAGGGTTCAAACTAGAAGTAGAAAATTTGCATTCGTCACAATCCCATTTGGCTGGATTTATACTCAATTTGCAGTTTTCTTCGCTTGGGTGTTCTTCAGAAGTCCAGATGTTTCAGATGCATTACACATATTGAGTTTGATCTTTAACCGCGCTGGGGGTATCTTTGAGCTAAGCGATGGACTTCTTTTATTCTGTTCCTTGGTCGCATCTTTTTGTCTTGATCTATCAGAGAAGTTTCTCACTCCGCTAATCCAAAAGAGGAGCCACATCGCTAAAGGCTTTATTGTGGGGTGTATTTTTATCGTAACTTTGATGTTAAAATCTAGCGTCGTGTCCCCCTTCATTTACTTTAGGTTTTAAATGATAAAAAATAGGGTCTTCTTGTTTGTTATTGGGGTCATTTTGTCGGCTATGGTTATAGAAGTCGGGGTACGTGCCATCAGTCCGCTGCTTGGCCCCCCGCTTGTTTCTTGGAACACAATGGAGGATGCCAAGAAACTCAAACTTGAGGAATTTCTCAAGAGATATCAGAATCCAGAATTTGTTTTTATGGGAAATTCGACAACCCTTATCGGAGTGCGCCCAAATATTTTTGATGAATTTGCAGAACTACCTGTTGGCTCGAGCTTTAATGCGGGTATGAATGGATCAGATATAAAGACTATGCGAGATTTTGCAATTGGCCATCTCATCAAAAATGTGAGGCCGAGGAATTTGGTAATGCTATTCTCAAATACTCAGATGATAGAAGACCGTGGATATCAGAAAGACCGTGGATATCAGAAGTTAAAGATTGAACCCCCAAGCCTAATCTCCAATTCTTACTTTTACAAATACAGAAATACTTTTAAAGATCCGATGACCGTCAATACTCTTTTCAGAATAGCTAAATATCGAGATGCTCGCCAAGGAATAGTCTATAGATGGGCAGATAATCTTGACGATTTTGGCTACACCAGGTACGAAATTACAACCACCAGATATCCTAAAGATGGCTGGGATCCAGTAACGGAGATTGAGAACGACGAGAGGTCTTACTTGATTGATGATTCACAGTTTAGGTATTTATTAGAAGTACGTGATTTTGCGAGGGACAACGGAGTAAATCTAGTAATTGGTACAGTGCCTTTACCAGCCCAAGACGATCAATATCGGACCACCATTCGAGAAATCGCCAACAGGTTTGGAATTGATTTCATTCAAGGAAATAATGCAATTGGTCGAGGCAAATACTTTCAAGATACAGTTCATTTGAATAAAGATGGCTCTAGGATTTTCTCTGAATATCTTGGGCAAAAGCTACCGAAAATCGTTTCGACCCAAATGAAGATGGGTTAACTTGATTTTACTTGCAGATTTTTTGTGGAATTTTGAGCAAATTTTTTAACATTCCAGAATCGCTAATCATTTTGCCATTATTGACTGTGGTAGCAGATTGATTTTCCTGAAGAGAATTTTGAATAGTAAGATTCTGATAATTAGAAGTGCGGCGCATTCCAACGGTCCCTTTTGTATTTTAATTTAATTCCACTTGTCTGCTTTAGGAAAAATCTCAAGTGCGTAGATTAAAACCTTGAATACTGCTGATGAATTAGCCTTTGTGCAATGGCGTCCCAGGTTAAGCCATTTTCAATGAATCTCCTACCTGAAGCCATCAATTCACCTCGAGTCTGAGGTAGCTCTCTAGATCTTAGAAGAAGACTTGGGAGGTCGTCGATACTTCCTGAAATGTAATTCACGCACCCCTTAAAGTTTTCTCCACCGCTAAGAGGAGTTGTAACAATCAACAAACCAGTCGCCAGTCCTTCTAAAGTAACAGTCGTTAGGCCTTCAGGTTGACTATAGGCTTGAATCAAAATATCAGATTCGTACATAGATTCCAAAACTTGGGGATGGCTCGATTCGCCCCGAAAATCAATTTCCACATTTGTCTTAAGGCTTAATATTTGATCACTTAACGGACCTGCTCCAACAACGGTGAGTGTCAACAATCGAGAATCGCACCTAAGATTTAGCATCTCGTTAGCCTTTGATACTGCCTTAATGCAATCAATGACGCCTTTGCCCTCGACAAGTCTACCTACAAAAAGTACCTTTGTTCGGACTTTACGCTCAGTGATCTCACCCCCGGGAAGAATGCTCTTGAGATTAGTCGCGTTAGATAAGACTTGAAATGGGATATCTACTTTCGATGAAATCCAATCCGCGGTATTTTTACTTTGGCCAATAAACTCATTACAACATTTTTTCATTATGGACATTCCAAACCGCTCATAAATGAAGGAAATGAGAATTCCGACTTTTGAGTTTAGTGGAACATAATTGCAGCCTTGATTCATCCAAACACGTCTTTTTACGTGACGAAGCCTGATCGCGATAATCCAGTTCAAAATAAATAAATGAGATTGATAAAAGACTAAATCAAATTTGCCATCGAGAGCTCTAATTTTTGCCCAAAAATTTCTTTCAAAAATTCTGGGCAGTGGCAATCGCCTAAAGATCGTGATGGAGGGGAAGTTAATAACTTCATAGGGATAATCAATTTTTTCCCACTTCGACTCAACATATTTGGCTGGCCAATCAGCAGTTGCAACTGATACTTCCACGCCCTGAATCGCATTAAGGGCAGATGCAAGTTCATGCGATATTCGTTCGATGCCACCAATTTTTGGAGGAAGATAGTTTGTAACGATCAAAATTTTCATAGCTTAGAGTCTTGCTTAGACATATCATCCCTACCCTTGAACTTCTTTATACTTCCAAGATACAGGACAAATTCTCCCAATGAGATTAACTGCGCGGCAATCAAAACAAAAAGTGAAAAACGGGCGTCAGAGATAATCGCAAAAACAAAGAGCCCCGAGTTGAGAACTAAGCCTAAAATTCCTATTCCAAAGTAAATCAGGCTTCTTTTCCTCCATGCAAATAGGAAAATTATCAGAAGCCACATTCCAGAGTATCCAAAAATGAAGTTAAAGAAGTTCCAAATGCGCGGATAGATACGTAATTTTTCTGACAAATCTGGATTTAAGAAATAAATATCTTGTCCAGGATATTCAATGGTTGTATGTATAAACGGCATGATTGGTGGACCGTAGAATGGGAGTGGAGTTAAATACTCATGTCGCTTCATGTGGGTCGTCAAAACAAAGAATGGGTCCTTTAGAGTTAAGGCTACCCATGCTGAAGGAATGTGTTCTGTCAGATTGGCAGGTCTTTTAAAAAATGCTTCGCTATCATTGAACCAAGTGCACGCCTGGGATGATTTCCAAAATTCTCGAGTAGTTTTGCCCAGAAACTCTTTTTGGAAGAACTCATCATCAGTAAATGTAGCAGCGTAACAAGACAAGTCATATCTCATCCAGTTTATAAAGCCGTCTGAATGAGTTGAAGTCGGGGGACTAAATCTTGAATCTAAAGTCGCAGTTAAACCGCCAATGCCTATCGTAGACACCAGCGCAATTATGATTAACTTCTTGGGCCTAAAGAAAAAAGCCAGCAGGATTATTGTTAACATAACCGTCGGAATCCCGTTATATCGAAAACTCGAAAGCAAGACACCAAGTATCAGTAAGGTAAGAGCATAGGAATCTTTCTTCACGTACCTCAGGACGCCCACCACTAAAAATAGAAAGCCAGCCGTCATAGGAATGTCATGCCACAGTGTGATTCCCATTGCACCAACAAGGGGCGTCAGGCATAGAACTGCAGAGGCCCACATAGCGGTTTTCCCTTTGAATAACGAATGCGCAAATAAAGTCACAGAAATTCCGAGGAGTTGGGAAAAGAATAGAGTTGAAATTTCTGGATGTGATCCGTTAATACTTAAGAATTTTACTAGAATCGCCCAGATAGCGGTTGATTCACTTGATATGTTTCCGCTTTTAGCAGTCGAAATGATACCGAAAGAGTCCGCCGAGTAAAACCCAGGGTTGAAGACGAGCCACCATAGAAACATTATCGAAGCATTAATCATCAACGACTTTTGAATGCCAGTTAATCGGCTAAGTTTCGCGACAATCATGGAATTCTCTTTCTAGCCTTTGTAATTCGAAAGTACACTAGATCCAGAATTATCTGAACTGCATCTTTAACGCCAATGACTTTTCCTTCTTCGCGAGAACGTGGTTTGTAATCCACTAAGATTTCATAGGGGCGAAGGCGTTGTATCCAAAGATACAAAGGGAACTCGATTTCTACAGCAAAGCGGCTGTATTTAAAAGGGCAATCTTTAAAATGTCTAGTTGGCAAAAGTTTATAGCCACACATGATATCGGTGATTACCTCATTAAAGAGAATTCCGTAAAAATGAGATAGGAATTGATTTCCACGCGCATATCTGTAGGTAAATGCAGATTGAGCACGAAAACTCCGGTAGCCGAAGACAATTTCTGACTTGTCTTGAAGAACCACATCCCACATCCTCACAATATCTAATGTATTCAATTCTAAATCAGCATCAAGAATTACTGCATGAGTGGTTTCAAGTAGTTTGCTGGCCTCTCTTATGGCACTTGCCTTGCCACCATTTGTTTTGTTGATAATCGAATACGACAAACTTGTTTTTGCTAGGGCACTCTCTAAAAGGCTTAAGGAGCTATCAGTGCTTCCGTCATTAACAAATACACAATGCTCGAGCGTCCCATCCGGAAGCTTAGAAATTTGGCTGACAAGTTCGGAAATAGTCCGCGCCTCATTAAAGAAAGGGATAACGACGGTAAGTGTTTTCATTAGGTGCTAAATGTAGAGGCAGGACTCACAGAATAGAAACAAGCGGGATAACGGTTCTGCATAAAACCAGACGGATCTGCCCGGGCATTTGGGTCGACCTCCTTGAGGAAGCGACTAGAAGGCCCCATCTTGGACTTGGTTTAATAGTCAAGAATTGAGATAATTCTAGAAAAGTCGCCCCCACCATTACTAATCTCAAATTTTTGCATCTCTTTCTCTATTTCTTTCTTCAAGGAGTTGGCGAGATCGAATTCACCCAATTCAAATTCAACCCTCGCTGCCATCGCCCGAGTCAACAGAGATTCAATTGATACCGGTGCATCGCTGATCGCAGGTAAAGAATTCGCATACTTCTTTATGATTCTTAGTTGGTTTCGGTAATTCTTATCCCTGTTACCTAATTTGAGACACTCTAAATAATTCTCGACGATATCTTGCTGCCAAGGAGTGTTGTCAACAAGTTTTACTTGAAGCTCACATGCACTTTTTGCAGAAGTAACCACTTTGAGTACTTGGGCACGTATGCCTATTGCTTGTATTGACCGCGGATTATAATCGTAGAATGATTTAGAAATATTCAAGAGCGCTTGACCGTCTCCAAACTTTGCCAAAATAGGTACTGATTGAACTACATACTCAGGTTCAGCTCTGAGTTGAATTGTCAGAGATTCGATTTTTTTCAGATCCACTTCGGATGAATTATCTTTCATCGCATTTTGTATTGATGAGCGCAAGAGCGCATCGTTAACAAATCTGCTTGAGACGAAGTAGAGAGAAGTTGTCGTGGCAATTATTGAACAGACGAGAACAATGCTTGAAACTGATTTTCCCATTCCAATTTTATGGGCATTTGTGACTACAGGTTTGGCGGAAGAATTAACGATGACAGAGGCTAGAACTTTACCTCCAAGAAAATAAAGCCAGATTCCTAACCCAGGTTGTTCGATTGATACAAGCGCATCAATAACGACACAGACGAATGCTATGAAAGTAGGTGCGCTGGGATCTGAGAGAAAACGAGTTAGTTGCATCCTTCGAAGATATGAGAGGGTGATTATTCCAAAAAGAAAAACAAAAAGCAGAAGTGCAATTAAACCAAAACTTGTACCAAAGCCGATGAACCAATTGTGTGGGCTATCCATGCGGGTTGTAGTAATGGTTTGCAGGGAACCTGGAGTCATATACGTGGGAGTAACGTCATAGAGTCGGTCGGGCCCGACACCAAGAAGAAGGTTGTCTTTCAGGATTCTGAAGCCAACAATCCAGTATTCAATTCGCATCTGGAATGTAGACCTTTCAAATATTCTTGCCAATGGCCCTAACCCAGATGCACCAAGCGCTACGAGAAGCGCGCCAAATCCCCAAAAAAAGTAAAGAGAGAGTTTCCAATTTTGAGATTTTGAAATTACAACAAACCTGATAGGCAATACAATTAGAATGACAAACAACACAATTAGATAACCTTGCACAGCCGCTGTTTTGTAAAGGGCAAGAAGAAGGACTAATGAAATTGTAAGATCTCGATAATTGATACCTTGCGAGGCAAAAGTCCGAGTGAAAATGTAACCGAATAGAATGGCAAGCATTCCACCTGCAAAGTTGGAGTTTCCGAAAGTGAGCACAGTCGCTGACAAGCCTTTAGTATCTAACTTTGCAAAATCTATGCCAACAGATTGCAATAGAGCATATGCCCCCAATGCACAAGACAAGTAGGTCATGGCCTTTGCAAAGGGCTGTTCATAAATTTTTGAGTAAGACATTGTTGCGACTAGAAGAACAGCAAAAGCACCACAGTAATAAAACAGTCCATTGCCACGTCCAAATTGGCCAAACATCGATCGAAGTAGAGGAGCATTTGAGTTTGCTGTTGAGATAGCCATGGTAAAAACTATGAGAGTCAAGATTGCGATCAACCACATTGGTACAGGGTTCAACTTTTGCAGTTTCTTACGCTTTACCAATGCAATGACAATCATTATTAATAGTCCCGAGTACAGAACTAATAACTTTGGAATTGTGAAGGCATCAAAAGTGAATGGGGCAATAGCTACACAAGAAAGGGCGACGGTCAGGAATAAAGGCTGGAAGAGCGAAGAACCATTGCTTGGCGATTTGGTGCTATTTTGCTTTAGTTTTTTCCCGGAGCTCATTTAGTAAGAGTACATAACCACTCTCAATCAACATGATTAGGCACTCAATGTCAGCGATCGCAAGGAAGCGGACAAAAAGGCGCTCATGCTCAGCCTGGTCTAGGGGGCAACACGCTTAAACCCTCAATGCCGGCTTTACCCTTGCCTATCCCATAGACTAGAGACCTGATTCCGGCAGG
>Ga0214917_10006854_pt1 | contig 11709 bp, 10 predicted proteins | sample LL_1208_BB_MetaG_FD_177983 | JGI IMG/M metagenome (GOLD analysis project Ga0214917, IMG submission 177983) | Freshwater microbial communities from Lake Lanier, Atlanta, Georgia, United States - LL_1208_BB | ecosystem: Environmental > Aquatic > Freshwater > Lake | place: USA: Georgia | collected...
CTGCGGTAAGCGCCAAAGGTTACCCCGAAGTCGCCACTTAACCAAAACTCGTGCGTATCTAAGCAGGTTCGGCTGGAGAAGTCGCCCCTGATTCCTCGGCGCTACAAGTTACGGATAAGAGTTGGGCACCTTCGTCAAGGTTGACTAGGCGAACCCCCATAGAGTCACGACCGGTTTGGCGGACTTCAGCCGCTGGTGTGCGCATAACAGTGCCACCTGATGTGATGGCCAGAATTTCATCTTCATTGCGCAGAACAAGTGCACTAACAAGTGAACCACGTGAATTTTCATCAATCTTGGCGGCTTTAATTCCGATACCGCCGCGACCTTGTAAGCGATATTCATCGAGTGGGGTTTTCTTACCGTAACCGCCATCGGTTGCAGTGAATACAAAAGTATCGCCGGCATGTTGGGCAGTAATGCGCGCCATTGTTAAGAGCTCATCATCTGCGCGGAATTTCATTCCGATCACACCACTTGTTGATCGACCCATTGGGCGAAGTGATTCATCATCGACAGCAAAACGAACTGACATGGCTTTTTTAGAAACTAGCAATAGCTCATCGCCAGCATCAACTAAAGCTGCACTAACAACTTCATCTTCGCCTTTGAGGGCAATTGCAATTAAGCCGCCAGCACGAGGTGAGTCATATTCAATTAGCGCGCTTTTTTTAATTAGACCGGCTTTGGTTGCTAGCACCAAGTGAGGCGCGGCAAGGTAATCCTTGATTGAAAGAACTTGGGCAATAGTTTCTTCTGGTTTAAATGCCAACAAGTTAGCAACATGTTGACCGCGGGCATCACGACCAGCATCGGGTAGTTCGTGAACTTTCGCGCGATAAACCCGACCTTGATTAGTAAAGAACAATAACCAGTCGTGAGTTGAGGCCACAAAGAAATGATCAACTACATCGTCTTGTTTGAGTGAAGCGCCTTTAACGCCACGACCGCCACGACGTTGTGAACGATATAAATCAGCCATGGTGCGTTTTGCATAACCACCACGAGTAATTGTCACAACTACATCTTGATCTGGAATTAAATCTTCAGCTGAGAAATCACCTTCGCTGGCCACAATCTGCGAACGGCGATCATCGCCATATTTAGCGACTAGTTCAGCAAGCTCGGTCGCGATTATTTCGCGCTGCTTTTCTGGGCTAATTAAAATTGCATTTAACTCAATAATTTCCGCCATGAGCGTGTCGTATTCATCGTTGATCTTTTGGCGCTCAAGGGCGGCAATACGGCGCAACTGCATATCAAGAATTGCATTAGCTTGAATCTCATCGACATCGAGTAGCTTCATTAAGCCAGTGCGGGCTTCTTCAGGTGTGGTCGAAGCACGAATCAAGGCAATGACTGCATCCAGCGCATCTAGTGCCTTTAGATACCCTTGCAAGATATGTGCGCGTCGCTCTTTTTCAACTAAGCGATATTTGGTTCGGCGAACAATTACCTCTACTTGATGATCAATGTAGTACTTAATGAATTCATCAAGACGAAGTGTGCGCGGAACACCGTCAACAAGTGCCAACATATTGGCGCCGAAAGTGTCTTGAAGTTGAGTCTGCTTGTATAGGTTATTCAAAACAACTTTTGGAATAGCCGCGTTTTGTAAAACAATTACTAGACGTTGGCCTAGGCGCTCGTTGCCTTCGTCGCGCACGTCGGCGATGCCTTTAATTTTTCCATCTTTAACAAGTTCGGCGATTTTCAAAGCTAAATTATCTGGGTTAACTTGGTAAGGAAGTTCGGTTACCACTAAGCAGGTGCGCTTATTAATTTCTTCGACTTGAACAACCGCGCGCATCGTAATTGAACCGCGACCGGTGCGATATGCCGATTCAATTCCGGTGCGACCGACAATTAAAGCTTTGGTTGGAAAGTCTGGGCCTTTAACAATTTTCATTAGTTGTTCTAGAAGTTCATCAGATTTCGCTTCTGGGTGAGCCAGCGCCCAGGCCACACCTTCGCCAATTTCGCGCAAGTTGTGTGGCGGAATATTTGTGGCCATGCCAACAGCGATACCGGCGCTTCCATTAACTAGTAAGTTTGGAAAGCGTGAGGGTAAAACATTTGGTTCTTGTGAACGACCATCGTAGTTAGGTGAAAAATCAACCGTATCTTCATCAATATCGCGCATCATTTCCATAGCGATATGGGAAAGGCGTGCTTCGGTATAACGCATAGCCGCGGCAGGATCGTTACCTGGTGAACCAAAGTTTCCGTTGCCATCTACTAATGGATAACGAAGTGACCAGTGTTGAGCTAATCGAACAACTGCGTCGTAAATAGCGGTGTCACCGTGTGGGTGGTAATTACCCATTACATCACCGACGATACGAGAGGACTTGTAATAGCCCTTATCTGGGCGATAACCAGCGTCATACATTGCGTACAGAACGCGGCGATGAACTGGCTTTAAACCATCGCGGATATCAGGCAGGGCACGGCCAACAATGACCGACATTGCATAATCTAAATATGAACGCGCCATTTCGACCTGTAGGTCGACGGATTCTTGACGGTCGTAGTCTTTTCTTATCTCATCCATTTAAATATCCAAAAATCTAACGTCTTTGGCGTTGCGTTGAATAAATGAGCGACGCGGTTCAACATCCTCACCCATTAAGACTGAGAACAAATCATCCGCGGCGGCTGCATCATCGAGAGTTACTTTGATTAAAACGCGATGTTCAGGATCCATGGTGGTGTCCCAAAGTTCTTTAGCTGGCATTTCGCCTAAACCTTTGAAGCGTTGAATGCCATCTTCTTTTGGCAGACGCTTACCGGCATCGATGCCGATCTTAATCATTCCATCTCGTTCACGATCAGAGAATGCATATTGAACCGGCTCTTTGCCACCCCATTTTAATTTGTAAAGGGGTGGTTGGGCTAAGTAAACAAAACCGCCTTCAATAAGAGGTTTCATAAAACGGAAAAGTAAAGTTAGTAAAAGAGTGCGGATATGTTGACCGTCAACATCGGCATCAGCCATCAAAATAATTTTGTGGTACCGCAAGTTAGCCACATCAAAGTCGTCATGAATTCCGGTGCCGAGTGCGGTAATTAACGCTTGCACTTCATTGTTTTGTAGCACGCGATCAATACGAGCTTTTTCGACATTTAGAATCTTTCCACGGATTGGTAGAACTGCTTGGTTGCGCGAGTCGCGACCACCTTTAGTTGAACCACCTGCAGAGTCACCTTCGACAATATAAAGCTCGCACTTTTCTGGGTCAGTCCATTGGCAATCCGCTAACTTGCCAGGCATACCGCGGCCTTCTAATAAACCTTTGCGGCTACGAGACAGGTCGCGCGCTTTGCGAGCAGCAACACGTGCTGCTGCGGCATCAATACTCTTGCGAACAATTTCCTTACCTTCGGCTGGGTTTTGCTCAAACCAAGTAGTTAAAGCCTCGTTTACGCACTTTTGGGTAAATGATTTAGCTTCAGTGTTTCCGAGTTTAGTTTTAGTTTGACCTTCAAATTGTGGCTCAGCTAATTTAATTGAGACGATGGCAGTTAAACCTTCGCGCACATCGTCACCAGTTAAGCGATCTTCTTTCTTTTTAATAAATCCTTGATCTTCGCCAAATTTATTTACGATGGAAGTAAGAGCAGTTCGGAAGCCTTCTTCGTGTGCGCCACCCTCGTGGGTATTAATGGTATTTGCAAAAGTATAAACTGACTCCGAGAAACCGGCATTCCATTGCATTGCGATTTCTAGTGACATACGTGCTTTTTTATCTTCGTTCTCAATAAAAATAATTGATTTATGGGTTTCGCCGCGAGTGGTATTTAAATGTTTAACAAAATCAGCAATACCACCGTCAAATTTATAAACTACTCGCAGTTGCTCGCCTTTTTCATCAACATGTCCGGCGCGATCATCAGTCAAGGTAATAGTTAGACCGCGATTTAAAAATGCCATTTCGCGAAAACGGGTAGATAAAATTTCAAATGAGAAATCAGTGGTGTCAAAAATTTCAACCGACGGCCAGAACTGAACTGTAGTTCCGGTTGTTGTTGCGGCCGCACCTTTAGCAACTGGCGCAGTTGGAACTCCTAATTTATAAGATTGGGTCCAGGTGAACCCATCACGTAAAACTGTTACAGCTAAATCGGTGCTGAGTGCGTTTACAACTGAAATACCAACGCCGTGTAGTCCGCCAGATACTGAGTAACCACCATCGCCGAATTTTCCGCCGGCGTGCAGAACTGTTAAAACAACTTCAAGGGCTGGTTTCTTTTCGACTGGATGCATATCAACTGGAATTCCGCGCCCGTTATCAATTACTTTCACGCTACCATCGGCCATTAAAGTGACATTAATTTCAGTACAAACTCCAGCTAAAGCTTCATCGACTGAGTTATCTACAACCTCATAAACCAGGTGGTGGAGGCCGCGCTCGCCGGTGGATCCGATATACATACCGGGGCGTTTGCGAACCGCTTCAAGCCCCTCAAGGACGGTGATCGCGCTGGCGTCGTAATTGCCCGACTTTTCGACCACTGGTAAAGCTCCTTCATATTCCTCAAGTGCCTGGCTGTAAAATCGCCCTGAGGGGCGGCTAGGGATAAATCCCGTTGCTAATAGCCTTAATCCTAGTGGTAAAAGCGATGTAGATCTAGCCGTTATTCGCCCTGTGGGTAGGTTTTAAGCGATCTTTAACTACCCATTTAGGGTTCCTATTGGAAAAAGGCGAAAATCACCCTTTATTGGCGATTTAACCGAAAGTATCGCGAGGTCCGCGGGCACCGCGGATTGTTCGCAGGCCCCGCTTCCAGGTTGGGCCTTGGGGGCCGATTATCGAGAGTTTTTCAACTAAAGCTCCGGGTGCGCTGGCTTGGAGTGAAGCTAAAACATCGTTGCTAATTAAATTTAATTGGGTTGCCCATGCAGTTGAAGAAGTTCTGATTGTTAAAACACCTTCAAGGATTGCAATTGGTTCGGTGTGCTCGGCAATTTCAGCGCCAACAATACTTTCCCAGTTAGCGAATAAGTTTCCTTCCGCAATTCCGCTTTGCCATTCACGATCTTGAATTAAATTTTTTAATACATCACTAATTAATTGCGGGTCGGTTGGGTTTAGATTCACTTCACGTATAGGTTTCGGTTTTTTAATATAACCAGTTTTATAAGAGCTAAATAGATCTTTAGCTAGATCTCGTTTCGACATTTACTTACCTGCCTTTACTTGGCCAGGTGTCACATAAAATTTCGTACTGCTTAAATCGGCAGGCAAATCACTTTCAACTGCTGCGGTAATAATTGTTTGCTCTGCCATTTTTGTTGCAGCAACTAATTGCAACCTGCGCGAAGTATCTAGCTCGGCGAATACATCATCTAAAATTAAAATAGGGTCGGAGCCTTCTTTTTTTAATAGATTAAAAGAACCGATACGTAACGAGATTGCCATCGACCAAGATTCACCGTGGCTGGCATATCCTTTGGCTGGAAAATCACCAATTGTTAAAGTTAGGTCATCGCGGTGTGGCCCAATTAAAGTAGTTCCACGTTCAATCTCTTGATATTGGACTTCTTCTAGCCGGTTAGTTAACACTGTGATGTTATTGACCGCTTCGCTAGTTAAGCCTTCAGAGCTGGATTTATACGAAATGCTCGCTGGTTTGACCTCATTTAGGTTGCGGTAGTTCTCAGCAACAAACGGATTTAGCGCAGCAACTAGCGCGATTCGCTCAGCTGTTAAATTAGCGCCAATGTTTATTAGTTGTTCACTCCATGGTTGCAGGGTGGCACTATTAGACCTAGTTTTAAGAAGTGTATTTCGTTGTTTTACAACACGTTCATAATCGGCAATAACCCCAGCTAAACGTGGACTGCGAGTGATTAATAGTCGGTCTAAAAAATCCCTTCGGTTCCCTGGGTCTCCGCGAACGAGATCTAAGTCCTCGGGTGAGAAATAAACTATTTGGCAAGCGCCGAGAATTTCTCGCTGGCTGCGAGTTGGGTTTTGATTAATGCGGGCTCGGTTAGCTTTACTGACGTTTATTTCTAAATCTATTTGCAGGGTGCGGTCATCTCGTTCAATTTCAGCACGAATAATTGCTTGGTTGGCGCCGAGTGAAATTAGTGGTTGGTTATTGGCAACGCGATGTGAAGACAAGAAGCTTAAATAAATTAATGACTCGGCGATATTTGTTTTGCCACTGCCGTTATCGCCAATAAATGTATTAACGCCAGGTTGAAGATTTAGTTCTAAGTTTTGATAAGACCTAAAATCTTTAAGCGCTAGCTTTGTGATGCGCATCTTGAATATCTATCGCTTAAATAAATTTACTTAAGAGGCATAACGCATTGGCATTAACAAGTAGCGATAGTTTTCAATTGCTGCGCCACCTTGTGTGGTGCGGCCCATCAAGATCGCTGGCTTATTAGAACCGGTAAAGGAAATTTGTACATACGGAGTTCCGACTGCGTTTAAACCATCAGCTAAGAAAACTGGGTTGAACGCGATTGAGATATCTTCGCCAGTTAAATAAATTTCGATTGATTCGGTTGCTTGAGCTTCTTCGCCGGCGCCAGCTTCAAGTGATAGCGAGCCGTTAGTAAATTCCAAACGAAGTGGAACTGTTTTGTCAGTTACTAGGGCTACACGGCGAACTGAATCTAGAAGTGGTGCAACCTCAACAATTGCGGTTGTTGTTATCTCTTGCGGCAATAAATGGCGGTATGGCGGGAAAGTTCCATCAAGCATGCGTGAAGTCATTGTTTTACCTTCACCAGCGAATCCCGCTAAACGATCATGGCTTGCTGCTGATCCAAGAGATAAAGAAACTTCTTTAGAGGTAGTTAATGATTTAGCGGCATCAGCCAAAGTGCGAGCGCGCAATAAAGCAGTGGTTTCTACGCCTGGTTTTGAGGGTTGCCATTGCATTTCGCGCACAGCTAATCGGTAGCGGTCGGTTGCAGCCAAAGTTACGGTGTTTTCGTTTACTTCAACATGTACACCGGTAAGGGTTGGAAGTGAATCATCACGGCCGGCAGCAATTGCTACTTGGGCAACCGCGGCTGCGAAAGTGTCGCTAGCTATTACACCAGTACTTTCTGGAAGTTCCGGCAAGTTTGGATATTCATTAATTGAAAGTGTTGGCAAAGTAAATTTTGCGCTGCCGGAAGTTACTAACACTCTAGTACCGTCTAAAGCGATTGTAATTGGCTTGTTTGGCAGTGATCTAGTTATTTCTACCAACAATTTTCCAGGAACTAAAACTTTTCCAGCTTCGGTAATTTGAGCTGCGAAATTAGCTTTACTAGATGTTTCCAAATCTGAACCAGAAAGTTCAACGTTTGAACCAGTCGCATCGATTACTATTCCTAATAGCTCGGTTTTAATAGGGCGAGTAGATAAACTGCGCGAAACCCAATTAACGCAATCTGCTAGCGCGCTCTGTTCGACAATGAATTTCATTTGGTTAGCCTTCCTGCTGTAGTAAAACTTTGCAAGTTTTTTATTTTTAATAATTGATTAATGTGAAAATTAAGTAACGGGAATCGCACAGGTGTTTTCATATAGTTATATGTAGTAGTAGTAACCAGACCACTTAACTGTGGGAAACTGCCATAACCCCATGTCAGAGGCGAATTTAAACCTTTTAACCTGTGGGAAAGGGTGTGGGTAAAACCTTTTAATAAATCCGAGGCAAAAAAAGGCTTCAGCGCTTCAACAGCTTGACTAGTAGTTACCCACATAAAACCCCTCCTTTTCCACAGTTATCCACAACTTATACACAATCTGGGGGTAATTCCCCTCAAATCAGACAAATACCTATTTTTGCGCTTGCTGCTTAATCCGGTTCGTTAATTCAGTGACTTGGTTATAGATCGAGCGGCGCTCAGCCATTAATTGGCGGATCTTGCGGTCGGCGTGCATAACGGTCGTGTGGTCTCGGCCGCCGAACATTTGGCCAATCTTAGGCAACGATAACTCGGTGAGCTCGCGGCACAAATACATCGCAATCTGGCGGGCATTAACGAGCACCCGAGAGCGAGAGGTGCCACAAAGGTCTTCGAGAGTCAAACTGAAATAAGCGGCAGTTTGAGCCATGATCGCCTGGCCAGTGATTTCAGGGGCCGCGTCCGTTGGCATTAAATCTTTGAGAACAATTTCAGCTAAACCTAAATCAACACCTTGGCGGCTTAAAGAGGCAAAAGCAGTAACGCGAATCAAAGCGCCTTCTAGTTCGCGAATATTGGTAGAGATTTTGCTCGCGATATATTCCAAAACATCATCAGGTGCGTTTAATTTATCTTGCGCAGCTTTTTTACGCAGAATCGCGATACGAGTTTCAATTTCCGGCGGTTGAATATCGGTAATTAAACCCCACTCAAATCGGCTACGTAGACGATCTTCAAGAGTAGTTAATTGCTTTGGTGGGCGATCACTCGAAATAACGATCTGTTTATTAGCGTTATACAAAGTATTAAAAGTATGGAAGAACTCTTCTTGAGTACGTTCCTTATTTTCTAAGAACTGAATATCGTCAACCAACAAAATATCTAGATCACGGTAACGGCGCTGGAAAGCGGAAGCTTTATCATCGCGGATCGAGTTAATAAAGTCGTTAGTGAATTCTTCAGATGAAACATAACGCACGCGGACATTGCCATATAGCTCTTTCGCGTATGCACCAATCGCATGCAACAAGTGAGTTTTTCCTAAACCAGATTCACCGTAAATAAATAGCGGGTTGTATGCTTTTGCTGGCGCCTCAGCAACAGCAACTGCTGCGGCGTGAGCAAACCGGTTTGATGATCCAATAACGAAAGTTTCAAAAATATAACGAGGGTTTAATTGCGATTGCTCAGAATTTTTACTAGCAGCTATCGAAGTATTGGAATGATCTTCCCGCCCAGTTCCAGATTTTGGCGCAGCAACTTCGATTTCAACTTCAGGAGCCGCCGGATTATTTGTTACTTCGAGAGTCTCATCGATAGTTACAGCAATATTGGCTCGCTTGTTTAACTCACGGGATAAAACCTCACCCAAAACTGAGCGAAGCCGGGTTTCTAAAACATCTTTCGCAAAAGCATTTGGCGCAGCAACCAGTAAATTTGTAACACCATTACCTGGTAATAAGCCAAGCGGTTTAGTTAGAGTTAAAAATGCGCGGTGCTGAGGCGCATCGAGTGCAACAGCATCGATTACGCGTCCCCAAAGGGCGGTGAGCTCTAGATCTACAACATCCACCGTCTAAACCACCCATCAGTTAACCTGCGCAAACAATCCACATGTTTATCCACAACCTGTGGGTCTAAAGGAGAGGTTTACCCTTTATTCCTATCGTCACCTGTGGATAGAAGCGAAAAGTAGAGGCTATTTGAAATAAAAGCAACTGCTTATCCACAGAAAATTCCCTCGCGAAAGGTTTTAAAGGGGTAAAAAGCCAGTTTGACCGATTTATCCCCAGACCCGTACCGTTACCTTCTTACCTGAGCACGCTTTGCAGCTACGCAAAGCCCCGTTAGATTTTCAAGGAGTCCCCATGACAAAGCGCACCTTCCAGCCAAACGTTCGTCGTCGCGCCAAGAAGCACGGTTTCCGTGCTCGCATGGCCACACGTGCAGGTCGCGCTGTTTTAGCAGCACGCCGTGCAAAGGGACGCACACGCCTTTCGGCTTAGTTGCTAACGAAACTTAGACCTAGGTTTAATTTTTCTAATGCTGGCCAAAACGGCTCGTATTTCTAACAGCGCAGATTTCGCTAAAGCTACAAAAAGCGGACTTCGTTCAACGACTAACAGCCTTGTTGGATACCTCCATCTCTCAAACTCTGACCAACCTGCTCGTTGCGGATTGATAATTAATAAAAGTGTTGGAAATTCAGTTGTACGCCACAGCGTGGCTCGCAAAATTCGCCATCTAGTCGCTGCCAACCTGACTTCACTTCCGGCAGGTTCACTTTTCGTAATCCGAGCACTGCCAGCTTCAAACGGCGCAGATTTAAAATCTGAAGCAACCGATTTGATTTCAAAGTTGGTTAAAAAGGCTGATCAAAAAAATACGGTGAAATCTTGAGAAACCTGTTAATTGCACCAATTCATTTTTATCAAATATTCATTTCGCCGCTTTTAGGCCCTCGTTGTAAATATTACCCATCTTGTTCTTCATACACCGAGATCGCAATCGCGAACTATGGAGTTAAAGGGATCGCAATGGGTGCTTGGCGAATTATGCGATGCAACCCTTGGTCAAATGGCGGAGTTGATTTTGTAAAAGGCGTACCAACAAATACGCAAAAAACACATGAGAGAGCACCGGTGCTATATCTATGAATACCATCCTAAACCCCTTATATATTGCGGTTTCGTGGGTTATTACAACAATCCATGGATTGTTATCACCAATCTTTGGTGAAGCTAGTGGCGTCTCATGGTCAGTTGCAATTATCGGCCTGGTTGTTTTAATTCGAATTATTTTAATTCCACTCTTTGTTAAGCAGATTAAAAGTCAGCGCGCACTAACGGCGCTACAGCCACACCTTAAAGAAATTCAAAAGAAGTATAAAGATGATCGCCAAAAGCAATCCGAAGAAATGATGAAGCTTTACAAGGAACACAAAACAAACCCGTTGGCATCATGTTTCCCAATTTTGGCGCAAGCCCCGATCTTCTTCGCGCTATTTACAGTTCTTAATGGAATTGGAAAAAACCCACCAGTTGCACACGGTGTGTTAACACTTGCCGATGCTGAATCAGCTGCGCAAGCAAAATTTTTCGGAGCACCTATTTCGGAAACTTTCCTGGGCTCTACAAGTGGAACTGTAAAAATTGTTACAGTCATTTTAATTGCATTTATGTCATTAACAACATTTACAACACAGCGTCAGCTAATGGTTAAAGGAATGCCGAAAATGGATTCCTCAAACAATATGATGTTGCAACAGCAGAAAATCATGTTGTATTTATTCCCAGTTATTTTTGCAGTCTCCGGCGTTAACTTTCCAATTGGTGTTTTGATTTATTGGTCAACAACAAACCTTTGGACATGGGGACAACAGTTCTATGTAATTAAAAGAAACCCAACACCAGGTTCACCAGCTTATGAAGAGCTGCAAAAAAAGCGTTCTTCGAAAAACCCAAGTGCAGCAAATGAAAATATTGATGGCGCAACAGAAGGATCAGTAATTGATCCGGAAATTAAAGGCCAGCGCCAACAACCTAATAAAAAGAAAAAGAAGAAGAAGTAAATAGGGCAAAAGCCACAAATACTATTAAAAACCTACAAATAGGACAGGAAATATCAATTATGAGCGAGACAGAGACAGTTGTGGAAGAGACCACCGAGAAGGCGCTAAAACCAGGTCAAAAGAGCCCAAAAACAATCGCCAAACTAGAGGAAGAGGGCGATATCGCCGCTGACTACCTAGAAGGTTTACTCGATATTGCAGACCTTGATGGCGATATTGATATTGATGTCGAAAATGACCGCGCAGCAGTTGCCATTGTTGGCGGAAAACTAAACCACCTAGTTGGCAACGGGGGCGAAGTACTAGATGCCCTGCAAGAGCTAACTCGCCTTGCTGTCCAGACTTCAACCGGTGATCGCAGCCGCTTAATGCTTGATATCGAAAGTTTCCGTTCAGGTCGCAAATCTGAGCTCAAGAAACTAGCTGAGGAAATGGCCGAGAAGGCAAAATCATCTGGCGAAGAAATCCGCCTAAAGCCAATGAATGCCTTTGAGCG
>Ga0214917_10006857_pt1 | contig 11706 bp, 4 predicted proteins | sample LL_1208_BB_MetaG_FD_177983 | JGI IMG/M metagenome (GOLD analysis project Ga0214917, IMG submission 177983) | Freshwater microbial communities from Lake Lanier, Atlanta, Georgia, United States - LL_1208_BB | ecosystem: Environmental > Aquatic > Freshwater > Lake | place: USA: Georgia | collected...
TGGTCGGTATGGGTGAAAACGCTGGTGTGGTTGACATTGGTGAAGGGTGGGCCGTTACCTTCAAGGTTGAATCTCACAACCACCCGAGCTACATCGAACCATTCCAAGGTGCTGCTACCGGTGTTGGTGGTATTGTCCGTGACATCCTTACTATGGGAGCTAGACCTATCGCAGTTATGGATCAGCTTCGGTTTGGTGCTCCTGGCCACCCCGATACTGCGCGAGTAGTAAACGGTGTTGTTTCGGGTATTAGCTTCTATGGCAACTGCTTAGGTTTACCAAACATTGGTGGTGAAACTGTTTTTAATAAGGTTTATCAGGGTAATCCTCTGGTAAACGCCTTATCGGTTGGGGCACTTAGACATAGCGACCTAAAGCTTGCTAAAGCTGACCACCCGGGCGATCTAGTAATCCTTTTTGGTGCTAGAACAGGCGCTGATGGTATCGGTGGTGTCTCGGTATTAGCATCTGAAACTTTTGATGCTGATGGGCCTTCAAGAAGACCTGCCGTTCAAGTTGGCGACCCTTTCGCTGAAAAAGTTTTGATTGAGTGCTGTCTAGAACTATATGCAGCTGGTGTTGTTGCAGGTATTCAAGACCTAGGTGGAGCTGGTTTGTCATGTGCGACAAGTGAACTTGCTTCTAACGGTAGAAGAGGAATGCGAGTTCAACTAAAGAACGTCTTGCTAAGAGATGCATCTCTGACTCCTGAAGAAATATTGATGAGTGAATCCCAAGAGCGCATGATGGCAATTGTTCCAAAGAAACATCTAAAAGCTTTCACCAAAATAGTGAATCGTCACGAAGTTGAATTCAGTGTTCTAGGTAAAGTTATTCGCGAACCTAGACTATACATCAACTGGGGTAAAGAAGAGATTGTTAATGTTCCACCTAGGTCTGTAGCTCATGATGGTCCGGTTTATGAAAGGCCTGTTGCATATCCGAAGTGGATTGATACTCTGAATAAATACTCTGTAAACAAACTTGGTTTATCCAGAGCCCAGACTGCAGGTGAACTTGCATCACAGCTTGTGCAAATAGTTTCTTCACCAAACCAAGCTTCAAAGAGTTGGATTACTGACCAGTATGACCACTACGTCGGTGGCAACACTGCACTAGCAATGCCAGATGATTCAGGTATGGTTCGTGTTTCAGAAGACAGTGGTCTAGGTGTTGCTATAGCTACAGATGCAAATGGTAAGTATTGTCAGTTAGACCCATATTCTGGATCAAAGCTTGCTCTAGCTGAAAGCTATAGAAACGTTGCAGCTTCTGGTGCTGTTCCGATGGCTGTTACTAACTGTTTGAACTTCGGTTCACCGGAAAACCCTGAAGTAATGTGGCAGTTCAAAGAGGCAACTGCAGGTCTTGCTGATGGCTGTCTAGAGCTTGGTATACCAGTTACCGGAGGTAACGTTTCCTTCTATAACCAAACTGGTGACACAGCAATCTATCCGACACCCGTAGTTGGTGTTCTAGGTGTCATTGATGATGTAGCTAGAAGGATTCCTTCGGGTTGGCAAGATGAAGGAAACAACATCTATCTACTAGGTATCACTAGAGATGAACTTGATGGTTCAGCCTGGGCTGAAGTTATTCATGATCACCTAGGAGGTAAACCACCTGTGGTTGACCTTGCCAAAGAAAAAGAACTTGCCGAACTTATGCACGGAGCTAATCTCCAGGGGCTTATAGCTTCAGCACATGATCTATCAGATGGTGGTTTAGCTCAGGCTGTAGTTGAAAGCTGTTTAAGATTCAATGTTGGTGCAAGAATCTGGCTAACCGAGTTAATTGAACGTGACCGAATCGACCTAACTGCCGCGCTATTCAGCGAAAGCCAAGCACGAATGCTTATCTCTGTTGGTAGAGAAGACGATGTGAAGTTTGTTGGACTTTGTGAAGCTAGAGGCATTCCAGTACTAAGAATTGGTGTTACCGACAGTGTCAAAGAACTTGTAATTCAAGATGTTGCCACCTGGAGCCTAGAAGAGCTTAGAAACTCACATAGTGCAACTATCCCTGAGTTGTTTGGGTAACATAATCACAAATTATTTTCATCGCTGAAAAACGAATTTATATTTTGGGTATACAGAAAGTGCCTGAAGGCAAGTTGTTTTGCAAATTGCCTCGGCGGATGGCTGAAGACAGATGCAGGATTTCAAATCGCTAACTAAACTTTGGTAAAAACCTCCAACACTTTTTGTCTAATTCAGTGAGATTGGTGAAAACTATTTTTGAACCAGCCTGCTTGGAGCTGTGACTGTCTTACTTAGATAACCGGACTTATCGAAAGTCACCTGGACGCCGATTTGTTGTCCTAAGTCCGAACCTTGAATGACATAGATGTCTGTAATCTGATGTTCAATAGGTAAGCCATTTAACAACCACTGATACTTAACCGAAACTTGATTATCAGCGGTTGGGACGACGGCTCGAACTATTCTCCCAGGCTTCGAAACCCCTCCAATTACAACTCTTGTATTGCTGAGTATGCCCAGTTCCACAAGCGAATCGTCCTTTTTGGAAAGGCACTGAACTTTGTTACCTAAATACCAGCTGCAAATTTGAATTCCGATTTGGGATCCTGAATCGGCGGGAATCACCTGACGTTTACTTGACGAGGTATTTTCGGTTGGCTTATCGGAAATAAACCAAGTGTACGTGTAGTCAAATTTGCTCATAATTTTGTTGGGTTTAGCCGAAAGCACAGCTCCAACTTGCCGTTTACCTGTTATTGACAGGGATGTCATCAAATCTGCGCTCTTCACCACAGTCGTTTGAGGAGTCTGAGTCGCAAGAGAATTGAAGCCAGTTTTGTTTGCGGTTACTATTACAGACACTTTCTGATACAAATCAATTTTCGAAAGAACATATGTGCTTCCGTTCGCGCCAGCGATTGCAACACCGTTTCTCATCCACTGATATTTTGCACTAGCCTCTTGATCAGAAATCCCAGCAGCTACAGACAAGGTGCTTCCTGACGTAAATTCGCCTGAAACTACAGGGACCGGCGCTTTGAAAGGAATGTAGAATTCTACAATGCTCCATAAACCACGGCAATCACAATAGTCATTCCAGGTCGAATTTGTTTTTAAGACCGCATAAAACTCGTGATGGTCGTAGTTGTTGGGTTCGCCTGAATCCCAGTTGCTGTATGAGACTGGTTCACCTGCCTCTTCGCCATCGGCAAAGTAAAAGTCATGACGAAGGTTGGCTTTAGCACCTATCCAGGCATCGTCTGGGTTTTCCCTAGAATTTCTTAATAGGTTTGATACAAATTGATTCTCAGAGGCTGATGTGACGTTAGCCAAATGTCCCGACACACCTTTGAACTTTAAACTTGTTGCATATGCCCGAGCCTGATCCCAATTTAATGGTCGATCATTAATTAGGTAGTAGTGATCAGTTCCTGGCATTAGGGTTGGGCCAGATTCTAATTCCCCAGAGTACAGTCTTCCTAAGTCCGTTGGAACAGTGCTTTCACCAAAACGGTTAGAGCCCCAGCAAATCAACTCAAAGTTGTTTGTAGAGGCACATGAGTGAATCCATGCTGCTTTGATGTCACTTAGTGGTGGAAGATTCGAAAGAGGAACATTGATCCCATTCATGTTGTAGCCGAAGCACCTAGGCACACCTGCCTGAGTCAAAACGCACGTGTTCCATGAACCTGAGCTTATTTGTGGCACAGACCCCAAGTTTTCAGGTGCCTGAGCAGGAGCAGAACTATACCATGTACCCCAGCATCGCATCGCGTTTGTGAAAGTCAATACGCAGGTATGCTCTGAACCTGGTGCGATTCTTGTCACTTTGCCTAAATCAGAAGGGACATCAGTCTGATTCCCGTTGCCGTGACCCCAACAACGCGCATAGTCTTGTGAAGTTATTGCACAAGTTTGCCACTGAGCAACTGCTATTTGTTTCACTGTTCCCAAATCTGTTGGAACTGATGTCTGACCGTTGTTATTTCTTCCCCAACACTTAACCTCACCTGTCAGCACTACAGCACAGACTTGGAACCCTCCGGCACTTGCCGTGAGCACTGGGCCTAAATCAGAAGGCACATGTGTTACTCCGTAGGCGCTGGTACCCCAACAACGCAACACTTGAGCTACCGTGATAGCACAAAAAAAGGCGTCCTGACCTTCGCCTCCACCTGCAATCTGAGTGACCGGGCCTAAATCGGCTGGGACGTTTAACTGTCCAGAGCTGTTATCTCCCCAACATTTCAAAGTTTTGTGTTCATCAATTGCGCAACTATTCCAATCTGTAACCTCAAAAGATTTTGTCTTAACGATGGCCGAGGAATCGAAGCTCGTAGAAGCAACTACCGGGTCTACTAGGACAACAGAAAATATAATCATCTGGGGAAAGAGCAACAAACATGTCAGCAAACTTTTAATCTTCAAGTTTCACTCCAGAGTCAAATAATTGTTCCACGAGCCAAGAAAAAACTTCCGGTTTTGATCTTCAAGTGAATTCAACAGTTATCCCTCCAGTTAGCTAATTGTGCCTTAACCAACACTAATCGGGCTGGTGCTTACCGTCACCGAATTGTAGCCAGACTTATTCGCCTGAACTATCACAATGAAGTTTGCGCCAGAGTCTGCTTGAGTCAATTTGTAGGTCTTTCCAGTACCAACAACAATTCCGTTTCTCTGCCAGGTGTAAACGAACCGAACACCTGAATCCCACACTCCTGCGTCAACACTCAAAGTTTTACCAGCTTGCAAAGTACCATTTATTCTAGGGCTGCCCTGAAGCAAGAGATCAGCGGCAGACGCGGTTTTACTTGGACTTTGCGATACTAGGGTTGAATATCCTGGTTTAGCCATGGACACCTTTACCGCCAAAAGGTGCCCGATGTCGCCAGCTTTGATTGTGTAGCTTGATTTCGAGGAGCCCGAAATCTCTATGCCGTCGCGGAGCCACTGATACGCCAGCTTAGCGGCAGTAGGGTTGGAAACTACCGCTGTAAGCTTTTGACCGAAACTGAATTCACCGCTGACGGTTACAGCTGGGTTAGCCATAGTGCCTAATCCAATCACAACTGTCGGGGTGAAGTTGTTGCTCAGCGAAACACCATTTCTAATTAGACCAACCGAGGCAGAAAGGTTCTTACCTAGGTCTAAGCCAGTCGGAATATAAAGCTTGCTGTTGCCGCCAGATATCTTTTTACCATCTCTATACCACTGGTAAACGGCTAAAGTATCTGCTGGAACGGTCATCAAGACAGACATTACTGAACCAATGGCAGGAGCTCCCATCATGACTGGCGAACTGATGTTTTGCCCAGACCCAGCATTTTCAGTTGTAACAGTGACTCCTGAGGTGGTGACACTTTGAGCGGAATAGCCAGACTTGGTTCCCGTTACGGTAACCGAGAGGCTGTGACCAGCATCCTCAGCAGAAATAGAGTAACTGCGATTAGTTGCACCAGAAATTGCGATACCATCTCTGAGCCATTGATAGAACAGCACCACCCCTTCGTCCCAGTTGCCCGTGTTTGGCGAAAGGATCTGCCCGACTTGAGCTGTTGCCATAATGCTGGCTGAAGGCTTGCTCGATTGAGACTTTAGAAGCTTTCCGCCAGTGACCTGCCAGCCATCTGGATAACTCTGGGCTTGACCAACAATTCCATCTCCGGTAACCCCATCCAATTGTGTAGCTGTTAGGTTAGCCAATGACAAATTAGCGCCAGTTAGGTTAGCCGCACTTAGAGTCGCAGTTTGTAAACTTGCAAAGTTCAACTTCGCTCCAGATAAATTGGCTCTTGTTAGATCAGCAGCAATTAGTGTGGTCGAAATAAGCTTCGTGCCAATTAGGGTTGCACCGGTCAAATTTGCCGCGGTCAAGTCTGCGTTGGTAAGGTCTGTGCCGGTGAAATCAGTCCCAGCCAGGTTTGCAGATCTCAAATTCAAACCGACCAGAGATTGTCCAGACATATTTACTCCCGACAGGTCAGTTCCAGGCCCAATGAGGTACCCTGAGTAAATAGTCCAACCGGCAGGCAGACTATTCGGGACACCCAAAATGTTTCCACTTCGAACTCCACCCAGTGTCGCAGAACTCAAGTATGCACTGGATAGGTTCGCCCCATTTAAGTTGCTGAAACTCAAGTTTGCATAATTCAAGGTTGCATTTGCAAAATTCGTTCCAGTCAAATCAAGGTGATCTAGGCTCAATGAATAGAGGTACGCGCCAGATAGGTTTGCTCCTGAACCAATTAAGTATCCGTTAGCAAGTCTCCAGCCAGAACGCATTGAAGAAGGTGTTCCAGAAATATTTCCTGAAGTAACTCCAGTCAGGTTGGCGTTCTGCAAAGAAGCACCACTCAGGTTAGCTCCATAGAAGCGAGCATTTGTCAGGTCAGCTCCCTGGAAGTTCGCATCGCTCAAATTTGCATAGCTAAAGTCAAATCCAGAGAGGTTCTGGTTTGAGAAATCCAAACCAGATAGATCGGTACGGGCAGAGTAACTATTCAACCCAACAACAACCGGGTCACTGACAACCACTGTGCTGTTGTAATTGTCTGCTCTGGCAGTTACTTCAACAGAGTATGAATGTCCATAATCTGCCTTCGATAAATTCAAATAGTAGTTATTAGCCCCACTGATTACAGCCCCATCGCGGTACCACTGGTAAGCCAACCAGGAGTTTGATTGCCAACTTCCGACCGAGGCATAAATAGTGCTACCGATTAGAGCATTTCCTGTGATGGTTACAGCACCGCTGTGAGAAATATCACCTAGACCGATTTCCACTTCGGGACTTGTGGCAACGGAAGTTTGGAAACCAACCGAGGACCAGGTGGAAATGAAACTGATCCGGTGGCCGTAGTCGTAGTTTCTCACTTGGTATGTGCTGTTGGTTTCACCCCAAATGTAATTTCCGTCTCTCAACCACTGATAACTAATTTCAGCGTAAGGATCAGTTGCTGTATTAGACGCAGTTAGAGTTTGACCCACTTTAGCTGAGCCCGAAATGTATGGAGAATTAGTTGCAGAGAAAATACCCCACTTGATTTTTCGTGGTTCTGAGGTGACCGTAACGTTTCTGAAGCCCACCTTACTTGCTGAAACTGTAACGGTTACTTCGTGGTTTAGATCAGATTCTTTCACCATGTATTGACTTGAATACTGCCCATAGATCTGATTCCCATCTAGGTACCACTTATAACTAAATGAAGTATTCACGGGCCAATCCCCAATTTCTGCTGTAAGGTAGTGGCCTATGCTCGTAGCGCCAGTAATTACTGGAACATTACTTTGCTCAAAATCCTTGGCTACTGGATTCACAGGATCTGAAGCAACACCAACAGTGTTGTATCCAGATTTAGAAGCATAAACAATAACCTTCAACGGCCTGTCCAAATTCCACTGTTGCAACGTATAGGTGGGACCAGAACCTGCGTAATCGTTTCCGCTATACCAGGCGTAGTCGAGTGTGATGTCCGAAGGCCACCCAGTTGCATCTGCAACTAGGTTCTTACCAACTTCAAGATCTCCTCTAATGACGGGTTTGAAAGTTTGGGTTATTGTGGCCAAAGTTACAACTTTAGCCTGCAGGCTCATTTCTGATGTTGAGACAAAACCAGGTTTAGTTCCAGTTACCTTTACTCGAATTAGAGTGTTAACTAAATCTGCAGTTGGGACAAAACTAGCAGCTGTTGCTCCCGGAATAGGATTTCCAGAGGAGAACCACTGATAGGAAAGACTAGCTCCCTCGTCCCAATTTCCTGGAGTCGCAGTAAGCGATGAGCCGACAACGGCATTACCTGCGACCAAGGGTTGCGGGTGGTTTACAAATTCACTCAGATGTCTAAACCTGGCAACACCAAGCAAAGTCTGAACATATAAGTTGCCCTTAGAGTCAAAGAATTTAGCTCCGTTAACGTAACTAACTGCAGTTTCTCCCCACAAATCAGGTTGAAACAGATTACCCTTCAAAGATCCCATTGAATCAAAAATAGAAACAGTTTGATAGCTACCATTTGGGGCGCCGTACCTTTGCACCTGAAGAATGAAATTGCCATCAATTGATTCCATGACAGGTCCGGATCCGTCTTGCAAGCCTGACGTGTCTAAGCTGACCGTTCTACTAGAGCCATCCTCTGTATTTTGAACCAGCATCACGCAAGATTCTCTATTACAGGCTCCCTGATTCCATATGCCGCCCTTAGATTTTGAGAGGCCGCCTCGGTCAAAAAATGTAAACGAATTTCCAAAGTAGTAAACGTAACTTCCCGATGAATAATTGATCCTAGGCTCAGATGACCAGGAATTCACATACCTTGGATTAGTGAAATCATCATCTGGGCTATAGTACTTTCCATTTTCGGCATAGTAACTATCACTAACCATTAATCCACCATTGTCATCAAATGCTACCTTCGGAGCGTAACCAATGATTCTTGAATCGTCAAAAGTAATAGGTGCGTTCTTTCTTGGATCATAAATCACTACTTTTGATTTACCTAAAATGTCTCGGGCTTCTACCATGGCGATTTCATCATTGGGTCCAATGGCTGCGGCGCTTGACTGAGTATATAAAGCGTCAATTTCCCCCAGTGAATAGTTAATCGAATTTCCAATAGGGGTGTAGGTGCCGGATTCTAAGTCAGCTAAGTAAAGCTGACTAGTTTCGTTTTTGGTCACATACCCGCTGGTCAACGTGCTGAGCGGATGATAATTTGAATAGCCTTCAGCTAAAGTCACATTTCCAGTAGAAACTACCTTCCCTGAAATTAGACTCCACTTTAACCAAGTGCCATTTCTGTAAGCAATAAGCATGGGAGTGTCATTTTGCGTCTCAAGGATCAAATCTGAGTTGGAAGGAATAGCAATTGTTGAGCCATCCCATGAATAAGAATCGTAAGCATTTCTGTAGTTGAACCTTGCTTCCCAATTATCATCCACAGTTACCACATACTTGCCATCATCGCTAAGGGCTACTCGGCCATTAATGTGCCACCCAATGTATCCCGTCGCTAGCGAGAAATTTGGCGCAATCCCGTTCTGAGTTCTGAAGGAATAGAAAGCGTTATAGTTATTCCCATATGCTCCCGCTGAAATCAGGTCTCCGTGCGAATTAGTGTAAAGACGATCTGCCGTACGTTGGTCCGACCAAGCAAAACTGTAAACCATCTGCTGACTACCGTCAGGTTTTATTTGAGTAAGACCTCCTGGGGTTCTAGCAATCATGGTCCCGTCAGTGAGCATTGCAACGTCTTTTATCGGGTTAGCGGTTAAACCATTAGTTGAAGTTCCCCAAGACTTCATGAAAGCCCCGTCCTTGGAGAACTGTGAGATGGTTCCGTCCGGAAGTATGTCGAGAATTGTTTGTGTGGTCTGATCCCACTTTAGAGTTCCTCTTGCCACCTCTGGTGGCAAAAGCTTGTTTACATATCCATCAAAAACATAAGGAAGATTTGAATCATCTGCTTTGGCTATTTGTGTATTTATAGTTAGTGAGGTCAGGATTCCCACAGCTAAAACAACTAGAACTGAAGCGGCTTTCTTTAGAATTAACATATCTCTCCAAGTGAGCAGGACTTTGCTTTTATACCTAATGATTTCAGACATGTTGCCCAGTGACAACAAATTAAAGGTAAATGTCTGATATCAACTTCAGAAGTTCGGAGCGATAAATCCGTGCCCTTTAGGGTCTCTCTTGACCTTTTGGACCGCTGAATCAGTCCAGTTTTCAGCTGGAGCTTAGAATTGGCTGACAGGTTCTTCGGCTGAGTCAAATTCCTTAATTAGGTAGTGCTCGGTTCTCCACACAGCAGCTGGATCAAGCACTGGAACTAGTATCTGGCTAAAATTCACAAATCTGGTGAGCGACGATAGGCCATACTCTTCCGCTACAGAGCTTAGGGTTCTGAAGTTATCCCTACTACTTTCTAGAGAGTCGAAGGCAACGGCATAAGCCTTCTCTCTAGATACAGGGGAACCAAACTGTACTTCTACTACAAATACGTTGGCAAAGAGATTCCTCAACTCTGTTTCAAACGGCTCATAACTGAAGTTTCCGCTCGTGTCAGGATTGAGAGTGTTGTGGTCCGACATGGTAAAAATCCAAATGTCGTAAGCCCCTGGAGATATAAAGCCGACTAGGTTGTCTCTAACATCGTTGAATCCTTCGGCAACCTGTTGAGTAAGCATAGTTTTTGCGCGCCAACTAAAAACGACTTGTAGTTCCGTTAGTTTTTGAATTTCTTCTGGTTCAGATTTATTGTCGAGAAACTCAAAGGAATCTCTTAAGTACTTTCCATCGGTGCATTCACAGCCATCTACTCTGCAATCACATTCAACATCACATTTGCAACCAGAACCACAGCCCATTATGCACCTGCAATCTCTTTCGTGCTCTTGTTCTTGGTTCTCAAGTTCATCCTCTTCAGGTCCAGAGAACTCGTAAAAGGCTTGATTGGTATCATAATCTTCAGGATCCCATTCCCAATCCCATTCTTCATCACGTTCGCTCATTTTTGGACTCCAATTCCTATACCCTGCCTGAGGGTAATTGTTTCGGATTTTAACTCAACTGTTTTTTAAGATTCAGCGGCAATTAGCCCACCCAATGTAACGGGCCTAATGCTTGCGGTTCCTTTAATGACTTGGCTTCGAAAAATGTACCTAGTAATGACAAATTTGAGTAATTGTGAATCGTGTTCCAATTCCAATTCAGCCTTGAGAAACAAGTGTCACCTCTTTGGTCCATTATTGAGTGTATTTGATCGGGCTCAAGATGTGTTCGAGAAAACTCTACTATTGAAATTCCTTCTGGGTTTTCGCGCCAATCCCAACCGGTGAATGTGTCCCAATACTTTCGATAGTCAAAAAATAGGTAGGCCTGATGCTCAAACACTTTCGGGTTTGAACGAGACTCTATTTCCGACTCGTCGTGAACAAAGAATGATCCTTGACAGGAATAGCCAGTAAAGTAAACGTACTGTGGTTCATACAGCGAAGTTGCAAGGTACTCACCACTTCTGGGGTCAATTGCCCATACATTCCCGTCCTTAATTACATGGACAAAAGCGTCAGCCGTCCATTGTGCCGCTGGTGCATGAGAGTTTTCCCAGTAAGATTTCGAGCTCACTTTCGATGCACCAGATCCTGTAACAACTGCGCCTGGACTGACCTCTTCGGCATTTTCCAGATGCGCAACCTGATTTAGGCCGTTTCCAGGTTCACCTTTTGGTCCCTGATCGCCTTTTTGACCCGCGCTATTCCAACTAATTGGATAGGTATTCTTAGGACATTGCTTTTCGATGTTGGAAACTTTAACAATATTCCCGTTTACTCCAGTCACGCATGCATAGATTGTCTGGCCAGCGCTAAAAGACACTGCGCCATTAGCCAAGGCAAAGCCAGCTGTAATACAAAAAAGAATACAAGCTGTGAATCCTACCAAAAATTTTTTCATACCGGATGGCCCCACATTCCCTGAGAACGATTATTAAACCAGAGCATAACCTATTCAACGTTATAGTCATGTTTTATCTTTTTGCAGGACACAAGAACGCAAGTCGTTACAATTCTTCGCTGACAAGCTCTTCTATAAATGTCAGACCTTTCTGGCACTCTTAAACCAAGTTCCAGTTAGGGTTTCACTATGTATATAAAAGATTCGCTTTGGTCTTTCAACACCAGAGATCTAATGCGGGCATCATCTTGTGAGCACTGCACCAAATTATCG
>Ga0214917_10006858_pt1 | contig 11706 bp, 18 predicted proteins | sample LL_1208_BB_MetaG_FD_177983 | JGI IMG/M metagenome (GOLD analysis project Ga0214917, IMG submission 177983) | Freshwater microbial communities from Lake Lanier, Atlanta, Georgia, United States - LL_1208_BB | ecosystem: Environmental > Aquatic > Freshwater > Lake | place: USA: Georgia | collected...
CTACAGTTCAAAGTGGTGGCGGTGGTGTTTTTGGTGCCATTAGCAATGCAGCTACAAACTTATTTCAACCTGCTGAACAGACAATAAATCAGGCCTATGCTCAACTAGACAAAGATTTAAGCCTATCTCAAAATGCACCATTGATTGCCGCCATTGCTTTGAGCATTGCGCTTCCAGGTGTTGGCTCGGCTATTGGTCAACAGATGATAGCTGCTGGACTGCTTCCAGCGGCAACATCTGCGGCTGTGGCTACGGCAATCGGTACTGGTGTGGCAAATGCCGCCCTACAAGTTGCACAGGGTAAGTCTCCAGAAGAAGCGTTGAAAGCTGGTGTTATTGGCGCTGCTGGTGGTGCTGTTGGTGAATATCTTGTTGGTGATCCTAGCGCAGTAAGGAATTTTGTATCTAGCACATCAACCAATCTTTTGGCTGGCAAGCCTCCAGAAGATGCTGTTAAAGCTGGAATTATTAGCAGTGGTGCTGGCCTTGCTGGTGGCACTGCTGCACAAGCAACTGGCTCTGCTGTTGCTGGACAAGTAGCTGCTGGAACTACTGCTGGATTACTTGCTGGTCAAACTGGTGAACAAGCATTGATTCGTGGTGTTTCCAACATAAAAGTTGATGACCTTACATCATCAATTCCACCAAGCACAACTGCATTTGACACAACAACTGACATTTCAGACACATCTGGATTTGACATACCCACACCAACACCACAAACACAGATTACTGGAAATACTGGAGGAAATATGGCAACAAGTTACACAGAAGACCCCTATGGGTATAGCGGAACCCCGTCTTACTACAATTATGCTGAAGACCCGTATGGATACATTGGAACTCCTCCAACAGATTACACAGAAGACCCCTATGGGTATGCAGGTGGAACTGGTGGAAGTCAAGTTTCTGCAATACCAGGCGATTTAAACGCTCCAAGTGGCTATGGAAATCTAACTATTGGTCAAGTTCAACGATTGCTTGGTGCTGGTGGCGGTGGGGCACGGCAACCTGCAACTCAAAGTGCTTTGCAAAGACTATTGAGTGGTTTTACTGGTCGGCAACCATCATTGCAACTTGGTAGCGCAGCAGGTCAATTAGGCAACTTACTTGGCGGTGCTGTTAGTGGCGCTGGTGGTATTTTGGCTGGTCAAACTGCGGCTAAAGCATCTGAAGAACAAGCTAGGATGATTTCTGGGGCAACTGGTCAAGCTGTTGGCGGCTCTCAGTTCAGACCCGTTGGAACAACCACAAGGTTTGGCACAAGCCAATTCCAAGTTGATCCTACAACTGGTCAATTGACAAGTGCTGGTTATCAATTAACTCCAGAACTCAAGGCAATGCAAGATCGAGTTATGGCCTTAACTGGTCAAGGCTTGACTGAGGCAGAACAAGCGGCTGGTCGTTATGCTCCTTTGACTGCTGGCGCACAAGGCTTGTTTGGTCTGGGTCAACAGTATTTGGCTCAGTCTCCTGAACAGGTTGCCGCTAACTACATGGCAAGACAACAAGACTTGTTGGCTCCTAGCCGTGAGCGTCAATTGGCTCAACTACAAACCCAACTGTTTAACACTGGTCGTGGTGGCCTGTCTGTTGGTGGCACTGGTATGCGCCCAGGTGGTGGTCAAGGTTTACGGGCTGCATCTCCTGAAATGGAAGCGTATTACAACGCTTTGGCTCAACAGGATGCTCAATTGGCTGCTGGTGCACAGCAAGCTGGACAACAACAAGTGCAGTTTGGTGCTGGCTTGATGGGTACTGGCGCTAACTTGCTTGGTGCTTATGGTCAGGGCTTGACAGGTGCTTATGCGCCATTCAGCACTGGTATTGGTGTTGGTTCATCACTTGAGCAACTTGGACAACAACCTTTGTCATTGAGTCAACAGTTGGCTCAGTTGAGTTCTACTGCTGGCGCAAGGGCTGGTGAACTTGGAATCAGAGGAACCACTGCGGCATCTGTTGCTAGACTTCCTTCTATGCAATACAACCCGTTGTCGAGGGCATTGGTTGGTGCTGGTGGAAACACTCAGTTTGGCGGCGCATTAGGTGAATTTGTTGGTGGTGCGTTTCCAGGATTATTTGGCGCAGGAACCACAATAAATCCTTTGCGTACTGATGAGTTTGGTACTGATGTGTCTTTTCGGCCAGTAAACCCCTTAGAGCCTGAAGAACAACGAGCACAAGATGAAATGTTAAAAAATTATCAAGATCAAGCGGCGGCATATCGTGCTAGAGGTGGTCAAGGGTTGTATATCCCTGGCGTTACAGGTTAATTTAAGGAATAATCATGGCAACAGATATTGTTGGAAGTTTGTTTGGTGTTAGTCCTGAGATGTATCAGGAAGAGCGCAATCGTCAGGGGTTGAAAGATGCTATTTCTATGGCACAACTTGACCCTATGCAGTATGCAAATGCCGCTATCCAAGCTGGTGCTGGTCGTGCCGCTGGTGGGTTTGCTGGTCTTATGGGTGTAGAAGACCCTCAGATGCGTCTGATTAGCATACGAAATTCACTGGCAAAACAGTTTGACACCAATACTCCACAAGGTTTGCTTCAATACTCAAATGCTTTGCAAGATGCAGGAGATGTTCAAGGTGCGGCTTTGGCGGCAGATCGTGTTCGATCTATTCAAGGTGCTTTGATTAAGCAACAAGCTGATCTAGCTACTACAGCAAAAGTACGGGCAGAAACTGGCGGCTTGAATGTAAAAGCAATGGACAGAACTGCAACCATTAATCGATTGATGACTCAATTTCAGTTAGGAGAAGATGAAGCATCTGCTGTTGCATCTAATCCAGACCTTGTAAAACAGTATCTTTCTCCAAAAACTACTCAAGGATTTGAGCTATTGAAGACTGGTAAATTTACTCCTGAGAGTATTGCTAATTGGTCTACTGGTAAAGGAACATTAGAGCTTGTTGACATGACAACTAAGCCAAGTGAAGATTGGCTAAAAACAGCTAGAGAACTCGGCTTTCCTGCCAAAAAGACATTCAATGATTACACACCAGAACAAGTTACACAAGTAAACAAGTTGGAATTTGATCGTCAGTTGAAATCAAAAATTGCTGGCGCATCAAAAACAACTGTTGATATTAAACAAGAACAGGCGGTGTCTAAAAACAAAACTGATCTTGCTGGAGAAATAGAAAAAGATGCCTTTACTGCTGCTGACAGGATTTCGTTAGCACAAAACCTACGCACTCTTTTGCCAAAAGCATTTGTTGGAATTGGGGCAGATGTAACCTTACAAGGCGCTAGAGTTGCAGAGGCTTTTGGTATTGATATTAAAGGAGTTGCTCCTTCTCAAATTATAGACACAATATTAAATGAAATGACTATTGGTAAAGCAGGAGAGCTAAAAGGTGCTTTGTCAGACAAGGACAGAGAGTTCTTAAAAGCAACTATTGGCACTAGAGGCTTATCAATAAAAACATTGAATTATGTTGCGGATGAAATTGAGCGTAGAGCAAGCATAGATAGAAACTTAAACACTAGGGTTAATAATTTTATTAAGTCTAAGAAAAGTTTAAATGAAATAGATTTTGCTGAAGAACGCGCACAAGCAGGTAGAGATGTTCAAAAAGATTTAGACCGATTAAAAGAATTGCGTCTAAAAAAAGGTCAACCATAATTGTTGTTTAGGAAAAAATCATGGCACTTACAGCAGAAGAACAGAAAGAATATGAACAACTACAAAACACCTATGGAAACTTTAATTCTGTTTTGAGTGACACTCGAGAGCCGCCTACATTTGCACAAAATGTTGGCACAGCTTTTAAAGAGAGTTTGCCAGATATAGGTGGATTGTTAGGCGGCATAGCAGGTGTTGCAGCTACAAAAACTCCTATGGGTGCAACTGCTGGAAGAACCGCAGGGACAATGGCTGTCAGAAGTATGCTTGGGGCTGGAGCAGGTACTTTAACTGGGACTGTTGCAAAGCAAAAAGTTGACGAAATAATGGGCAAGCCAATGCTATTAGACGCACAACTGGCTGAACAACTGTCAAATACTGCCACCAATATGGCAATTGATAGCGCAGGAAATGTTGTATTTTCTTTAGGTGGGAAAGCATACAAGGTTGCCAAAGAGGTTATTCCTAAACTTGGCATATTTGACATTGCGTTGCCTAAAGTAGATCAACTTAAATTACAAGTACAAAGATTGCTGCAACGTGAAGGCGGTAGTCTAACCAAGTATCAAGTAGAGCCAACCGCAACTAGGGCTGTAGCAGAATCAATTGGTCGTGCTGGCATATCTGGCAGGGGTGTTTTTGATGACTTAGAGATAGCAAATCTGCAAGCATTAAAAACAAAACGTGATGAAGTGTTGGATGATATTTCTAGCAGGACATTAACAGATTTAGAAGCGGGTGCTTTATATAAAGATGTTATTGGCAATGCACAAGATAATTTGAGTTTGGCTGCAAGAGAGGCATATGCTCAAATAAATGAGCGAGGAAAAAATGTTCTTGTTAATTCTTCTGCATTGTCAAAAAAGGCTCAACAAGAACTAGCCGCCGCCGCTAACATATCTAAAACAGGCGACCCTTCTACAAGTCTTGGCAATGAAGTTACTTCACAGTTAAAGGCAATTTCTGACCTTAAAGATGAAATTACTTTTGCTGACGCACATGAATTTAGATCAAATTTAAGCAAGCAACTAAGAGAAGCTAAATTGGAATTTGGCGCAAACTCGCCTAAAGTTGCCACCTTGACTCAGGCAGTTGTTGCTATTGAAAAGGCAATGGATGATGCTGCCACTAAGTTAAGCCCTGCGTTAAAAAAAGCATACGATGAAAACTCGGCTTTTTATAGGGATAGCATTACTGAGTTGTTTCCAACAACCCTGTCTAAGTTAAACAAGGCAACAGCAGAACGAGTTGGAGAAACAATATTTAAATCTGGAAATGTCTCAGAGATAAAAGATTTTTACAAGTCTTTAGAAAGAGCAAAACAATTAAACCCTGACTTAGATATTAATCTTGTAAAAAATTCAGTTCAAAAAGGTTATTTAAGCAGCATTCTTGGTGAAGAAGGCACAGAAATATCTGTTACAAGTTTAATAAATTTACAAAAAAAATTACAAACAGACAAAAAGTTTAATCGTACTTTTGATGCCGCTGTCTCGCCTGAAGTAAAGCAAAACGTAGAGGTTCTTGCTAATGCGGCTAAATTAAGCCAATTAAAGCCTCAAAACACTTTTAGTTTGGCTATCAACTCAGCGCAAGCAAATCAAATTAGCGGTGCTGTTCAAGCAATTCTTGCGGCTGGTGGGGCAGGATATGCGTATAGCGAACTTGGAACAGTAGGTGCGGTTTTAGCTGGTGGCGGTCTTTTGATGGCTCCTAGAGTGTTGGCAAAGATGGCAACTAATCGTGAAGCAATAAATGAATTAATAAAAGCAGAGAGGATGTTTGGACAAGTTGTAAATTCACCGCAAGCAAGTCAGAAACCATTGTTGTTAAAAACGATTGGACTGCTTAATCAGGCATACGATAGAGTTGGCGTGACTGGAGAAGACTTTAATCAGCCAAAGCCATCAAATGTTGGAGTAGGACTAACGCCAGAAGAAAGCCAAGAGTTGATGCAATTAGAGTCTCGTTACAAGTAAGGAGCAAAAGATTGATCCTCTCACCCTTCTGGCAATGGCAAATGGCTGTGTCGCAGCTATTCGCAAAGGCTGTGAACTCTATAAAGAGGTCAAGGGAACTGTTGCCGCAGCCCAAAAGACTGTTAAAGAGGTCACGGCTATTGCTGAAGAAGTGGGTGGCTTCTTTGGGTTCTTTAAGAAGAAAAAGCCCAAGCCCACAGCCCCAGTTGCTCCCAAAGCAAAAAAGGCTGAACCAGAGGTTTGGGATGAGAACAAGGTTGTCTCTGACTTGGCGGCTAATCTCTCGCAGTTCTTCAAGGTTCAGCAACAGCTTGCAGACCACATTCGAGAAGAAGAAGAAAAGTCTAAGACTGTTTATGACCCAAGTCAGAACATTATGGAGTCGGCGCTAAACAGAGAACTTGCAAAGACGCAGTTTGAGAAGTTAGCCAAAGAGATTCGTGAGATTATGGTGTATCAGTCACCCCCAGAACTGGGAAACTTATACACACGGGTTAACTCGATGCGAGTGCAGATCATTGAAGAACAAGAAGAAGCAAGGTTAGCCCAAGAGAAGAAACAACGAGAGGTTGAATGGCAACGCAGAAAGGTAATAAGCGCAATCCAGGACAAGGCAATTTACGGGGTAGCCTGTTTAGTGTTCGTCCTGTACCTAGTCCTGTTCTTCAGCCTCCTAATAATGGATCGAAAGGTACGATGGGGTTTCTAGTTGCATTAGTTGCTATGGTGCTGGTCTTTGTCCTACTGCTTCCGCTATTGGGAAGCATTTACTATGACACATTGGCAGCACAAAGAGAGAGCAAAATGCAGATTGAGCGCATGGAGAGACTGCGCCAGCAATTAGAGTATGAGCGTCAACAAATGGAGAAACATCGTAATGAGTCAAAATAGGTTTCTATGGATTGTGATTTCCATTTCATTGATATGCATATTCCTGTTAGCAGGATGTGAAGATCGTTATAGATATATTTGCCAGAATCCAGATAAATTTGACCTTCCTGAATGCCAAAAGCCTAGATGCTTGTTTACCCAAACCTGCCCTGAATACCTTGTAGCACCTATCTTGACCACCAAAGTTGAGCAACCAAAGGTTGAAGAAAAGAAGGCCGATGATGACAAAAAATAAATACACCCCAGAAGAAGTTGAAGTTCGTATTTGGGGCTTTGTAGTGGTGATGATTACCATCATTTTGTTTGGCATCGTGATTGCTCTGCTCTACTCTGTTACTTTTGTAACGCAACCCATCAAGAGTATGGCTCCCATCGATCAAGCCTATACCAAGATGCTGAACGACATTGTTCTACTCATTGTTGGCGGCATTGGAGGCATTGTGGGCAAGAGGGCAGTTGGTGCTGTGACAAGCACTACGCCTCCTCCTAGCCTCCCTGCAAGCGTTCCTGTCGCAACTGTCGCAGCAGTTTCATCCAATGCCATGCCTGTTTGGGTGAACCCTCCTTTGGATGAAACCTGGACACCTCCACCTCCTCCAACAACGCCACCCACTCACTTAGAGCCTGATGCTATTCGTGAGGAGATCGCCATTGCAAGGCGTGAAAGCCAATATGCTTAACCCATACTTCATCATTGGGGCGATGATTGCTGTGGGCGGTGCTTACGGCTACGGGCATCATGTTGGATGGGGTGATCGGGATGCTGAGATGCAAGTTGAGATTGCCAAAAAGAATGAAGAATCACGGGAAAAAGAGCGTGAACTTGCCCAACAACTGAATGACCAATCAACCAAACTTTCGGAGGCCAATAATGTCATCACTCAAAAACAGTCTTCTCTTGATTCTGCTATTCGTGCTGGTAGGTTGCGGCTCCCGTCCACAAGTTGTGTACAAGCCCCCGCAAATGCCCCCACTCCCGCCGGAGATAGCCCAAAAGAAAGAAGTGAACCTGTCAGACAGGTTTATGAAACTTCTGACTCCGACAGAGCAACCCTCGCAGCCATTGCCGAAATCATCGCCCAAGGCGACAGAAACACGGCCCAATTGAATGCTTGCATAGACTCGTACAACAAGGTAATGGGAGTTATGAATGGTCAACGCTGAACAACTAAAGAAACTCCACATTGGGGCTGAGTGGGTTGATGCCCTCAATGAAACCTTCAACACTTTTGGCATTAACACACAGCGCCAGCAAGCAGCCTTTATCGGGCAGTGTGGGCACGAGTGTGGGCACTTCAGAATCCTTGAAGAAAACCTTAACTATCGTGCTGAAACGCTAATGAAGCTATGGAAAGCAAGGTTTCCCACCCTTGATATTGCTAATCAATATTCTAAAAATCCTAAAAAGATCGCCAACAAGGTGTACAGCAGTCGTATGGGCAACAGAGATGAGGCATCTGGTGACGGGTATCGGTTCAGAGGCCGTGGGTGCATACAATTGACGGGCCATGCAAACTACTTTCATGCTGGGCAAGCCCTGGGAGTTGACTTTGTGATGGAGCCTGACCTTGTTGCCACACCTAAATATGCGGCACTGACTGCTGGTTGGTTCTGGTCAACCCACAATTGCAACAACCTTGCAGAAGCAGCTGATTGGGTTGGACTGACCAAGAAGATTAACGGCGGAACAATTGGCCTAGATGATCGCGTAAAGCATATAAATGAGGCTTTTGCGGTTCTTGGTTCTTGATGCTTTCAGATAGCTGCTGGCGTAGCCATTTTGCGCCTTCTAGTCGCTTCCATTCAGCATAATGGGCAGGGATAAGCCTTATGCTGACAGTCTTTGCAACGCTAGTCAACTCACTTTTTGGTCTTGGCATTTCAGTCCTCGTTTAAAGCCATCCAAACCATTAGGCAAACGCCTCCAATGGCTAATGCAATGCCAAGGAACCCCAAGGCAAAGATAGTGATGATTGTCTCGATCACATAACCCCCCTCATTTCCCACCCCAACAGAAAGTAATTCCAGCGGGTGACTATGTTGTTGTTGGTGAACTTGTTGCCGTCCCAGGCGAGGTCTGCCGGGGTGTAACCCTTGGACACCATCAGGGCCATAAAGACTTGTTGTGCTTTCATGTGTTGAGCTCCTTTAACTTGGCTTCGATGCCTCGGATGACCGAATGGATTTCAGGTGTCCATTTGTCAATCTCCTCATCCGTCAGCCCAACCCATGTGCGCTGTGGTGGGGTGGTGGCTTTGCTTGATGGATATGTGTGACCCTTTGCACACTTGTCATTGCCGTCTGGTCGCCTTTCACGCATCACACCTTTCGCCCCGCACTCAGGACAGTACCCATACACCGCCACAGGCTCTTGCTCTGGCTGTGCTTTGCATTGGTCACAATCGTGATTCACACAATCAATCTTTTGCTCAATCTCTTGCCCAAGCCTTTGCACTTCACACATGGCGTGTTCTGCCAAGACTTCTTCAAGGGCGGTGTATGCACTCAGCATTTTTGGTTGGTGTTGGCTTCTCAAATCCGCCAACATGCCCTGCGCTATGTCCAACGCCTCAAGCGCCAGCTTCAATGCTTCAATTTGTTGTGGTGTCATGCTTGTCCCCTTGCTCGGATGGCGGCGGCGCAGTCACTGCGGTCAGCATTGGGCAACAGTTCTTCAATAGCTCTTTCACACGCCTCCCTCTCTGCCTCTGCCACCAGCTTGGCAAAGGCTTCAAGGTGATATACAAACCTTGCTCTGTTTTTTCCAAGACCATATAACTCCATGCCGGAATCTCTAGCCATTTGGATGATTTCTTGTGTCATTTTTTCATTCCTCTTACATAAGCAGTAAACGACTGAATCGTGTCTTTGCCAAAAGCTAGAGTGCATTTCTCAATGTGTTGGGCGACTTCTTCAATCACTTCATTCCTGGCATTGTTCTCAGCGTAGCGCATGATCTGGTGCTTGCGTAACCCTTGTAGACCCCAATCGCCTTGGCGCTTTGCAAGTTCTTCAAAGGCTTCGTCTTCAGGTTCTTTCATCTGCAATCTCCTGATCGTTACGCTTGATTTCATGCTTCAAATATGCCAAATCAGCATAGGACAACTCATCAGTAATGTCCTTTATTTGCAAGTTAAAACGCATCCACTTGACCGTCTTCTCACAGTACGAGATTAAGCCAACAGAGTCATCGCCTTCATGCCATTGGTAGTCAACTTCAATTCGATCAATCTCTGGATTGAAGTCAGCGTCATCCCACTCAAAAGGCACAAATTCAATTGTTGTCATCATTCACTCCTATTTGTTCAATATCCTGGGCGCATAAAAGCGCATCCAAGGCGATGGATTTAAGGATTACAAGGGCACTCTCTGGCAAGGATGGATTGAGAGCCTTGTGAGCCTCAATATCCTGCCAGAAAGCGTTTAAACGGGTAATTTGTTGTTGGTTCATGCGTCAATTCTGCCTTGTCTGACAGAGATTGGAATAGGGATTTACCCTACCTTACGCATAACCCTTTGGAGTCGCCCAGAAAGCCCTTTACGGGTTCCAATGACCTCGATGAAGCCTTTGTCAATCAGCGCCTTGTATCGGGCTGTGACGCTTGAATAGGGCAGGAATGGCAGTTTAGAAAGTACATCATCTGAGATGCAACCATCTGGGCCGTAGGCCGCAATGGTTTCATAGACCAAGGACTCCATCTTTGTGGTGTCTATTGCCTGTGCTGCTTGGTGGGAAGTGGCAGGGTCTTCTTTGCGAGCAAGTTTAAACGGCGCAGTTCCAAAGAACTTCTCGACTGCACCACCAAACCAAGATTGATCTAATTTTGTCATATCAACTCCTATTAAATTGGGGCCGTAGCCCCGTGAGGTTTATCAGAATGGCAGATCGTCATCAGTGATGTTTGATGCCTTGCGAGGGTTAGCCGCTGGAGGCTGTGCATCTTTGGGATTGACTGCCAGGCCCATGAACTTGCCATTCTTTCCCTCCTTGACCCATGCGGAGAGCCAGTAATCTACGCCAGCAACAGTTATATTGCCTTTGTAATGTGGGGCAGTTTCTTTCTCTCGTTTATCGTTAGAAAAAAGTACGCCAGAATTGTCTTTACGATTAGCATCCATATTAGCCTTTCAAGCCTTTCAATGTTTCACCATGTTTCTTCAAAGCACTACGCACATTACTTGGAAGCAATGCCCATAACGCCACCTTCTCCTCCTGGTCATGGATTCCCAGGTATTCTTCATAAGCCCCGATCAAGTCGCTTGCCTCGAATCTATCTTGAACAGCAATGGCAACATCCGCAATGATATTTTTCCTGTCTTTGGAGACAATAACGCCATCTGTAGGCTTGATAACAGCTTCACCTTCTGGAATATCCTCTCCAGCATAGATGTACAAGCCCAGGCCATGCAATGACAATGCCTTAGTCATGCAACGCATGATGGCAGTGTTGACTGCAAATGCGTCTGGAGTTGGTATTGCCTTGTTGCGATAGTCCATCACAGGCAATTGGCAGGTCATTGGTTTAGCAAACATAGTGACAGTTACGAACACCATTGCAGTGCCGTTAATGTCCATGAAGCACTTGTCGCCAAACATCTCCACCTTGTAGGTTGCGTTTGCATCAGCCTTCAAAGCCTCTGCCCATGCCCATGCCCATGATAGGTATGTGAGATTGTTTTTCTTCTCTGTGTGATTGTTGACATTGGTGGCAAGAAGTTCTTTGATTGCTTCTTTCCTATCAAACATTGTGCCAATTATTGTCGTATCCATTTGTAACTCCTGTTGAAAAGTGAGATTTAATTGTGTCAAACTTTGTTGAGAATTCTATAGGTGTTTTCCCTAATTTGCTCTCCTTGTGCTTGTGTGATCCACATTGTCAGCAAAGTCAGTTGGCTTTGAATTGCCTGAATGTCACCCGTGAACCCTGCGTAGTTTCTGTTTAGGCACTTGTGGGATAGTTCCTTGGTCTTGTTTTCTATTGCCATCAGCATCGTGCTGTAATCGTTGAAGTCGCTCATTTTTAGCCTTTTCAAATGTTTGAGATATGTCTGTGCAAGCTGCACTTTGATAGACAAATTTAGGGTCTGTGATTGAGATTGTTGGTAGGGTCATCCTTGCTGGTGTTTTGTCTTTCAGCAAGATAGGCAAGCTGGGTTGCGAGATCACAATCTCGAAATAAGATAGGACTCGTTTGATCGCAA
>Ga0214917_10006859_pt1 | contig 11706 bp, 22 predicted proteins | sample LL_1208_BB_MetaG_FD_177983 | JGI IMG/M metagenome (GOLD analysis project Ga0214917, IMG submission 177983) | Freshwater microbial communities from Lake Lanier, Atlanta, Georgia, United States - LL_1208_BB | ecosystem: Environmental > Aquatic > Freshwater > Lake | place: USA: Georgia | collected...
GTTGTCTGTTACATGATAGGAAGTCAGATAATGGAAGACTTCAGGTATTACAAGATAGACGATATACGTAGACGTATGTAGGTTTTCGCAGGTGATTTTTATAGGTATTGGACTGGGATTGAATCTGACACGTTCACACATCGCGTCACACTGCTTTTTATATATAGGACTTGTTCGCTATCACTGAATTACTGTATCGCTCTATATATACTGTACATATATACTCGCTCTATATACTCGCTCTATATATACTGTACATATATACTCGCTCTATATATATACTGTACATATATACTACAGACATTAATTTACATTTGGTAGTGTGAAATATATTTCTTAATTTTATATCAAAGTTTATAAAATGAACCTAGGTAAATCAGTTAAAAATAAAGTAGAGAAATCCATATGGAATTCAGTACATCGTTCAGTAAGGAGTTCAGTATGGATTTCAGTAAGTGATTCAGTATTGAATTCAGTAAGGAATTCAGTATTGGATTCAGTATGGGATTCAGTAGTAATACTAACTAATAATATTCGAAATGAAATTAGGTAAATCAGTTAAAAATAAAGTAGAGAAATCCATATGGAATTCGGTATGGGATTCAATAGATAATTCAGTATGGAATTCAGCAAGGGATTCAGTAAGGGATTTAGTAAGTGATTCAGTATGGAGTTTAGTAAATAATTCAGTAATTAATTCAGTAATAACAACTAATAATACTCGAAATGCATCTAGGGAATTCAGTTAAAAATAAAGTAAATAATTCAGTATGGAATTCGGTATGGAATTCAGTAGGGAGTTCAGTAGATGATTCAGTAGGGAGTTCAGTAAGGAGTTCAGTATGGAATTCAGTAGGGAGTTTAGTAATTAATTCAGTAGGTAGACCAATTAATATTATTCGAAATGCATCTAGGGAATTCAGTTGAAAATAAAGTAAAGGATTCAATAAGACTTTATGTAAATTGTTCAACATGGAACATAGTAAAATCCTCAACAGGAGATTTAACAAAATATTCAGTATGGGATTTAGTAAGGATTCCAGTAAATAATTCAGTATCTACCCCAACCAATAATATTCGAAATGAAATTAGGTAATTCAGTTGAAAAGAAAGTATGGGATTCAGTATGTAATTCAATAGGAAATTCAGTAAGGAGTTCAGTATGGAATTCAGTATCGAGTTCAGTATGGAATTCAAAATGGGATTCTTTAAAGAGTTCAGTATTCAATTCAGTATTTAGACCAATTAATAATTTAAGAAATGAAGCTAGGTAATTCAGTTAAAAATAAAGTAAGGAGTTCAATAGATAATTCAGTAAGGAGTTCAGTATGGAGTTCAGTAGAGATTTCAGTATATAATTCTGTATGGATTTCAGTAAGTAATTCAGTATGGATTTCAGTATGGATTTCAGTAGATGATTCAGTATGGAATTCAGTAGATGATTCAATAGAACACCAACTAATAATTTAAAAAATGAAGCTAGGTAATTCAGTATGGAATTCAGTATGTAATTCAATAGTAATACCAACTAATAATATACGAAATGAAGCTAGGTAATTCAGTTAAAAATAAAGTATGGATTTCAGTATGGAATTCAGTAGGGAGTTTAGTATATAATTCTGTATGGGATTCAGTAAGGAGTTCAGTATGGAGTTCAGTATATAATTCAGTAGATAATTCAGTAGCCAGACCAACTCAAATAATTAGAAATGCATTTAGGTAATTCCGCGCGAAATAAACTAAGTGATTCAATATCCGTATATATATACGGGACGGATAATATGTCAGTCGTTCGTACGATAAGAAATTTAGTAAGTGATTGTGTATACAATCCCATACATCATTCAATTGAAATGCTCGCACATCGATTAAAAACATTACGTTAATGAAATTAAATAAATCAATTAAAACCTCTATACGATCGCACGTATATACTAGTATATTCTCTGCTAATTGGAAAACATTGTATACTGTAACCGACCCTCGATCCGTACAATATCGTCCCGTAACAACCATGCTGTTGAGGTCAGTACGGTCATCAATGTCATCAGTGACACGCGCGCTGGAAAAATAAAATAAAAAAGATTTGGTAGATTGAAATATTCTCCTTAAATTTATGTATAGAAATTAAAAAAAAGTATATGGCAATTCAAGGAGCAAAATTCAAAAGCGTAAAACCTATCCAAATTCAACACGAAAGAGGTACAGATTATGTGCAAATCGAAGGTACCGTTCAAAAAATTGAAAATGGTCGAGTTTATCTCAAAGGTCTAATGTATGACTTTAGTATTTCATTATCTGACTTTCAAACAAGAAACATATGTCAAAAGTAAAATCATCCGAAACTACACCTGCTAGGAAAGCAATGATTAAAGCTCTCAAATTAACTCTTGAAAGTGAAGAAGTGTAAAATAAATTTGGTAGATTGAAATATTCTCCTTAAATTTATGTATAGAAATTAAAAAATAAAGTATATGACAATTCAAGGAGCAAAATTCAAAACCATTGACGTAAGAAGATTTTTAAGTAATAAAGCTTTTCCATTTGCCGCGCAAAGCTTTGCAGAAAAGTTTGTTAACCAAGAAGAAGTTGCTGTTAGTGTAGTAGAAAATTGGTTTAGAGGATATTTCCCTTCAGAAACAGCATTTCGTGAATTTAGGCAATTAGAATGTTTTGCTATCCAATATATACCCTTCGAAAGTGAAGAAGTGTAAAATAAATTTGGTAGATTGAAAAATTATCCTTACATTTATGTATAGAAATTAAAAATATGGAAGATTTAAGAGATTTTATTGCCGAATTGAAAAGATTATCAAATTTAGACTATTGCGAATCTGCTGGTGATATGCAAGATGCTTTAGAAAAAATTCACGACAGGTTAAATGAAGAGTTTCCTGATGTTGAAGAAGATTAAATTAACAAACGGTCAGGTGGCGAGAAGGAAACACGCACCGAAACATTGGAATAGGTTCTGCCATGAACCTCAAACAACGGAGTATCTGCTTTAACCAATGTGCTGATGGATACTATCACAGGTTCGAATCCTGTCCTGACTACCTGGTGCTCGGTAAAGCCTCTTATCGAAAGATAACGTAACTGAAGTGGATAATCTAGAAATAGATGACGCTCCACTATTTAGTCAGGTGGCTCAGGGGTTGACGCTATGCTAACCAAAGTATATAGACAGGTTCGAATCCTGTCCTGACTACTAAAAATAAAAAGTTATGAAAAAAATGTTAGTAAAACATCCAAAAAATTACTTTGGATTCCGAAAAGACAAGATGTATCATAATGGTACTCTTAAAACAACCCTATCATTTGCATTGGGTAAGTTTAGATTATTATTATATTAAACTAAAGATTATGTGCATGATAGTATCAGAAGCTTTGATTGTTGTGGCAGTTATAGGAATACTATTCTTAGGATATTGCTACAAAAAAGGAGGAATGTAAATAGCAAACAGTCAGGTGGCGGAATTGGATAGACGCTACTCTATGAGGAGGAGAGGTGGAAGAAACTCATACAGGTTCAAATCCTGTCCTGACTACTAAAACAAATTTGGTTCTTTGAAAAATACTTCTTATCTTTAAATGTTCGACATTGGGACGATCCCGGTACTCCCGGTAGGATTAAGACACCAACAGGTATACCTAAAATCTATAACGCATTGGCATACAATATAGTATAAATTTCTTAAAGAAATCTTTCAGAATCATTTGGTAGATTGAAAAATTATCCTTACATTTATGTATAGAAATTAAAAGATATATGAAAAGAAATTCTGTTAACAAAGCAACTATTACCGTTTACACTTCTGAATTTGGAACTCCAAATAATGAGGTTATTCAACGATATGAGCTCGAATATGCTGATGCTCGTAATTTACACGAGCTGTATAAAGAAGCGCGCCGAGTATGGGACGAGTATCATGTAGTGTGTGAGACAGAGTCTTTTACACAAGCATTTTCTCATACGTATGCAGAAGAGTTTCGCGCACAATTAATGGAAGAGCATGACCAAGCTGCAGCAAATGGAGAGCTTGATGAATATTTTTTGTAAAATATTGCAAAAGAAATTTGGTAGATTGAAAAAAGGTGCTTATTTTTATGTATAGAAATTAAAAAATAAAAAGTATGTCAATGATCGCAAATGTATTTCAAGAAGGACGATTCGTTAAAGCTATTACGTTAGATGGACAAGATGTATCTAATCAAATTGAGCGTAATATTCGTAAAGAAGCTATAGCTGCTAATTGTCAAGTTATATATGACTCTATTACCGGAAGTTGGATGCTGCATTCCGGCAGTAATGCAATGCCAATTAATTTAGAAATTGACACTACGTCAGATGATCCAAACGACTCGCATGAAAGTGTAAAACGATTTATTCATCGATCCATTGCAATGAAACCGAGTCAGTTGTTGATCTCGGATTTGAAATGGAAATATTTAGTTCGCTCTGTAATGCGAGGCAAGAATATAATGATGGTAGGCCCCGCTGGATCAGGTAAAACTCTTGCAGCAAAATATTTAGTGCAAACGTTAGAGCGCCCCGACTTTTACTTCAATTTAGGAAGCACTCAAGACCCTCGAGCAACGCTAATTGGTAACACTCACTTTAGTAAAGACACCGGGACTTACTTTGCGGAGTCAATGTTTGTAAAAGCTATTCAGACTGAAAATGCTGTAATTCTTCTCGATGAGTTGTCTCGTGCACATCCTGAAGCGTGGAATATATTAATGACTGTACTTGACTTAAACCAACGCTATTTACGTCTTGATGAAAAAGACGGAGCCCCGACAATTAAAGTAGCTCCAGGGGTGTCGTTTATTGCGACAGCTAATATTGGTAATGAATACACTTCAACTCGAGTGTTAGACAGAGCATTAATGGACCGTTTTATAACAATTGAAATGGACCAGCTTAGTGGGTCGCAAGAGTTTCATTTATTGAAAATGAAATTTCCAGCAGCAGATACTGCAATTTTAAAATCGATTGCAGAAATCGCTGATTTGATTCGCACCGACGCGAATTCTGAAAATCCTAAACTTTCTAACTCACTCAGTACTCGTGCTACCGTCGAGCTCGCATCGCTTGTATACGACGGATTTACGCTAAGCGAAGCGGCTGAAGTAGCTATATACCCGTTCTTCTCCGCAGATGGTGGAGTAGAGTCTGAAAGAACATTTATCAAGCAAATAGTGCAAAAGTATTGTGGAACTTCAGAAAATGCTCCGGAAACTCCATTTAATGTTTCAGATACAGCGGCAGCTTTTTAATTTTTAATTTCTATATGAGTAGGGAGAGGTTGTGAGCCTCTCTCTACAACTGTATAAAAATCTTTCAGAAAGATTTGGTAGATTGAAAAATTATCCTTACATTTATGTATAGAAATTAAAAAATAAATGGCAAAGTTTAAAAGTACATCATACGACAAATGGGCCGCAAAAGACGAGACGTCTCAGTTTTGGTTAGGCGACGCTTCAAAAGAAAGAGTTAGTACATCTGACCCTGTGCAATTAGCTGCATATCAAAGAGCGATTAGCAACTTTGTCAAGATTATCACTAAACGTAGTGATATCAAAGTTCAATATCAAGTTAGTGGTAATTCCTATACCGACGGTAAGTCTGTAGTAATTGGGTCTAATCTTCAAAATAAAGAATTTGACTCAACCGTAGGGTTAGCACTTCATGAAGGTAGTCATATTGCATATACCGATTTTTCCATATTGACTACTCAACTTCCGGATAAGATTCGCGACTTACGTAACTCAGACTCTATATATAGAAGCGTTTTTCTATATCAACACCAACTTCAAGATACGTTAAAAACGCTATTGAATATTGTCGAAGACCGTCGAATTGACTATATTGTATATTCTCAAGCTCCTGGATATAGAGGTTATTATCGATCGATGTATGCTAAGTACTTCAACGATTCTATTATCAATAAAGCACTTCGTTCCAAACAAGCTACAAAGGTGACTTTAGAAAATTACTTATTTCACATTTGTAATTTTACAAACCCAAATCGAAACTTAAAAGCACTTCCGGGATTGTTAGATATTTGGTCAATACTTGACTTAGCTAATATTAGTAGATTGAAGAACACTCAAGATGCCTTTGACGTTTCTTGTAAAATGTTAGAAATTATTGTAACTCAGCTGCACGAAAATGCTCAAGAAAAAGAAGAAAAGAGTCAAGTTGAAGAACCTGAGAATTCTTCTCCGAGTGAAGGTGGCAGTAGCGGTTCAAGTACTTCGACAGATAAAGATGAAAATACCGAAGAACCTCAAGGGTCCGGAAATGAAAGCACAGACGAAGAAGATGAATCTGAAAGTGAATCTGAAGAAGAAAGCACAGACGAAGAAGATGAATCTGAAAGTGAATCTGAAGAAGAAAGCACTTCAACTTCTGAAAGTCTAAATGAAGGCGAATCCGAAGAAGAAAGCACTTCATCTTCAGCAGTAGAGACTCAGACTGAAGAAGAGTTAACAGATGCCGAAGAAAGTAAATTGCAAGAAGCAATTCAAAAGCAAAAAGACTTTTTATCAGGAGCAGTTAATAAAAAAGGAATTTCCAGTAAATTAGCTCAAGCAATTCAAGCTGCTAATGAGCTCGACGTTGAGATTGTAGAAACAGGACCCGAACGTAACAAATTTAAAACGTATGTATTACATGGAATGTCTGAATCAGTTGTTAAGTCCAATTCCAATTTAATTGGAGCATTTATCCAGACAGGCTGGAGAGGAGAGAATTCGTGTGAAGCTGTTACCAAAGGCCTGCAGTTAGGTACTTTGTTAGGTAAAAAGCTCAAAACTCGAGATGAAGAAAGGTCTTTAAAGACAACAAGAACGAGTACGGGTCGTTTAGATAAGCGATTAGTTTCAGAATTAGGTTTTGGAAATGAGCGAATATTTTCGCAAATAATACATGCTACGGTTACTCCAGTATATGTGCATTTATCGTTAGACGCTTCAGGATCGATGACAGGGTCTAAATGGGATTCGGCTTTGAAAACAGTAGTTGCAATTGCTAAAGCTGCTTCGATGACTTCTTCAATGCATTGTGTAATATCACTTAGAGGGTCAGGTACCGTTAGCAGCCGTACTAATCCTGTAGTATGGGTTGTATATGATTCCAAAGTCGACTCTATCAATCATTTAGCAAAATATTTTCCATACCTTTATCCAGGAAGTATTACTCCAGAAGGTCTTTGCTTTGAAGCGTTACAAAAAGAAGTGCAAGCCGCGGCGAAAGGTAAAGAAGCTTTCTTTATAAACTTTTCCGATGGAGAACCTTGGTTTAATAGCTATCAAGGATCCGTTGCACATAATCACACAAGAAATGAAGTGCAAAAAATGCGCAATGCGGGTATTAAAATTTCGTCTTATTTTATCGATACCCATAGTATACAGCCTAGCCGAGAGTTTCAATATATGTACTCTAAAGACTCTGTAGGAATTGACGTAAACAGTTTAAATCAATTAGCGCGTACATTAAACGCTTTATTTGAAAGACCAGTATAATGAGCATGCATATGACTTTTCAATATCGTTGTATACAACTAGAACAATATATTAACTCTTTAGGATATATAATACGAGAATCATCATGCTATGCAATTGTACCTGAAACTCGCGAAATTTTAATTCCAAATCAAAATGTTAATTATCGTCTTCGCTTTTTTGGACTGCTTCATGAAGCGGGGCATATTTTAGAATCGCCATACACTATACCGCTTCGCTCCAAAGCACAAGCAGCGTTTTATATAATTAACTCAGAGTTGATGGCATGGCATACAGGATACACAATTGCACAAACTCAATGTGCATGTACAGAAAGCGAATTACTCGGGTATTGGGAACATGCCGCTGATTGTATTAACTCGTATATACAATTTACAGCTTCTACAAGTAAAGCTGAGTTGGTTCGTATTGCTCGCTCATATCGAAATTTAACACAAACTCTTTAACAGCTCTTTATGGAATTGCTACATTTATTAGGACTGTGCTCAGACAGCTTAAGTCATTTCGATTTACTAGATATGCTGTTTAGCATGGAAACTCGTAATTTAATTTTGATTCATGAAAGATTTAACTTATTTTTAGTAAAATTTAAAGTATATGCGAAACGTAAACGACATTGTAGAAAAAATTAAAAGAATGATTCATTCGAGTAAAACTATACATCACATACACGCGACATGTCGCTATATCAACCTTTTTAAATTGCAATGCACATCTACACAAGAGCTGCGATGCTCGGAAATGCTTGTAGACTTAGAAATGCAGTTGCAAGAAAAATATAATCAGTTTATGGAAATAAATTTGGTAGATTGAAAAATTATCCTTACATTTATGTATAAATTAAATAATAAAAAATGAAAGAAAAATTAGAACAGCACGAAATTGAATTAATGGAAGTCGTTAGAAACAAATGGGTGAAACTCGCTTTCGACAAATGTTCCGAAGGAATTAATAAGCCTGCTTTTGAAGAAGGAATTGCATGGCTCTATAAACGATTCCTAGATTTGCAAGCACCTCAAGTAATTTATTGCGATTCAATGTTGGATGCGGTAATGAAAATTACTTTGGTAAAAGATTATGGTAAAGAGTTGTCAGACTTTTCTCCGAAAATGATGGATGACTTCTATAATGGTAAACTTGATGTGGAGTTTGTAGAAAAAATTAAAGAAAATTACTCATTGAAATCAACTTACATTGGTTGGAGTAATTTTGGTTGGGTTAGCTTTTACGACTTCTTTACACAAATCAATGTACTCAATCATGAAGATTTTAACAATTATCAAAAATTGATTGAGTCCAACGTGTTTGAATGTTTTGAATTTGAAAATGCAGTATTTGCGGTACAACCTCCAATGGAAGTTGTTTATAACGAAGCTTTGGTGCCTCATAATTTAGAGGGAGCTTCAATAACATTTAGAGATGGTTCAGACTATTTCCATATTAATGGGTTTTCTATTTCGGAAGAATTGTTTACAAAATTACACACAAACACATACACGTTTAAAGATTTCATTTCAGAAGACAATGAAGAAATCAAATCCGCTGTAATTTCCTATTTGGAATTGAAAAATGGTTCAACTGGTGTATATGACTTCATAAAAGACAATTTAAAAGAAATCGATACATTTGTCGATAAAAAAGCAGACCATTTTATGGAAGGAACAACGAAAAGTATGAATGTCGGTGTATACACTTTATTTAAAGGAGTTATAAACGATATTGATATTGCATATGTAAGATGTTATTGCCCATCGACAGATAGAATGTTCTTTTTAGGTGTTGACCCAGTTAACACAAATGCTAAAGATGCAATTGCTTCTTTATTTAGAGTACCAACGGTCTTGAAACCAAATATCGTGTCTATTTCCAGACAGGGTGAAAAGTTTTCAATTGAGTTTGACGAAGCGACTACACTCAAATTGAAAAACAATGCATATACTCACGACGAGTTAAATGCATATTCAAGTGTGAGCGGAGACGAGTATTTCACTCTTATGAAATATGAATTTTAAACATAAATTTGCTCAATTGAAATTTTCTTCTTATATTTATTTAAAATTTAATACAGAAACAAAATGAATCAGGTAATGGAAAAAATGGTTAACGTTGCACCAACAAGCACGAGCGGACACTTTATTAAAGGTGCGAAAAATGTCGTAAACCTCGACGCCATCAACGACACGTATTTCGTGGATGGAGAAAGTGAATTGGTTACTCAAAATCACACCACACTCGTGCAAGATACATCTTGCTTGATTACAACGCAAGTAGTGTACAATCCATTTGCGAAAATGTTTGAAAAAAGTAAGGATTAAAGTAACGAGTAGTACTCGAGTAAAGAGAGCTAGCTATATAGCTCTCTTTTTTCATGTGCAATCTAGGGTAGATATCTAGGGTTTTATTGAAACGAATCTAGGGTTTTTACGAGTAGATCTAGGGTTTTTATTGAAACGAATCTAGGGTTTTTATGAAATTACCCTAGATGCAAAGGGGGAAAATCTAGGGTGAATTTCACTGAAAACCAAGCGAATATTCGGGCGCCCTCCGGCCTATATCACGTTTTTATTGAGACAATAACTTTTTTCATATAGACCTGGTCTAGACGGTTTAAGGTGCCCTTAATAATGAATTTCAACCCTTCCACGCAATTCGTCTGTATATCTATTTACTCAGACACGCAATTCGTCTGTATATCTATTTACTCAGACACGCGATATCGCATAGATCCACTCATTCAGTACCCTATCCACACGACCTCATTTTCAAAGCTGCTTCAGTACCTTCAAGTAACGTACGTAAAGCAAGACAATTTACATGTAAATTTCTTTGCTACATTGCATCATTTTACTTAAATTTATGTAGAAAAATTAATTCAAGATATATGAATAGAAAACTAGCTGCAATTGCAATTGCTCTTTCACTTGTTGCCTGTCAATGGCCAACCACTTCACCACGAACTCAACTGCGAGTAGCAGTGGACTCTTGCGCGTGTACGTACACACCACCAACTCGCTCGTGTCGCGCGTATACACACGATTCTCGTATCATTCCAGTGCGTGAATGTGTTGACTCTATTACCATTGTAATTTATTAATTTTAAAAATCAACCTTATGTATATTGATATCGACATTGACGACATTTACTTTGAACTATCTAACAGAGAAAAACAGCAACTTGCCGATCGGTTAGAAGAAGATGGATATTGCTCGACAGACTCTCCTGCAGAAGAAACTACACCAAAATGCACAACAGATTGGGAATGGAAAACGCTCGTGCTTGATAAAATTTCCAATCGCACCTCGCTTCCCATACACATCGAACACGCATTATTTGAAATTGCAAAAGCGTTATGAAGTATTGTATACATTGCCGTTCGGAAATTCCTGAACAACGATTGCGCGCTCTACCTAACGTAACGACATGCACTTCTTGCTCTTCAAGCGTGCGCTACACGGCCGCAATGGTTATTCATCATAAAACAGGTAATGAAGTGCAAGTAATTAAATCGGCGGAAACCGCAGCTGAGTTGCATAGACTTTCAAAGCGGTCGGGATTTGCATCGTTAACTGCGATGCGCTCGGGTAAGTCGAATAAACTAAAACGAGAAACTGTACAGCGTACGGTGCAACGATATATAGCGAAGCCTGACCCGAAAACGTTTGAGTGGTTTGGCTGTCGTACACTGTCTGTACTAGACGCGAAAGGAGTTGATGAGGCTTTGAAATACGTTGACGAGGCAGTTGATGAGCGTGTAATTACGCAATTAGAAGGAGCGAAATTGAAGGCGATTGTAAGTGCGCTCGGAGGTACTCAATTGAGTACGGTGGTAACGAGTAAAAGTGACGAAGTGGTGGTAAGTGAAGAAATTCAAAGAGCGTTTCGAGAGTGGAAAATTTGATTTGGTAAATTGAAAAATTATACTTACATTTATGTAAAATTATATATATGAGAATTCAAGTTCCCGCTTCAAAAGTATTTTTAGGAAAGTCATTCGCGCTATTTCGCTCATTAAATGGAAAGCATTATATTGTACCGGCTTGGATTGAAGTCGACGAATCGACAACATTGGAAGATATTGAAATTGTTGAAGATCGAATTCGACATCAAGCAGTTACGCGCGACATTAAAGGTTCGAAAGGAAATGTATATACAGTGTCCATTGATGAAAATGGTCG
>Ga0214917_10006860_pt1 | contig 11706 bp, 12 predicted proteins | sample LL_1208_BB_MetaG_FD_177983 | JGI IMG/M metagenome (GOLD analysis project Ga0214917, IMG submission 177983) | Freshwater microbial communities from Lake Lanier, Atlanta, Georgia, United States - LL_1208_BB | ecosystem: Environmental > Aquatic > Freshwater > Lake | place: USA: Georgia | collected...
TCCGGGGGCCATCGACTCGATCAGGCGGGTCTCGCTGGTGGCGATCTCACCCTTGCCATCGATTGGCTGGCCGAGGGCGTTCACCACCCGGCCGAGCATGGCGTCGCCCACGGGCACGGCGGCGATCTTGCCGGTGGCGCGCACGGTGCTGCCTTCCTGAATGCCGCGGCCCTCGCCCATCAGCACCACGCCGACGTTGTCCTCCTCCAGGTTCAGCGCGATGCCTTCGGTGCCGTCTTCGAACTGGACGAGTTCACCGGCCATCACCTGCTCCAGGCCGTAGATGCGGGCGATGCCGTCGCCGATCTGCAGCACGGTTCCGACGTTGCTGACCGAAACCGACTTGTCGTAATCCGCGATCTGCTGTTTGAGGATCGCGCTGATCTCGTCGGGGCGGATGGAAACCATGGGAGGAATTCCCCGGAGGGGAGAAGAGGGAACGTAGGGAGGGAGAGGGGAAGACGGAGCGGCCGGGCAGCCGCCGGGCTGTCGCTAGCTGACCTTGGCCAGCTCGAGACCGAGGCGGCGGACCTGGCCGGCCAGGCTGGCATCGATCACCTTGGAGCCGACGCTGAGCACGAAGCCGCCGATCAGGGAAGGATCCACCTGCTGCTGGATCTCCACCTTCTGGGTGCCGGCGACGACCCGGGCCTTCTCGCCGATCTGGGTCTGCTGCTCAGCGCTGAGCGGCACGGCGGAGGTGACGGTGGCCAGGGCGATGTTGTTCTGCTCGCGGTAGAGCTCAAGCACCCGGTTCAGAACTTCATCCAGCAGCGAGATCCGCTGCCTGTCAGCAAGCAGCCTGAGCAGATTGATGAAGCTGGGCGAGAGATCGGCGCCGAACAGCTTCTCGAGAACGCTCTTCTTGGCCTCGACTTCAAGAACAGGCGACGCCATCGCGTGGCGGAGCTCAGGAGAGCTCTCCCAGAGAGAGAGCAGTGAGCGGACCTGTTCAATGACCTGTTCGGTCTCGTTGCGACTGGCCGTGACCTGAAGAAACGCTTCAGCCCAGGGGGTTGTGATGGTGTTGAGGAGAGGCATCAGGCATTCCCCAGGGATTGGATGGACTGATCGATCAGGCGGCTCTGGGCCTCCTCATTCAGGCGGCCTGGCAGGGCGGCGAGGACTTTCTCAATCGCCAGGCGAGCGGCCTCACGGCGCAGCTGCGCCGTGACCCGTGCTGCCTCGGAATCGAGATCGGACGCGGAGGCCTGCTTGATGCGGGCCATTTCATCAACGGTTCGCTTCTCGGACTCCAGGCGGATGGCCTGGGCGCGGACCTGACCGTCGGCACGGATCTTTTCGGCGCGGGCCTGGGAATCGGCCAGGCCTTTCTGCACCTCGGCCAGCGCTGCGCTGGCGGCGGTCAGACGCTCTTCAGCGTCCTTGATGTCGGCCACGATCGCGGCGCGGCGACGCTCGAGGAGGCCACCGAGGAACCCACGCAGGAACCAGACGAGGCCGGCGATCACGATCGCCAGGTTGATGATGTTGGTCTCGAACGGATCGAGGTTCAGACCGAAGCCACCGCCGTGGGAGGCAAGAAGAGTGACCAAGGGAGAGAGTGTGGCCATGGTCAGGACGCAGAGAGCAGACGGTCGACGATCTGGGATGCCAGTTGATTGGAATCGCCGTTGAGACGATCCATCGCGGCGGTGCGCTGCGAATCGATTTCACGGCGCGCCTGCTCACGGCTGGCGTTCGACTCGGCAGTGGCGATCGCCAGGGCTTCGCGATACAGCCGGTCAGACTCCTGTTCGGCCTCCTGAATCAGCTTCTGGGAAAGCAGGCGGGCTTCCTTGAGCTGCTCCTTGAGTTCAGCCTCCAGACGCTCGACCTGGGCCAGCTTCTGCTTGGCCTCGGCACGGCTGGTGCTGATGTAGCCCTCCCGGTCCTCGACGGCTTTACCGACGGGACGGAAGAACAGGGAATTGAGAATGAAGGTGAGGATCACCACCTGCAGCGCCATCAGAGGCAGGGTGGCGTCGAGGTCGAAGAGACCTCCCTCCTTTGCGCCTGCTTCGGCAAGCAGTAGCCAGCTGGTCATGGGACGGGACGGCGGGCGGGTGGTGCTGGAAGGAAAGCCAGAAGGGCATCAGCGATGACATCGCTGTCCGATCAGTTCAGGCTCGGCTGTTGATCGGGGTCTCCGAACCCTGAAGCGGTCGCCGTGACAAGTCGCTGAGAATGGTCGTGAGGACAGTTCTCAGGAGAGCTGTGCAAGGAGGGCTCCAGTGTTGGAAAAGGGGCGAGATCCGGCCTCCCTTGGGAGACCGGATCATGTCCCGTGGACGGCTGCCTCAGCCGGCGAAGGGGTTGGCGAACAGGAGCACCAGAGCGACCACCAGGCCGTAGATGGTGAGAGCCTCCATGAAGGCCAGGGAGAGCAGCAGGGTGCCGCGGATCTTGCCTTCGGCTTCCGGCTGGCGGGCGATGCCCTCGACAGCGCCGCCGGCAGCGGTGCCCTGACCGATGCCAGGACCAATGGCGCCGAGGCCGACAGCCAGACCAGCAGCCACAACAGACGCAGCGGAAGTAATCGAATCCATGGTGGAGAAGGAGATGGGGCGCCGTTGAAGCGCGGAAGGGACCGGAATGAAACGGGGCGCCTGGGACATCCCGGCTCGAAATTCGGCCGGAATGGGCCCGGAGTGAACCGGACCTGCGCGCGACGAGTTTGCCAGACCGGATGACCGGTCCGGCGAAGGACTCAGTGGTGCTCTTCGTGCACCGCCTCACCGATGTAATAAGCGGCGAGAGTGGCGAAGATCAGGGCCTGGATGGCACTGGTGAACAGACCCAGGAACATGGCCGGCAGGGGCACGATCAGGGGCACGAGAAAGGCGAGCACCGCCACCACCAGTTCGTCGGCCAGGATGTTTCCGAACAGACGGAAGGAGAGGGAGAGGGGCTTGGTGAAGTCTTCGACGATCTTGAACGGGAGCATGATCGGCGTCGGCTCCACGTAATACTCGAAATAGCGGAAACCCTTGCGGCTCAGGCCGGCGTAGAAGTAAGCCAGCGATACCAGCAGCGCCAAGGCGATGGTGGTGTTGATGTCGGCCGTGGGAGCGCCGAGTTCGCCACTGGGAAGATGGATGATCTTCCAGGGGATCAGCGCGCCACCCCAGTTGCTCACGAAGATGAACAGAAACAGGGTGCCGATGAAGGGGAGCCAGTCGCGATACGCCTTTTCGCCGATCTGCTCACGGGCCAGATCACGCACATAATCCCAGAGAAACTCCAGCAGGTTCTGCACGCCGGAGGGTTCCCGCTGCATGCTGCGCGTGCCGACAACGACCACCGCGAGCAGGGCGCCGATCACGACCCAGGAGCTCAGGAAGACCTGACCGTGAATCTTGAGATTGCCGAGCTGCCAGTAGAGGTGCTGGCCGACTTCGAGCTCGGCGAGGGGGAGGGAGAGGGGCAACGGAACCATCGCGTTGAGTGTCCTGGGTGGATCCTGTGGAGACGGGGTGGGCCGGAGGCCGGTTGGGAGAGGGGCTCCCTCTGGAGCTCAGCGATCCAGGTAGGCCTGAATCAGCAGAGCGGGTTTGTAGAGCAGGAAGCCCACCAGGGCGGGCACGAGCTCAAGCTGGTGGACGCGGGTGCTGGCCAGAACAAGCACCACCGGCACAAGAAGCTGGACCTTGCCGACTGAGCGGCGATCGCCGCCGAGACGGGAGACGCTGCGGGCCAGCAACACCAGATAAAGAACTCCTGCCACGGATCCCACCAGCAGGCTGAGGGCCGCTGGGAGGTCGAACAGTAACCAGCAGACCGGCACAGCTGCCGAGCTCGCCAGGAGGGTGGAGAGCAGCATCCGGCGCCGCAGGCGCTGGAAGTGTTCCATCCCATCCGAGAGAACGTCGGCGCTATCGCCGACCTGGGCCGACTCCGTCTCCGGAGGGACGGAGGCCGCCGGTGTGGCGGGCTCCGCGCTGCCTGGGGAATGGAGGCTGGAAGCTTCCAACCCGCAGGGGGATGCAGCGGACGGTGCGTCGTGCGCCGTTTCGGTCTGGGAAGCGGCGGTACTCTCCTTCTCCCTGGGTCCTTCAGGCTGTTCCCCCTGAGGGGAGGGACAAGCCATCAGGGGGGACATGGACAACCGCCGCGATTCGGTCTAGGCGGCGTGAGGTTATCACGCAGCGTTACGCAACCCTGACTGACGCGCCTGCCGGATCTAGGTCAGGGGGTCACCGGCAGCAGCACCGCCAGCTCGCGCAGGCGCCGGATCCGCGACAGCCGCTCCTCGGCGCCCATCTCCAGCGCCAGCTGGCCCATGGCTGTGCCGGGAGGGGCCGTTTCGAGGGCCTGCAGCAGCGTCACGTCGCCCGGTTCGAGGTTCAGGGGCTGCAGATCGGGGCCCAGCAGCGACGTCGATGGCCAGCCCCACAGGCAGCGATTGCGTTCGCCGGCCAGGGCGAGCAGCGCCTCACCGTCATCAGCGGGCGGCGGCGGCAGCGGCGGGCGAGCCAGGAAGAATTCGAAGTGGCTGATGTCCGGATCCAGTTCCTCCACCAGCTGCCAGCGCTGCCTGTCTCCCAGGACCAGCGCCCGCTCCAGCAGCTCTCCCTGCAGCAGGCGGGCGGGATCCCAGACCTGCGGATTGGAGAAACCGGCGAACGCCAGCCCGCAGCGGTCGATGACGGCGAACAGGCGCTCGAGGTTGTAGCTGCACTCCTGCGGGTGCAGATACATGTCGGCGAAGTTCGCGTCCGCCGCGGTGTCCAGCGCCCAGCGCTGCTCGTGGTGGCGGCGCAGCCGGTTTTCAGCCGGCAGAGCCTCGAACAGCCGGCGCCCCAGCCGCAACCCCTCGCCGCCGGTCCCGGCTCCCAGCAGATCCAGGGCCCGCTGGGTGCGATGGATCTCCCAGCGACCGCCATCGGCGTACAGAAACAGATGCAGCACGCCTCCCGGTGCGAGCCGTTCCGCCAGGGCCTGCAGGCCGGCCTCCGGCTCGTGCAGGTGGTGCAGCACACCCACCGAGTTGATGTAGTCGAACTCCCCCTCGCCCTGCAGATCCAGCAGGCTGCGCTGCTCGATCCGCAGCTCCTCGACCTGGGCGGCGGCGCCGGAGCGGCGCAGCCGTTCGCGCGCCACCTCGAGAGCCCCGCTGCTGATGTCCACCGCCAGCAGGCGCGAGCCCGGATTGAGATGGCAGAGGTAATCGCTGCTGACGCCGGTGCCGCAGCCGGCGTCGAGGATGCGCCAGCGGCGCGGCCCCTGCGGCAGAACGCCCAGGGCGGCGGCCCGGGCGCTGTCGACGCACCAGCGCCAGTTGTATCCGGGCGGTGGGCCGTCCTGAAGGGGATCGCCCGGGTAGGGGAAGCGGTCGTAGAAGGCGCTCACCACCGGGGTGGCGGCATCGCTGGCCGCCGATGGCGGCGGTAAGGAGGAGGACGTCATCGGAGCGGGGAGGGGCGACCTGCCGCGAGCATTTCACGCGGCCCGCCCGAAGGCTGCGCGGCACCTCCGGGGGGCTGCAAACATTTGTTCATGGCCCCCCGGAGGCCCGTGGGGACAGCCGTAACGTGCCCAGGCCCGGCTCGCTCTCGTCCATGACCGTGACCGCCAGCAGCGGCAGTACCAGGGTCGCTCCCCAGCTCTACGACACCCTGCTGCTCTCCAGCGTCCGTCAGGCTGAGCAGCAGGACCGTTTCCCGGACGGCGGGGAACTCGACACCCTGATCACGTTCTTCCAGAGCGGTCGCGTCCGGGTCCTGGCTGCCCAGCGCCTCTCGGCCAACTCCGCGGCCATCGTCGCCCGGGCTGCCAACCGCATCTTCGCGGGCGGCACGCCGCTCTCCTATCTCGATACGCCTCTGCCGGGTGCCGCAGGCGCCGACGGCACCCCCCTGGCCGCCGACCAGGCCGCTTTCCAGCGCTCGGTGCAGACCTTCGCCGGCGCCACCGGCAGCCGCGGCAATCTGTTCACCCGCCTGCTGGAAGGAGCCGGCGGTGATGCCGACGTGCGGGTGATCCTGCCCACCGGTTTCAGCCCGATCGCGGTGGGCCGCTACGGCACGGAGCGGATGAAGAAGTCGATCCGCGACCTGGCCTGGTTCCTGCGCTACGTCGGCTATTCGATCGTCGCCGGCGATCCGAGCATCCTGGCCGTCAACACCCGCGGTCTGCGAGATGTGCTCGAGAAGGCCTGCTCTCTGGCCGCCACGAATGTGGCCCTCCAGGAGATGCGCGCCGCGGCGGCCGGTCTGTTCCGCGATGAACCCGAGGCCCGCCGCCTGGTGGTGGAGGCCTTCAACGTGCTGCTCAAGGAGCTGGAGATTCCCACTCCCTCGGCCCGCCAGCGGCTCGGCAGCCCTGTCAACCAGGGCCTGCAGCTGCCGGCGATCTACGCCCTGGCCGCCGATGGTGCCCAGCGGTTCATCATGCGGCCGCGACTTTCCGGTGCTCAGAAGGCCGAGGTGGTGCGGGCTGCCTACCGCCAGGTGTTCGAGCGTGACATCGCCAAGGCCTATTCCCAGGTCGTCTGCCCGGTGGAGGCCACCCAGCTTCGCCAGGGACAGATCTCGATGCGGGAGTTCATCCGCGCCCTGGGCCGCAGCAATGAATACAAGCGCCAGTTCTATGGGCGCTTCGTCAACAGCCGGGTCGTGGAGCTGGCCTTCCGCCATTTTCTCGGTCGTGGCATCAGCTCCCGCGAGGAGTTCACCCACTACTTCGACATCGTCTCCGCCAAGGGGCTGAACGGCCTGGTCGACGCCCTCGTCGATTCGATGGAGTATGCGCGCGTCTTCGGCGAGGAGACGGTGCCCTACCTGCGCGATCTCGGCGAGGAGGCTCAGGAGAGCGCCGGCTGGGGTTCGAATCGCAAGCTGTTCCGCTACAGCGCTCCCTTCGAGGGGGCACCGCAGTACGTCACCCTCTACGCCTCCTACCGGCAGCCCTACGCCGATCAGCACCCCTACGGCGGCGGCAACGATCCGATCGCGCTCAACTATGGGGCGATCTTCCCCTCCGGCACCGCCTCGGTGGCCACCCGCCCCGCACCGATCCGCTACGACAGCCGTCGCATCCTGATCGGCAACGGCATCAGCCAGCCGGGCCCGATGAACAGCGCCCAGTTCCGTCGCTCCACTCCCCGTCGGGTCGGTCCCAAGGTGCTGCGTCTGCAGCAGATCGCCACGGGTGGCAATTCGGTGCCCCGCCGCGGTGGCCAGCCCAGCGTGCGCGGCAGTGAATCGGCCACCCAGGCCGTGATCCGCGGGGTCTACGTGCAGATCCTCGGCAACACGGGCTATGCCGGTGAGCGCAACACGGTCGAGGAGATCAAGCTCGAAAACGGTGACATCAGCCTGCGCGAGTTTGTGCGTCAGGTGGCCCGTTCCAATGCCTTCCGGCGTCGTTACTGGAGCGGTCTTTACATCTGCAAGGCGATTGAGATCATGCATCGCCGCATCCTCGGCCGTCCCACCTTCGGTCGCTGGGAGATCGATGCCTACTTCGACATTGCCGCCCGCAAGGGCTTCTATGGCGTCGTCGATGCGCTGATCAACAGCCCCGAGTACAACGAAGCCTTCGGTGAGGACACCGTTCCCTACGAGCGCTTCCTCACCCCCGCCGATCGCAACTGCCGTCGTCTTCCCGGCCTGGTGCGTCCTTTTGATGCCCGCGCCGTCGCCGACCTGACGCCGCAGCAGCGTCCCGACGTGCCCCGCCCCGTCCAGGTGCGGACCGTGGCCGATGTGGTCAACCGCAACCTGCCCGATCGCCGTCAGGTGATTCGTGGCAGCTGGACGGCGGCGATCAGCGATGGCCAGGTGGCTGCCTCCTCCGCCGCCCCGACCGCCGGTCCGGCGAGCATCAAGCAGCCCCCCGCTCCGACCCGCTTCTGGACTGCGCCCGCCGTCTCCACCCCGGTTGCCTACGTTCGCCCCGGGATCAGCCCGAGCCCATCAGCGGCTGCAGCCCCGTCCGCTCCTCCCGCCTCCTTCGCGATCGGCGGCTGGCGTGCCTCGCTCAGTCGCGGCCTTGTCGCAGCTCCCGCCGAGCAGCCTGGTGCAGCCATGGCGCGTGCGCTTCGCCCCGGCACACCCCGGGCCCTCGGCCGGTCTCAGAGCCTCCCCCGCCCCGTCCAACTGCTCAGCGATCCGAGTGAGGCCCAGCTGAGCGAGGCGATTGAAGCCGGCTACCGCCAGCTGCTCAACCGCTTCCCCCTGGCCAGCGAGCGTCTTGGCGATGCGGAGTCTCAGCTGCGCAACGGCGTGCTCACCGTCTCCGATTTCATCGGCCAGATCGCGCTCAGCGACCTGTTCCAGTCCCGTCTCCAGCGCATGGCTCCCCTGCGGGCCGCCTCCGCCGCCTATCTCGCCCTGCTCGGCCGCGCCGCCCAGCCCGCCGAGGTCAGTCGTTTCCTGGCCCGGCGGGCGAATGGCGGCCAGCGTGCCGCCCTGGAGGAGCTGCTCGCGAGCAGGGAATACGCCAGCAGCTTCGGGCGCGACACCGTCCCCTACCTGCGCGGTCTAGGCACCCTCGATGGCCAGCCGCTGTCGACGGTCAACCGCACCGCACAGCTGTATGGAGGTAACGCGGCCCTGAACCCGCCGATCCGCGAGGCTCTGTAAGGGCTCTGCTCGCCTTGGCCTGATACGCAGGCTCCTGCTGCCCAGGCGGAGCCGGCATGATCAAAGCCTCCTTTCTCCCGGAGCCCAATCTGTGGCTCCGGGATTTTTTTGATGTCGCGACATTGCGATCAGAGCCGAATTGTGCGCCGTGAGTGTTGTGCTCAGGCTGTTACAAAAGGCAATGCCTGGACAGAGCTATTGGGGCTTTGCATGCGCTTGCCATTGTCAAGAACTGCAGCGAAAGCCTTTGCGGGCCAAGGGTTTTCATTCAGTGCCCTGCCGTGAAGATCTGTTACCGGGGCTCGGCCGGCCGCTGAGCTTTAGCGCAGAATGTCTCGGCGGTCGAACCCCACGGCCAACCCCTTACCCACCGGATGCCGGTCACCTTCAACGGCGACCGCTTGTTTCGAGGCAGAACTGCATGAGCATCGTCTCCAACTCGATCATCAACGCGGACGCCGAAGCCCGCTACCTCAGCCCTGGCGAACTCGACCAGATCAAGTCGTTCGTGGCTGGAGGACAGCGTCGTCTCCGCGTCGCCCAGGTCCTGGCCGAAAGCCGGGAGCGCATTGTCAAGCAGGCCGGCGGCCAGCTGTTCCAGAAGCGTCCTGACGTCATCTCCCCCGGCGGCAACGCCTACGGCGAGGAGATGACCGCCAGCTGCCTCCGGGACATGGACTACTACCTGCGCCTGGTCACCTACGGCGTCGTCGCTGGCGATGTGACTCCGATCGAAGAGATCGGCATCATTGGTGCCCGTGAGATGTACCGCGCCCTCGGTACACCTCTGGAAGCGATGGCGGAAGCCGTCCGCGAGATGAAGAACGTGGCAACCAGCATCCTCACCGGCGCTGATGCCGAGGAAGCCGGTTTCTACTTCGACTACGTCGTCGGCGCCCTCTCCTGAGGTCCTTCCCCTAACCCGTCCATCGCCTCTCCTCTCAGGATCCATGCAAGACGCCATCACCAACGTCATCAATCAGGCCGACGTCCAGGGTCTGTACCTGGACACCGGCGCCATGGGGCGCCTCGAGCAGTACTTCGCCAGTGGTGAGCTGCGCGTCCGTGCCGCCGCCACGATCAGTGCCAACGCCTCGGCGATCATCAAGGAAGCCGTCGCCAAGTCGCTGCTCTATTCGGACATCACCCGTCCGGGCGGCAACATGTACACCACCCGTCGCTATGCGGCCTGCATCCGCGACCTGGACTACTACCTGCGCTACGCCACCTACGCGATGCTCGCTGGTGACACCTCGATCCTCGACGAGCGTGTTCTCAACGGCCTCAAGGAGACCTACAACTCCCTCGGTGTGCCCATCGGCGCCACGGTTCAGTCGATCCAGGCGATGAAGGAAGCCACCGCCGCTCTGGTCGGTCCTGATGCCGGTCGTGAAATGGGTGTCTACTTCGACTACATCTGCTCGGGTCTCGGCTGATCCCAACCGTTGTTCCTGAGAGGAGTTGTCTCCATGCGCCTGTTCAAGATCACGGCCTGCATTCCCTGCCCTGAGAAAGTTCGCACCCAGCGCGAACTGCAGAACACCTACTTCACTAAGTGGGTTCCCTACACCAGCTGGTTCGCGGAACAGCAGCGGATCATGAAGCAGGGCGGCAAGATTCTCAAGGTGGAGCTTGCCACCGGTCGTCGTCAGCAAAGCTGCGGCAACTGAGTTCATCCACCATCGAGTTTTCCTCGAAACATCGCGGGCCCCTCACGGCGCCCATCCCTTGCCTGGCTCTGCCGGGCTTTTTTTTTGGCCTGCGGTGATCCCGCCACGGCTGGCACGTCCACAGCTCACACCCTCACCGCTCTCACCCTCACCGCTGATACCGTCCCGCTTACATCGTTACCGCAGACCGTCACCGCCGGCACCGTCACCGCCGTCACCGTGGCCGTCACCGTGGCCGTCACCGTGGCCGGCTGAGCGGCCTGCCCTGTCGCCTGTCGGCTCGGGCCACGCGACAGCCTCGCCCTGCTGCTGCGGACGGGGCCTCTGTGGAGCCGCCCTCGTTCCGCGGGCACCTAGATGTCGCTGCTGCTGCGGTCCATGGACCGTTCTGGATCTCCTGTGCCGGCACGGGCTACAACGGGGGAGCCAAGGCGTTCATCGATGTTGCGACGATCTCTGCGCCTGCCCTGGCTCATGCTGGGGGCGTGTCTGCTCGCTCTGGTGGCCTCCGCACCGCGAGCCGCTGCTCTGGAGGTCATCCTTGTCCGTCATGCCGACAAGGACACTCAGCGCGGCGACTACAACCTCTCGCCAGCGGGCTTCCGGCGCGCCATCAACCTGGCGAGGTTGATTCCGGCCTGTTTCGGCCCCCCCGCCGGCATCACCACCTATCTCCTCGATCCCCTCACCAGCAAGAACGCCAGGAGCTATCAGAGCGCCGTGCCCCTGGCGGTTGCCACCGGTGCGCCGATCCGGATCGCCACCCATTCCGCCGAGGCGTCAGAGCAGATCGGCCGCCAGCTGCGCTCCGAGCACGAACAGTCCTCCGAGCGTCTGGTGCTGTTCTGGGAGCACCGACGCATGCCCGAACTGGCCCGAGGTCTCGGTTGGCCGGCGATGGCTCCGATCGCCGAGGACGATTTCGATCCGTTCTATGTCTTTCGTTATCGCCCTCTCTCACCGTCCCCGGAGGTGCGCACCTATCGGCAGAGCCAGTTGTTCCAGTTGCCCTGCTTCCGCAACGCGACGCTGCCCTGGGATTCGCTCCCTTCCTCCCCATCGGCCCGGTGAACACCATGCTCCATCCCCGCAGACTGCTGGCATCCAGCCTGTTGGCCTGGCTGGCTCTGTTCCCGTCAGCGGCGCGGCCTGAGCCCCTCCCCTCCGGGCTTCCTTTGTCGGGGAGCGACGGCGTCTCCAGCCCACCTGCCGGCGGCATGGTCCCGTCTCGCTCCCCAGCCGAGGGGCTGATCCTGGATCTGGCCCCACTGATCCGAGTCACGGCTCTGCCCCCGGCCCCCGCCAGTCAGCTCCTGCATGACGATCTGGCGATCCTGCGCTGGCTGCAGATGCACCGCACGCCCCAGATGGTGAGCGCCACCTGGATGACGCTCGGCCGGGATCCCGATGTCTTCTCCCCGGCCCTCGGGGTCGATATGAGCAAGACC
>Ga0214917_10006861_pt1 | contig 11705 bp, 16 predicted proteins | sample LL_1208_BB_MetaG_FD_177983 | JGI IMG/M metagenome (GOLD analysis project Ga0214917, IMG submission 177983) | Freshwater microbial communities from Lake Lanier, Atlanta, Georgia, United States - LL_1208_BB | ecosystem: Environmental > Aquatic > Freshwater > Lake | place: USA: Georgia | collected...
TGATCGTCGATTGGGCGTCCTCCCGCGCCCGTGACCGGGCCAGCGGTCAGGGCAACCTGTTCGATCTGCTCTCCGCTGCTAGCACCGCCGCCCACGCCGACGTCCCAGGTGGCGACCTCAGCACGGCCCCCAAGGCGGCACCGGTGCCGGATTACCCCCCCACCGAGAAGCTGCGGCTGGAGAAGGAGTTGGTGGGTTTCTATCTCTCCGACCATCCGCTCAAGCAGCTGACCCGTCCGGTGCAGCTGCTTTCACCGGTGGGGCTGGGCAGTTTGGAGGAGCTCAATGACAAGGCCCGCGTCAGCGTGGTGGCCATGGTCTCCGGCCTGCGGCCGGTGACCACCCGCAAGGGGGACCGCATGGCGGTGCTGCAGCTGGAGGACCTCACCGGCAGCTGCGAGGCGGTGGTGTTCCCCAAGACCCATGCCCGCCTTGCGGACCATCTGATGGTGGATGCCCGGCTGCTGATCTGGGCGTCGGTGGACCGCCGCGACGACCAGGTGCAGTTGATCGTGGACGATTGCCGCCTGATCGACCAGCTGCAGGTGTTGATGGTGGAACTGGAGGCCCAGCAGGCCAGCGACATCGCCATCCAGCACCGGCTGCGGGAGTGCCTCAGCCAGCACCGCACCGAGAAGGATGAGGCCGGTGTACGGGTGCCGGTGGTGGCCTTGGTGCGACTTGGCGACCAGGTGCGCTACGTGCGCCTGGGGCACCAGTTCTGCGTGCGCGACAGCCTCGCCGCCCTCAGCAGCCTTGAATCCCAGGCCTTCCGGGCCCGGCTCAGCTCGCCGCTGGTGGCCGCTTGAGGGAGCTGCGCAGCCGCGTCACGTTGACGCCGATCTGCTCCAACCCCAGCAGGCTGCCGGCGGCCTCTTCCCAGCTGGCGGAGAGCACGCCGTAACTCAGCCCCAGCAGCCCCAACAAAAAGAATGCGCCGGAGGTCACCAACGTGACCACCGGTGGAATGTCCAGCAGGCCCTTGCTCACCACCACGTAACTGACGATGAAACTGGCCATCCCCAGCAGGGTGGGGATGCCGGTGGCCAGGGCCACGCGCCGGGCCATGCGGTTGGCGACGGCCGGCGGAATCCCCTGTGGGCGTGAACCGCCGCGGTCGCTTCCGGAACGCGTGCGGACCTTCCCCTTGCGCCCCATGTCAGCCGCGGATGCCGAGCTTCTGAATCAGGGTGCTGTAGCGCTGCTCGCTGTTGCTGCGCAGGTAGCTGAGCAGCCGCTTGCGGCGGCCGATCATCTTCAGCAGACCCTGGCGTGAGGAGAAGTCGTGGATGTTGTTCTGCAGATGTCCGCTCAGCTTGCTGATGCGCTCGCTCAGCATCGCCACCTGAACCTCGACCGAGCCGGTGTCGGTGCCGTGGGTCTGGTGGGCGTTGATCAGTTCCTGCTTCTTGGTGGTATCGAGCGACATGCGCGGCGTCGGGCCCTGACGGTGCAAACAACCAACTTACCGCCTCATGGTCGGCCCCCGTTCAGGCCGCCTCGCCCCGGGACAGCCAGCGCAGGCTTTCGCGCAGCCAGGCTTCGCTGTCAGCGTTCTCCAGCTGGCCCCGTCCTGCCACGGCCCGCAGGGCCCGGTTGATCTCCAGCGGTTCATAGCCAAGGGCCGCCAGGGTCAGCTGCAGCTCATCGTGCAGGCCCGCCGGGGGCGCGCTGCCGCCCTGGTCCGTCAGCTCCAGATCGTCCGCCGGTGCCAAGGCCAGGGCGGCCCCGTAGCGCTCCTGCAGGCGGCTGCGCAGCTCCACCGACAGCCGTTCGGCCGTGCGTTTGCCCACCCCGGGCGCCTGGCAGAGCAGGCGCAGGTCCGCCTGCACGATGGCGCGCACCAGCTCCTCGCCGCTGAGCTGGCCCAGCAGGCCGAGGGCCATCTGCGGGCCGACACCGCTCACCGCCACCAGTTCGCGGAACAGATCCCGTTCGGCGCGGCTGGCGAAGCCATAGAGCGTCCAGCTGTCCTCGCGGATCACCTGGTGCACATGCAGGGTCAGGGGCGCTGCGCCGTCCGGCAATTGCTGCCAGTGGCGCCGCGCCAGCTGCAGCTCGTAGCCCACGCCCCCACAGTTGAGTACCACCCCGCAACGGCTGGCCTGCTCCCAGCGATCGGCGAGTTGCCCTTGCAGCCAGCCGATCATGGGGGCACGTTCAATGCCCCCCATGCTGCCCGGTCCGACAACCCCGTGGTCGCGCCTGCTCGCCCCCCTCCACCGCGTGCTGGCCCTGCTCTGCTGCCTGGTGCTCGCCGTTGCCCTCAGCGCCTGCTCCGGCCTTGGCCAGCCCTCCCAGCGGGTGCTGCTCAGCGCCTTGGCCCTGCAGATCGACCTCACCCAGCGCTCGATTGCCGACGCCCTCAGCCTTGCGGCCTCCGGGCCGCCCCAGGTGAGCCGTGTGCGGGTGGAATCGCAGCAGGCCGTTCCGATCGGAGCGAGCCGCGGCCTGCATCTCACCGGCCGTTTCGATTGGCGCCTGGCCGACGATCCGATCCGGGTTGACAGCGCTTTCGATCTCTACCTGCAGCGCGGCGAGCGGGGGCAGAGCTGGCGGCTGGCGCGCCCCAGCGGCAGCAGTGATGGCACCACCCAGGACTGGATCATCGATCCCCTTCCCCTGAAGGGGGAGAGCGCCTGAGGCTCAGCAGTGTCGCCGCCAGCACCAGGCTGGCCGCCAGGCCCGTGTCGGGATCGAGCCGTTCGCCGAAGAACCACCACCCCCACAGGGCCGCCAGCGGCACCTGCCCGTAGCTCATCGCCGTCGCCCGGGCGGCGGGCATGTCCAGCAGACCCTTGGTCACCCCGATCTGCCCCAACTGGGTGAACAGGCCGATCCCCACCATGCCCAGGGCCTCCCAGGCGGTGGGCCAGAGCGGGTGCAAGGCCACCAGCGGCAGGGTGATCAACAGACCCACCAGCGGGAAGTAGAACACGATCACCAGGGGGTGCTCCGTGCGCCCCAGGGCCCGCACACTCACGTAGGCCAGCGCCGACAGCAGCGACCCCCCCAGGGCCAGCAGCACCCCCAGCAGCGGCAGGCTTTCTCCCCTGTGCCCCAGCAGTGTCCCCAGCGGTCCCAGCAGGTCCATCAGGGCCGTTGGGCTGGTGAGCAGCACCACCGCCAACCAGCCCAGCCCAGCCGCCAGCACCACCCGCAGGCCGATCCGTTCCCGCAGCAGCAACCAGGCCAGCAGGGCCGTGAAGGTGGGATGCAGGTACTGCAGCACCGTGGCTGGAGCCAGGGGCAGCTGCACCAGGGCCCCGAACACACACAGCAGCGCCCCCGTGCCGATCACGCCCCTGAGAATCAGCAGCCCCCGCCGCTGGCCCCAGGGGTTGAGCCCCGCCTGGCGCACCATCACCAGGCTCAGCACCAGGCTCACCGCCGAGCGGCCCAGCACCACCTCCGCCACCGGTAGCCGGCTGCCCACCGCCTTGACGCAGACGCCCATCAGGCTGAAGCTCAGCGCACTGGACAGCATCCACAGGGCGGCCCTGCCATCCTGAAGCCGCAACCGCGAGCGCAGCGTGTCGGCCCCCCGGCTCCACCCCCGCACGATCGAAGCCGTCAAGGAGCGCGCTGACATCGTCGATGTGGTGGGTGAGCACGTGGTGCTCAAAAAGAAGGGGCGGGAATTCGTCGGGATCTGCCCCTTCCACGACGACAAGTCGCCGTCGATGACGGTGTCACCGGCCAAGCAGTTCTACTACTGCTTCTCCTGCGGGGCCGGCGGCAACGCCATCAAGTTCCTGATGGAACTGCAACGCCAGAGCTTCAGCGATGTGGTGCTGGAACTGGCGCGCAAATATCAGCTGCCGGTGGAGACCCTGGAGGGTCCCCAGCAGGAGCGGTTGCGCCAGCAGCTCTCCCGCCGCGACCAGCTGCACAAGGCCTTGACCCTGGCCGCCGGCTGGTTTCGCAGCCAGTTGCGCAGCCCCGAGGGGGCATCCGCCCTGGCCTACCTGCGCGAGCAGCGCGGCCTGAGTGAAACCACGCTCGACAGCTTTGGCCTGGGCTATGCCCCCGAGCGCTGGGATGGTCTGCTCAGCCATCTCCAGCAGGTGGAGGGCCTGGCGCCGGAGCTGCTGGAGGCGGCGGGCCTGGTGGTGCCCCGCAAGGGCAGCAGTGCCAGCGACAGCCGCGGCTACTACGACCGCTTCCGCCATCGGGTGATGGTGCCCATCTGTGACCGCCAGGGCCGCATCATCGGCTTCGGGGGCCGCAGCCTGGACGGGGCGGAGCCCAAATACCTCAACTCTCCGGAAACGGAGGTGTTCGAGAAGGGCAAGCATCTGTTCGGCCTCGACAAGGCCGTCAACGCCATCCGCAAGGACGATCGTGCCGTGGTGGTGGAGGGCTATTTCGATGTGATCGCGCTGCATGCCGCTGGCATCACCAATGCGGTGGCGGCCCTGGGTACGGCCCTCAGCAGCCAGCAGATCACCCAGCTCTGCCGCTGCTGTGACGGCAAGCGCCTGATCCTGAATTTCGACACCGACCGCGCCGGCGTGCGGGCCGCCCAACGGGCCATCGGCGAGGTGGAGCAGCTGGCGCTGCAGGGCCAGCTGGAGCTGCGGGTGCTGCAGTTGCCGGCCGGCAAGGACCCCGACGAGTTCCTGCGCGAGCACGGGGCCGGCGACTATCGCTCCCTGCTCGATCAGGCCCCCCTCTGGCTCGATTGGCAGATCGATCAGGTGCTCGACGACCGCGACCTGGCCCGCTCCGATCAGTTTCAGCAGGCGGTGAGCGAGCTGGTGGTGCTGCTGGGCAAACTGCCCGCCAGCGCTGTGCGCTCCCGTTATCTGCAGCAGGTGGCGGAGCGCCTCAGCGGCGGCCAGGCGCGCCTGGCCCTGCAGCTGGAGGACGACCTGCGCCAGCAGGTGAAGGGCCAGCGCTGGCACGGCCGTTCCCAGCGTTGGGAGCAGCCCGGCGAAGCGGGCCTGCGGGAGCGGGCCGAGGCGGAACTGTTGCGGCTTTATCTGCACTGCCCGGGCCATCGCGGCGCCATCCGCTCGGAGCTGCGCCGCCGCGAGCTCGATGACTTCGCCATCGCCCACCACCGTCAGCTCTGGGCGGCCATCAGTGCCCTGGAGGAGGACAACCTCGGGGTCGGCCGTCTGGAGGCGATCAACCGTGGCGGCGACCCTGGCGATGATCTGGCGGATCTGGACCTGCCCCGCCTGCTGTCCGATCAGCTGCTGATGGCCCAGCCCGATCTGCTGGCTCGGCTGACGCCGCTGCTGGAGCCGAGCGATGTGCAGCGGCTCTCCCTGGCCAGCCCGCTGCTGCAGCTGCGCGGCACCACCGCAGCCCTGGAGCGGCAGCGCAGCCTCAAGCGCTGCCGCCACCTGCTCAACGCCTGGGGCACCCAGCGGCTGGAAACCCTGGAGCGCTGCATTGCCCGCTTGCTGGAGGAGGACAGCGCCGCGGCCCCCCCCGGCCTCGACATGGAGAGCCGCATCGAGGCGATGTTCGCCGAACTCAACAGTGATGCCCTGCGGTTTCAGGAGCTCTACTACAACGAACGCCAGCACATCAGCCATCTCGATGCGCAGCGGCGCGCTGGCTTCGAGGATGTGTTGCGCCAGCGCCAGGCCCTTCCGCCGACCGCCGCCGATCCGCTCTCTGCCTGAGCGCTGGCCCCGTGGCATGCTCAAGGCAGTGGGTCACCCCCTGTTGCCACCGCCATCTGCCCTGCCCACGGCGCTGCGGCATTTCACGGCGGCGGCCGTTGCCCTGGTTCCGCTGGCTTTGCTGCCGGCCCCTTCGGCCCGGGCCGGCATGATCGAGCAGATCATCTTCAGCCACTGCTCCTCCGCCATGCGGGCGGATTTCGAGCAGGCCGGCAAGACCCCACCGGAGGGCATGATCGACTTCACCTGCAGCTGCGTGGTGCAGAAGATCCACCAGCAGCAGAGCATCAACCAGGCCAAGACCACCTGCTCCAAGCTGGCCCTGCAGAAGTACGGCGTCGTCTGATTTCGGCTCCCCCGTCCCGGCCGCTTCAGCGGGCCCACACGGTGGGCAGGTCGGTGAGCCGCGTGGTGGCGGCGGCGGACAGCCGCTGCCGTCGCATGCTCCAGGCCGGTTGCAGTCCGCAGGCGCCCCACTGCACGCTGCCCTGGCCGTAGCGCCGGTTGAGGGCGTCGATGCGCTGCATCAGCGCCTCGCGCCGGTGTTGCTGCTCCGCCGGCAGCGGCGCCAGCAGGTGATGCTGCAGCTGCGTCTCCGGTTGCAGCTCCTGCAGCAGCACCCCCGCCTTGGCGAAGCGCTTGTGCGGGCGGTAGAGGCCGGGCACCAGCCCCAGGGCGGCCTGCAGCAGCACGGCGGTGTCGTTGCTGGCCAGTGGCAGGGCGGTGCTGGCCGTCTGGCTGTAGAAGCCCGGGGCGAAGGGGCTGGTGCGGGCGAACACCGTGAGACGGCCGGCCCGCTGGCCCTGGCGCCGCAGTTTCTCGGCCGCCCGCACCACATAGCTGGCCACCGCCTGGCGCAGGTGCTGCTCCTCCGTGATCGGTTGGCTGAAGCTGCGACTCACGCAGGTTTCCCGTTTGGGTGCCGGGCCCTCCTCCAGGGGCAGACAGCTCACCCCCTGCAGTTCCAGCTGCAGCCGCAGCCCCACCACCCCCGCCTTGGCCCGCAACTCGCCGCTGGCCATGTCGCGCAGCTGGCGGGCGTTGCTGATGCCCCGCAGCCGGCACCAGCGGCTCAGCTGGCGCCCCACCCCCCACACCTCCTCCACGGGGGTCTGCTCCAGCCAGGGGGAGGGGTCCCCCAGGCTGCTCAGGTCGAACACACCGGCGTGGCGGCTGTCGGCCTTGGCGATGCGGTTGGCCAGCTTCGCCAGCACCTTGCTCGGGGCCAGGCCGATGGCGATCGGCAGGCCGAGGCTGTGGCGGATGCGGCTGCGCAGGCCGCTGGCCCAGCGGTTGAGGTCGCCGTGGCGCGGCCTGGGCAGGCGGGCGAAGGCCTCATCGATCGAGTACACCTCCAGGTCGGCCACGCAGGGCTCCAGGCTGCTCATCAGCCGCTGGCTCATGTCGCCGTAGAGGGCGTAGTTGGAGCTGCGCACCACCACGCCGTGGCGCGCCAGCTGCTCGGCGATCTGGAAGTAGGGGCGGCCCATGCCGATGCCCAGTTGGCGCGCTTCGCTGCTGCGGGACACCACGCAGCCGTCGTTGTTGGAGAGCACCACCACCGGGCGCCCCAGCAGCGCCGGATCGAAGGCCTGCTCACAGCTGGCATAGAAGTTGTTGGCGTCGATCAGGGCCAGCAGCTCAGCCATGGCGGCCGCACAGCGGGTGGATCACATGGATCGCCACCCCCCAGATCTGCACGTCGCCGCACTGGTGCAGCTCCAGCGGGGGATAGGCGCGGTTGGCGGCCTCCAGCCGCAGGCGACCGCGGTGGCGCGCCAGCCGTTTGAGGGTGAAGGCCCCGTCCAGCACGGCCACCACGATCAGGCCCGGCCGGGCCTCAAGGCTGCGGTCCACTACCAGCAGATCACCGTGCTGGATGCCGGCCTCGATCATCGAATCACCGCTGACCCGCAGGAAGAAGGTGCTGCTGGGATGGCGGATCAGCAGCTCGTTGAGGTCGATGCCCGCCTCGATGTGATCGTCGGCCGGGCTGGGGAAGCCGGCGGCCACGCTGGCGCCCGCCAGGGGCAAGGGCACCGGCAGCCGCTGCGGGCATGGTGCGCGCGCCGGGGCAGGGGTGGACAAGGGCGAGACAGCACGCGACCCCGATGCTAGTTCAGGTGTACTGATTCGGCGCGTGGACTGGGCCGAATCAGTCCCCGTCGTCCTCCAGGAGCAGCTGCTGGAAGGCGGTGTAGAGCTCCAGTTCCTCGCCGTTGGCCGCGCGGCGGGGCTGTTGGAGCCCCGTTGGCTTGGTTGCGGCCGATCGCCGCCGCTGGGGCTGTCCCTGGCTCTGTGCCTGGGCGGCCGGTTGGCTTGGGTGGCGTCGCTGGCGTTGCTGGTCAGCTTCGGCCTCGCGCAGCCGTTGCAGCAGGTGTTCCGGCACGGTGCCGTCCGGACTGACCTGCATCAGTTCACGGAACAGCGCCTCGGGGTCGGTTTCGGTTTCCACCCGGTGGCGCTGTTGCCGTGGAGGATCGGCTGGGGCCGGGGCGGCGGGCTTGGGCAGCGGCTGCGGCAGGCTGCGGCCCAGTTGTTGCAGGCGTTCGAGGCTGCGGGCGTCGAAGCTCATGGCCAATCTCCTGGTGCGGCTCAGCTGCAGGCGAGGGTGTCACGGGTCTGGCGTCCCGTCTGGGGATTGGTGCCGCTGGCGGTGGCGCAGAGGGTCTTGAGCGCGTCGCCCCGGAACGGCACGTTGGTGAAGTCGGCCCCCTCGATCAACACGTTGCTGAATTTTGTGTTGAAGGCGAAGGCGTCCTCCAGCACCGCATTGCGCAGGTCGGTGCCGTCGAGCACGGCGGAATCGAGGGTGGCGTCGCGCAGGTCAGCCCCCGAGAGGTCGGCGTCCTGGAGCTTGGCGCCGAACAGGCTGGCGCCGCGCAGATCGGCGCCGTGGAAATCCGCCTCGCGCAGGTTGGTGAGGTTGAAGGTCACCCCCCGCAGGTCGGCGCCGGCGAAGTCGTGGCCGATCAGCACCTGCTTGGCGTAGTCCATGGCCGCAAGGGCCGGTGGGGCCAGCAGCAGCAGGGGCAGCAGCAGCAGCGGCAGCAGGGATCGCAGCAAGGGGCGCATCGGGGGAACCGGAGCTGGCGCAACCCTAAGCAGGTTGTTGCAGGGCTCACCGTTTGGCCGGAGCGGTTCGCGTAACCTCCGGCCAACCAATGCCCGCGGGCGTGCGGCCGGCTGGTCAACGGTCTGGCCAGGTTTTGGCCGCCAATCTGGCCAGCACCAATCGATCGAACACAGAGCCGGCGGCGATGGGGAATCCGATTGATCGGGAGACGTTTCTGGCCCGGGCCCGGGCCCGTTTCGGCGATCGCTACGACTACAGCGGGATTCTCTACAAGAGCTTCAAGACACCGATCAAGATCCGCTGCCGGGACCATCCCGTGCGGCTGATTGCGATCACACCGGAGCGGCATCTGGCCACCACGGGGGGCTGCAAGTACTGCCTGCGTCAGTTGCGGGGAACGCTCGAGGTGTAAGTGCACCCACCGAGCCCATGGCCGCCACGGCGCAGCAACGCTGCGGAACCTGGGCCGAGCAGCGGGCCCTTCGGCTGCTGCGCCGGGCCGGCTGGCGGCCCTTGGCCCGTCAGTGGCGCTGCCGCTGGGGGGAGCTTGATCTGCTGCTGTACAAGCCGTCGGGACGGCTGCTGCTGGTGGAGGTGAAGGGGCGCCGCCGCTGCGGCCGCGATGGCTGGGGGATCGCCAGCTTGAACCGGCACAAACGGCGGCGCCTGCAGGCCGCCTATGGCCTCTGGCTGGCGGCCCATCCCCGCTATCAGCACTGCAGCCTCGAATGGGTCTGCGCCCTGGTGCCGCTGCCGCCGGCCCGCGGGGCCGTGCGCTGGATCCGCTGGCCCTGATCGATCGGCGGGCCTCCGCGGCCGCCGCTGCGCGTCAGCGGGCAATCTGGAGACAGGCTTGCTCGCTGCGCCGATGACCTTCGCGGCCCACCGCGCTCGCAAACGCTTCGGTCAGCACTGGCTGAAGGACGATGCCGTTCTGCTGCAGATCCTGGCGGCCGCGGAGCTCACCGCCGCGGACACGGTGCTGGAGGTGGGCCCCGGCCGTGGTGCCCTGACCGAGCGGCTGCTGGCTTCGGCGGCGGCGGCGGTGCAGGCCGTGGAGCTGGATCGCGATCTGGTGCAGGGCCTGCGGCAGCGCTTCGGCGGCGATCCCCGGTTTGCACTGCAGGAGGGCGATGTGCTCGCCGTGCCGCTACCCGCCGCCAACATCGTGGTGGCCAACATCCCGTACAACATCACAGGCCCATTGTTGGAGCGGTTGCTGGGCCGGCTCGATCGGCCCGCCGCCCACCCCTACCGCCGCCTGGTGCTGCTGGTGCAGCAGGAGGTGGGGGAACGCATCCGGGCCCGTGCCGGCAGCAGTGCCTATTCGGCGCTGAGTGTGCGCATGCAGCTGCTGGCCAGCTGCCGCAAGGTCTGTCCCGTGCCGCCGCGCTGCTTTCAGCCGCCGCCGAAGGTGATGAGCGAGGTGGTGCTGATCGATCCGCTGCCCCCCGAGCAACGGCTCGATCCCGCCTTGGCGCACACCGTGGAGACGCTGCTGCGCCGCTGCTTCGCCGCCCGGCGCAAGATGCTGCGCAACACCCTGGCGGGGCTGCAGCCGGCCCCGATCCTGGCGTCGTTGGTGGCGGAGGCCGGCATCCAGCTGGAGCAGCGGCCGCAGGAGCTGGCCCCTGCGGCCTGGGTGTCGCTGGCGGCGGGCTTGAATCGGCTCACCGCCTGAACCCCTCCATGGCCGAGCTGCTGGTCAGCGCCCCAGCCAAGATCAACCTGCATCTCGAAGTGCTCGGCCTGCGGAGCGATGGCTTCCACGAGCTGGCGATGGTGATGCAGATGTTGGATCTGGCGGACACCCTCAGCCTGCGGCCCACGGCCGATGGCTCGATCCAGCTCCACTGCGACCGCCCCGACCTGCCCACCGACGGTCGCAACCTGATCGTCCAGGCGGCTGAGCTGCTGCGTTCCCGGGCGGGCTTGCCGGAGCTGGGGGCCACGATCGAACTGCGCAAGCGCATTCCCATCGGGGCCGGCCTGGCGGGGGGCTCCAGCAACGGCGCCGCTGCGCTGGTGGGGCTCAATGCCCTGTGGGGGTGCGGCTTCAGCCCGGCGCAGCTGCGGGGCATGGCGGCGGAGTTGGGCTCCGACATGCCCTTCTGCATCGAGGGCGGCACCCAGCTCTGTTTCGGACGGGGCGAGGTGCTCGAGTCCGCCGGACTGCTACAGCCCCCCGGCCTGGGGGTGCTGTTGATCAAGCATCCGCAGGCCAGCGTCTCCACCCCCTGGGCCTATGGCCGCTGCCGGGAGTTGCGGGAAGACTTCTACCTCAGCCAGGAGAGCGAGTTTGAGCGGCGCCGCCAGGCCCTGCGCCAGGGGCCGCTGCTGGCGGCCCTGCGCGGCCAGGGCGAGCTGCCGCCGCTGCGCAACGACCTGCAGGCGGTGGTGGAGCCGGAGCTGGAGAGCGTGCGCGTTGGCCTGGCCTTGCTGCGCCGGGCCAGCGGCGGGCTGGCCGTGGCCATGAGCGGATCCGGCCCCAGCCTGTTTGCGCTGTTCGTCGATGTCGCCGCCGCCGCCGCCGCCCATGGCCAGTTGGCGGCCGACCTGCAGGCCGCTGGATTTGAGGCCTGGGTCTGCGCCTGCAACGGCGCAGGTGCCACGCTGGGCTGATGGCCACTCCGGACGAGACCACCGCCGCTGCCGCCGCCGCCGCTGCCCCCGAGGGCAGCGCCGCGCCGACGCGCCCCCGCAAGGGACCGCTCAGTTTCCTGAGTGGTTCGCTCACCAGCTTCGGGCTGGGCTGGCTGGCGCTGCAGCTGTCGTTTCGGATAGTGGGCTGGTATGGGGAGCACCCACCCCACTACGAGGCGCGCCTGGCCCAGAGCATCGCCGTGTTCATGAAGACCCTGATCGAGGGCATGAGCTTTCTGGCCACGTTCACCTTCGCCTTCGTGGGTCTGGGGCTGCTGCTCACCTTTGTTCGCAGCCTCCTACCGGGTTGGAGCCAGGCTGAGGAAACTCCCTAGCCTGGGGGGGCT
>Ga0214917_10006862_pt1 | contig 11705 bp, 11 predicted proteins | sample LL_1208_BB_MetaG_FD_177983 | JGI IMG/M metagenome (GOLD analysis project Ga0214917, IMG submission 177983) | Freshwater microbial communities from Lake Lanier, Atlanta, Georgia, United States - LL_1208_BB | ecosystem: Environmental > Aquatic > Freshwater > Lake | place: USA: Georgia | collected...
AGCCTCCCCGGTTGGATACATACGGAAAGATTTGCCCGCGACTCTCATCCTCCACGGAAGGAGAGACACGACGGTGGATTACGACCAGTCCCAAGAATTAGCAGATGCCCTAAAGAAAGTCGGAGCCCCCCACGAAATCATCTGGCTGGCCGATGCCCCCCACTCCTTTTCCTTCCAGTATGCCGTTCCAAAATCGAAGAAGCCGCTCGAGAGGAATGTGGGACCCGAGGTTCTTGCTTTCCTCAAGAAACACCTAATGAAAACACAATGACCATCCGGAATATTTTACTTTTTAGCCTTCTTTTTAGCCTGGGTCAGGCCACCGAGGTGCGAGTCACCGATCAGGTGGAGGGAAAAACCCCTTCAATTCTCGGAATCAACACCGGCGAAATGCCCCAAGGATCCGCCTTCCCGGAATGGATCCGTGCCCTTGGGGTCAACGGAGTTCGCCTCCGCTTGAACATTGCACCGGAGGAGAAAAAAACTTCCAACATTTCGTCAGAATCCGATTTAGAGAAGAAAGCTCAGGATTTGCGTGGCCACGCCGAAAAGGAAACTCCCCTTCTTTGGCAGCATCCCGCCAAACTGACGGCTGAGTCGCTTCGCTCCCTGCGGGAATCAGAGATCGAGCTTCTGGCCACGATCACCTGCCCCTACTCCTTTAAACTTTTGCAACCCGACGGGAAAACGAACTGGTCTAACGCCTGGAAGTTTTGGGAGGCTTATTATGCCGAATCCTACCAGCTCGCACGTCAACATCAGGTTTGCCGCTTCCAGCTCTTCAATGAACCCAATCACAAGGACAGCCTCAAACTGACACAGGAAGAATATGCAGTCCGGATGGCCGTTGGAACGGATGCGATTCAGGCTGCCCTCACCGATGCCTCAAAGCAGATCGGAACAAATCTAGTTCCCATGATTTCTGCCCCCTGCACCGCTGGGATCAACGTCTTCAAACAAACTGGGAAACCAGACGCACGAGACGACAAGATCGGTTGGGGAGAGGTCACGATGCGCGATCGGCACCGCCGGATTGGAGGCAGAGATGACCCCTCCTATTTCCAGTTTCAGCAGTATGCGGTCCAGCACTACAGCACAAATCCCGACTCCACCTTGGAAAAGTTAAGGGAACTTCAGGGCCAAATCCGGACGGCGAATGGCGGCAAGGACTTACCTCTCATCATGTCAGAGTTCAATATCCACACCGCACGGGACTTCGCCAAAAAGGAGACAACCATGGATTCTCCGGAGGAGTTCTCTGATCTGGGCTCGATGGCTGTGGCGATTGCGGAATCGGGCATGGAGGAGTTGTATTTTTTCCGCCTTACCCTGAGCAAGAATCTGGATGACGGTTTGACGAAGAAGAACGGGGTTCACTACGTAAATGAGTCGACCATGACACCCAAGATCACGGGAACGACCAAAGGAGCCGAGGTCATCCGCCTTGCATGCAACACCCTCAAGGGGTCCCGGGATCGATTAAAATGCCAAACCTCCGGTGATATCCGAGCGGCCGCTACACGCGAAAAGAATGAGATCAGGGTTCTTCTCGCCCGAACAAATTCAACATCCCAACCCCAGATCGAGGTTACCCTTCCCTTGTCACCGAAAGGGTCTTTGGTGACTTGGGAGTATGTGACGGGCGACTCTTTCGGAAACAGCGAGATTCTTTCCCAGGAAGCTTCGGGCGGGAAAATCAAAGTGGATCTACCCTCCCACTCGGTGGGTTTGTTGAGCGTGCGCCCCATCAGCGCAACTCATCCAGATGTTCAAACTACGACTTCCTTGCTATCCACCAAAAACGAGCGTTGCTTGACGGGAGGCAAGGATTTGGATCAAGCCCTTTTCCGCTTTCCCTCTGATCTCGCAAAAAAATCAGCCACGGTTTTTCTTCATCTGCAGGGAAAATACGCTGGCACCGAACCGATCCCACTCCATGTCTACGCCCTTCGCAAAGAATCTCCGGGACGAGAGAAGTTTTTCTTCCGAAGAAAAGAGATGGATGGCCTGTCGGGTTTGACCATCTCCGGATTGGGCACCGATCTGGATTGGGTGGGTGGTTTTACATTTGCGTCATCCCAAACGGAGGTGTGGATAGAAATAACAGAATTCATGTCAAGACACACTGCAAGTGCGCCAAGCCTTATCGTCACCCGGGATATACGACAATGGGGCGAAGTGCCTAACCCCGAGCCCGTCGAATGGACCTCAGCGGAGATCGTCTCCTACCCCAGATAAACAAACCCGAAAAGGGAACTACTCTTCTGTTTTGGCAGGAGCAACTGCAGGAGTTGCAGCAGCGTCTGCAGGACTTGCAGCTTTCGTCACTTCAATTTTAGCCGCAGTGGTAAAGTCAGTGCCCTTGGGAGCAACCGATGCGCTCCACCCTTTTTTGAGATCTGCAATCGCTTTTGCTTCCCCGTTCACGGTGACTTTGGTCTCGGCATCGATGAGGAAGGCAGTGGAAGCCTCTGCCCCCTTGGCTTTGACGGTGATCTTCTTGTCAGAAATATATCCGATTTTTCCGGTTACTGTCTCCGCAGTCGAATTCGTCACAGCAGGCTTTTTGACTTTGGCAGGAGCTGTGGCAGGAGCCGTGGCTTCTTGGGCGACCCCAAGGAATGCGCTGAAAGTCGTGAGAAGGGTTAAGAGAGTTAGTTTTTTCATATGAAATGCTTTTCTTTCTTGTTACTGATTACTAATAATATTCCAGTTTATCTTACTTGGACAATCTCTTTTTAGGATACCTTGATTTGCACAGATTCGAGTCTCGGATTCAGGAGCTGGAGAATGAGGAGAGAAAATAGGTAGGCTCCCGCACAGAAAGCAAAAAGGATTCCATAACCTGCCGCGACATTCCCAGATGCCTTATAGGAATCGAGCAAAATGCCTGTGACAATTGGAAAGAGCATCCCCCCCAAGGCCCCTGCCATTCCGCCAATGCCAATCACCGAAGCCACGGCCTGCTTGGGAAAGGAGTCGGATACGGTGGTGAACAGATTGGCCGAAAAGGCCTGATGAGCCGCCCCCGCAAGGCCAATCAGCAGAACAGCACCCCAATCCGAGGCGCCCGTCACCGCTAAAATGGGGACAACGCAAAGCGCAAACAGCAACATTCCACCCTTCCGGGCACGATTGATCGACCACCCGCGCTTGGCCAAATACCCCGTAACCCATCCTCCTGCAATACTCAGAACAGTCACAATCGAGTAGATCGTCACAAGCAGGACCCAGCTCTTTTTAATATCGAGTCCACGGGTCTGCTTGAAGAAATCCGGTAGCCAGATCAGAAAGAACCACCAAACGGGGTCCGTGATCAGCTTGGGCAAAATAAAACCCCATGTCTGCCGATAGCCCAACAAACGACCCCATGGAATCTTCTCGGACTTAGCCTCAGCACCATCGGAGTGGATCCATGCCAACTCCTCTTTCGAGACCGAGGTTTTTTTGTCCGGAGTTTCAAACCATGGCATCCAGAGAAAAAGCCAAAGAAAACCAGTAGCTCCCGCAGCCAGAAAGGCGGAATGCCAGCCGAAGTTAAAAGCCATCCAAGGAACAATCGCAGGAGCCAGAATCGCTCCAACATTGGCGCCTGAATTAAAAAGACTTGTAGCCAGTGCCCGCTCCTTTTTTGGAAACCAGATGGCAGTGGCCTTGATGGCTGCGGGAAAGTTCCCCCCTTCTCCAAGGCCAAGGGCCACCCTCGCCCAGAGAAACCCCCCAACAGTTCCCACCAAGGCGTGCCCCATCGCGGCCAGACTCCACACCGCAATCGAGACTGCATACCCGATCTTTGTTCCGTACTTATCGATCAACCATCCGAAGATCAGTAAACTCACACCATAGGCACCCTGAAAGGCGGAGTTGACCATACCGAACTCCGCATTGGTCCAGTGGAGTTGATCATCCAGGATAGGTTTCAAGAGGGAAAGAATCTGCCGATCGATGTAGTTGATCGTGGTGGCAAAAAAAAGCAGAGCGCAGACCGCCCAACGGTGTCCGATGAGCTTGGCAATTAGATTCATGGATTCGGCTTTCTTTTCCAGTATCTTTCGATGGCGGGCTTCAGGAGGGTAGTCATTTGTTGATACCCCTCAATGTTGAAGTGAAGCCCATCCTCGACATATAGCTCCGCTTTCGCCTCCCCAGCCGGTGTTTCCAGAACCGGGTTCACATCGACATAGAATACTCTTTCTTTTTTTTTGCTGAATTCCTCATACCCATGGTTCACGGAATCTACCGCCTCCAACTGCCCGTCCCGGCGCTTCTGGGGCGAACGGATCACGGATACCAGCAACACCCGGACAGAAGGATCGGATTGCGCCACTTTCGTCAACCACTCCTCCGTCCGCTCTAATACGGAGGAAGGTTCTTTCTTGCCCTTGATGTCGTTGCTGCCGCAATACCAGACAATCAATCCCGCGTGACAAGGAGGCACGACCTGATCGAAAAACATCAACTGGTGCGATGTCTGGGATCCCCCAAAAGCTCGATTGCTCACGGGAAGCGGAGCCAGATCGCTCACGGCATTCGTCCATCTCTTAAAGATGCTGCTGCCCACAAGAAGAATTCCTCCGGGTTCGGAACGAGCCAAGGCGGCAAACTTTTCCACCTCGCGCGCGAATTTACTCGGAACCGGAGTCGGACCCCCTTCCGACGCGGCCCAACCAGACAAGTCGAAAAGCAAAAAGGCTAGAGAAATAAGGAAGGTCTGAAGCTTCACGGGATCTTTACTTTTTTTTGCGTTTTAGTTGCTCATCCAGCCAAGCGAAAACCAAATCCGTGATATCCATCATCACCGGAGCATCTTTCTTCATGCTAACAGCCAAATCAAATGTATGCGGTGCCTTGGGAATCAGAATCAAGGCATGACGGTCCTCGACTAACTTCCCCTTAAGCTCATTCACCTCTTCCTGATTGCTGACTGTATATTCCGGACATGAATTTCCTGCGGCCTCCAACTTGCTCCGGAGCAACTGACTTTGCTCCACTTTCACGGTTTCATCCCCGGTTCCGTGAATCATCAGCATAGGCGGGGTATTAGTCCGAACATAACTTGTCGGCGAACCTCTCCGATATAATTCCGGTGCTTCCTCCCGGGTTTTTGCAAACATTTTCATATCGTGATAGGTCATGAGGTCAACGGCGCCGTAGAAATCGACCCCACAAACAATTTGGGGGGGAATGTTTGTGCGGGAACCCACACCGTCGAATCCATCTTCCGGACGGGTCAACGTCAGCATGGCGGCCATATTTCCACCCGCCGACCCTCCCATCGCACCGATCCGGTCAGGATCTATCTTCAGTCGATCCGCATTCAACTTCAACCATCGGACAGCCTCTTTGGCATCCTGAATATTCTGTGGCCAGGTCACCTGACCCTGTGATTTGCGTAGTTTATAATTAATACTCATGGCGAGATAACCTCGCTTCGCCGCATTGGTGCAAAAATTCAGCTCACGATACTTCCTTTTGTCTCCATCATTAAACCCCCCACCATGGATAACAATTAGGGCCGGAGCCTTTTCTCCGGACCGGACATTCATCGGCAAATAAAGATCAGCTTTTTCTTTGCGGTCCCCTTCCAAATAGGAAACATCCTCCTCGTGGGGGATGTCTGGAGGAATTTCCAAAGGAGGTTTCGGTTTCTTTAGACTTTTGACGGGAATCGCCTCGGCTACAACCGGATTTTTTTCATCCCTTTCCACATCCTCCGAGACCTCCTCGTCTACAGCAGCACCTAGGAGTCTCGTCCCCATGAACGCATAAAGCGCAAGACAAACAAAAAGCCTCATGGTCTTCCGACCTCGAACTTTATGGATTGCCGGATGTCGGTCGAGGATGAACTAATCTCGACCACAAAATCCCCCGGTTCCACCGTCCGCTGGTTTTGAATGTCGATCAACTCCATGTCCGATCTGCCCAAACGGAATGTCAGGGTTTTCTTTTCTCCCGGTTTAAGGCGAACTCTCTCAAAACCACGGAGCACCTTCTCATAGGTTGTAACGGAGGAAAGGACGTCCCTCAAATAAAGCTGTACCACTTCGTCCCCTTCCCGCTTGCCGGTATTTTTAACGTCCACCGTAACAGTCACTTCCTCCCCTGGTTTGATCGAGGCAGGCTGAACCTTTGCGTTGCTGTACGAGAACTGAGTGTAACTCAATCCGAAGCCAAAAGGATAAAGAGGGCCATTCACGAGGCATTCGCCCGATCCATTAGGATCCTCATCCCTTCCCATCCCAGCCTGACTATTGGGTTTGCATGGGAAGTTATATTCCACCTGGCCGACTGTTTTTGGAAAGGTAACAGGGACTCTCCCCCCCGGATTGATTTCTCCGAAGATCGCCTCCGCCACCGCCATCCCGCCATATTCGCCCGGATACCAAGCTTCCAAAATCGCAGAGGCCTGTTCCTCCAGAAGATTGACCGACAAGGGTCGACCATTCAGTAGAACCGCCACTACCGGTTTCCCCGTCTTGACCAAGGCACGTGCCAGATCATTTTGTTGTCCGGGTAAATCGAGCGAGGTCCGAGTCTTGCTCTCGCCCACCATGACGCGCGATTCCCCCAAGACCACGATGATTGCATCGGCGCTCTGCGCCAGTTTCACCGCTTCATCAATCTTCTTTTGGGCAGCAGCTGAAATCGGCTCGGGCAAGATTTCGGAAAGCGGCCAACGCTCATCCTGATATTCGCAGCCCAATGCATGCAGGACTTCCGCGTTAGGCAGAAGCTTCTTCACCCCTTCTAAAACAGAAACAACTTCGCCCCCAAAGGATCCGTATCGTCCCACGGACGTATCGTACTCTTCCGCTGCAGGTCCGCAGACCAGAATCCTTTTCAGATTTTTAGAGAGAGGCAGGGTCTCCTTCGCATTCTTTAATAGGACGAGGGATTCACGGGCCGCCTGTTTCGCCACCTCCGCATGGGCCTCGCAATGCACCACGGCATCCGAAGCCGACGGGTCCTCGACTGGAGGACGATCAAACAATCCGAGCTCAAATTTAACCCGAAGCACATCCCTTACACGATCGTTGATCACTTTTTCGGATAGCTTTCCCTCTTTGACCAGTGCTCGGACCGGAAGAATGAAATTTTCAGGAGGATTAAACTCCGTCCGGACGTTGCCACCTGCTTCCAAATATAGCCGACAGGCCTCCTTATAATCCGCTGCCACGTGATGCTTGCTGGTCAGATACTCAACGGCATCGCTGTCCGAAACAACATAACCGCGGAAGCCAAATCTTTCCCGGAGAAAGGTGGTAAGGAACTCCTTGCTCCCGGAAATCGGAACGCCGTCAAAATCATTGTACGAACTCATCACCCCGTTCATTCCCGCCCGGCGAATCACCTTTTCCCAAGGCCAAAGGTAAAGTGTCTCCATTTCACGGGGAGCCACGTGGGGGTCTGTTCGGGCTTCCCCATCCCGCCCACCCTTGGGAATCGAATAAACTGCAAAATGCTTGCCCGTTGAAGCCAAACCCAAATCCCGGAGTGCCTTGGACTGAACAAACCCAAGCTCCCACACAAGGTATGGATCTTCACTGTAACACTCCACTACTCGTCCCCACCGGGGATCCCGGGCCAGATCCAGCACCGGAGAATAGATATGGGTGTACCCGAGAGCCCGAGCCTCTTTGCCGGTCACCTCTCCGATTTTTCTCACCAAATCTCGGTTCCAAGTTGCCCCAACCCCCTGCTGCGACGGAAAAGCAGTCGTCCGGTAATGATTGCAGCCGCGAATTCCCTCATCCGTAAAATCCACAGGAATTCCCAGACGGGTCTCCTCCTTGAACCACTTCTGAATATCGTTGAGGGCTTTGGCATGATTCGAGGGTGGCCAAACCAGTGGATTGATTTTTTCCACTTGGGTCCGGTAATCCCGTTTTGAGGCAGGCCCAAGCTCAGGAATTCCGTTGAGCTGCTCATCAATGTTCGCAATCCCGTCTTTCCAAATCTCTTTCTTCCAACCCGGGGTGGGCATCTTGTCTTTCAACACCCTCCCATAGCCATACAACGTTGCCAGTTGGCAGGTTTTTTCCTCCATCGTCATTTGCGAAAGAAGGTTTTCCACCCTCTCCTCAACCGGTCGGGTCGGATCTTCGTAGGGATCTAATTTTCCATTTTTGTTTAAATCATTCGCAGCATTTGTCGCCCCGCACCCCACCCACCCCATCCAAAGCAAAAGACCTGCCTGAAAGACATTTTTAATCATAAGAGCTGTATCTTATTCAAAATCCTTGCCCCTATGCATCCCTAATATTCCCTTTGCTATCTCATTGAAGGATGTAGAAAAGCTTCATGGCCTCCACCACACTTGTTTTCGGATTTGCGTATATAATTCTCGGTATTGCTGGTTTTGTTACTACCGGTTCGGCACACAAAACCGCCCTGATCCCCTGTGTTTTCGGTATTCTTTTCCTGATCCTTGGCTTGCTGGCCCGAAAGGATCATCTACGGAAGCATGTCATGCACGCCACAGTCCTGATCGCCTTGCTTGCATTTGCCGGGACCGTCAAAGCTCTGGGGCATCTACCCGATCTGATTCATGGAACTGCCGAACGCCCTGCGGCGGTGATCACCCAATCCATCAATGCCGGACTTTCCCTCCTCTATATTGTTTTTGCCGTACGCTCTTTTATTCAGGCAAGGCGCGCCCGTTCTTCCTAAGTTCCGTCACCATTTGGGCAATCTGCCGGGAAAATCCTAAATCCTGCTTCACAAAACTCGGGTGACCCCAAGGCGTTAATCCCAGCAGGTCGTGGGTCACGCGGATCTGTCCCGTTGTCTCTTCTCCAGCTCCAATTCCAATGGTGGGAATCGAAAGCGTTTTTGTGACTTGAGCTGCCACCTCGGGCACCACCAACTCCAACACCATGGCACAGGCACCTCTCTTCTCCATTTCCTTGGCATCCTCCAAAATCTGCCGGGCTTCCTCCTGACTCTTTCCCTTCGTTTTGTACCCCCCCTCCTTCTTCACGTTTTGAGGCAACATTCCCAGATGTCCAATCCACGGGATCCCTGCCTTTTGCAAAGCTTCCACCTGCGGAAAGATTTCTTTTCCGCCCTCCGGCTTTACGGCATCCGCACCCGCTTTGAGCAAGGCCTTGGAATTTTCGACACAGGCATCCGCCGTTCCATAACTGCTCATGGGAAGATCCACCGAAAGCATCGCTTTTTTTCTCCCCCTCGATACCGCTTCAGTCGCCCGAATCATGTCTACCATCGTTACCCCGGTGGTGTCAGGCATCCCAAGCACAACCATTCCCAAACTGTCCCCGACATGAATCCATTCCACGCCTGCCTCATCCAAAATCCGGCTCATTGGGTAGTCATAAGCCGTTAACGCCAAAAGTGGCCTGCCTCTCGGCCAGTTCTTTAACTGTCCCGGAGTCAGACGATCCGACGACATTCCGGCCCCCCTCTTCCCTTGAGCCAATTTGCAGTCTCCCAAACCGTACCCGGAAGACCGGCGATACGGCGTCCGGGACAAAGTTCGGCCAACGGCTCCATGACAAAACGCCGTTCCGCCATCCTGGGATGGGGAAGATCCAGTCTCGGATTTTTCACCCAGTTTCTGCCTGCATACAAAAGATCCAAATCCAACGACCGGGGGTCGTTCGTCCTTCGGACGGTTTTTCTTCCACGAGAACGCTCATATTCCTGCATCCACTGCAGAAAAACGTCCAGACTGCCCGTCCAGTTGAGCTCGGCGACCTGATTCCGAAAGGCAGGGGTCCCGGGAGGACAATCCACAGGATCCGTTTCGTATTCAGATGAAAATTGGGCGCTCGGATCGAGACTTCGCAGCCAATTGCGAGCTTTGGCCAACTCTCCCGCTCGATCCCCTATATTCGAACCCAATCCGATTCCTACTCGCATCAGCTCAGTCCAAGCACATCGACCATCTGATAAGCCTTCGCCGGCTTTCCGACGAGCCATTGTGCGGCACGAAGCGCCCCTCGAGCAAAAACATCCCGAGTGCTCGCACGATGTGTCAGTTCGATCCGCTCCCCTTCCCCAGCCAGAAGGACCGTATGATCGCCCACCACATCCCCTCCACGGACGGCATGAACACCGATCTCATCCTCCGTTCGTTCACCAGGTTCCCCGGAACGGCCATGTCGAGATACCACCTCCGGGTTAGTACGCCGTGCCTCCGCAAGGATTTCAACCAGTCGTTTGGCGGTTCCACTTGGCGCATCCTTTTTCAACCGATGGTGAATTTCAATCACCTCCGGATCAAAGCCTTCCGAGAGGGCTTTGGCTGCCTGAGCCGTCAGATAGAAAAGCAGGTTCACCCCGAGTGAAAAATTCGGGGAATGGATCAAGGGAACATGCCGTGCGGCTTCACCGATCAATCCCTGCTCCGCCTCTGTGTGACCAGTGGTGCCGCAGACATAAGCTAGTTTCCCCGATACGACCTGCTTAAGAACTGCGGCTGTGGCCGAACGATGACTAAAATCAACCAGAACCTGAGCTCCCTTTCCCACCTTGGAGAGGTCATCCCCGTGATCCACTTCTGCAACAACTTCAAAACCCTTGTCTGCATGGGCCAGCTTAAGAATCGCCTGCCCCATTCTTCCTTTTGCGCCGACCATGATCAGTTTCGTTGCCATAAAATCTCCTTTCCTTGACCTTAGGACAAGCCCGCCTCTTTCAAAGTCGCGAAAAGCTTCTGCCGACTGGCCTCTGTGATGGGAACAAGAGGCAGACGGAGTTCATCCACAAGCCAGCCCTTGGCGGCCATCGCCGCCTTGACCGGACCCGGGTTACTTTCAATAAACAGATCACGGAATACCCCGGCATACTTGCGGTTCAGTTCTTCCGCCTTCGTCCAATCCTTCCGTCCGGCCGCGTCGACCAACGACTTTACCTGTGCTGGAATCAGATTCGAAGCGACACTCACCACCCCCAGGGCTCCCCGCTTCATGAATTCAACCGTCATTCCGTCGTCCCCGCTTAAAATTTCAAAATCGGAGGGCACAACTTGCCGGATTGCGTCAACCCGCTCTGCCTTGCCCCCCGCTTCCTTGATGGACCGGATCGTCGGACACTCCTTCGCCAGACGCCCCACCGTCTCGACCGTAATTTCCACCCCGCAACGTCCCGGCACGCTGTAGAGCATAATCGGAAGTTCAACTGCACGGGCGATCGCCCGAAAGTGCTGAAACATTCCCTCGGGACTCGGCTTGTTATAATAAGGAGCCACCAACAAAAGCGCATCCGCTTTGGCCCGCTGGGCGCCCAAAGAAAGTTCGATGGCCTCTGCCGTGCTATTGGATCCCGTCCCCGCCACCACCTGGGTTCGCTTCTTTGCAAATTGGACGGCCAATTCGATCACTCGGACATGCTCCTGCATATTCAGGGTGGGGGATTCCCCGGTGGTTCCAACGGGGACGATTCCCTCAATCCCTGCAGCAACCTGCCGTTCGATGAGAGCTTCAAAAGCCTTCACATCCACCTGGCCCTTTCGGAAAGGCGTGACCATCGCAGTATAGGTTCCCTTAAACATGAAGAACCCCTTCATAGACGATTCTGGCCGGGCCTTGGAGCGTAACTTTCGTTGGCCTCCCGTTCTCCAGCCTGAAATCAACCTTAAGGAGATCCCCGCCACGGGTCCTGACCTTAACGGGGGGCTTCACCCCTCTCCGAACCGAAGCCAAGATTGACGAGGCCACCACCCCGGTTCCGCAAGCGAGAGT
>Ga0214917_10006863_pt1 | contig 11704 bp, 14 predicted proteins | sample LL_1208_BB_MetaG_FD_177983 | JGI IMG/M metagenome (GOLD analysis project Ga0214917, IMG submission 177983) | Freshwater microbial communities from Lake Lanier, Atlanta, Georgia, United States - LL_1208_BB | ecosystem: Environmental > Aquatic > Freshwater > Lake | place: USA: Georgia | collected...
GAAGATTTGTTGGTGGCACAGGAGCAACTGCGACAGGAGCAACTGCGACAGGAGCAACTGCGACAGGAGCAACTGCGACAGGAGCAACTGCGACAGGAGCAACTGCGACAGGAGCAACTGCGACAGGAGCAACTGCGACAGGCTCACCGCCAGGAGGAGCAGCTGCGCGATTCAGCACCCGCAAATACATCTCTCTACGTTCTTGTACAGTCCATACCTGTTCCAAATTATCTAGCATTACTCTTTCACCAAGACGTGTGGAATGGTTACGTAGAAATCCCTGTGTTGCATGTCTGATAGGGATCCCATACTTGTAACACTCGCGAAGAAAAGGAAGCACCTCACCAAAGACAATAGAATGGAGATAATTTCCTGTGTATGCAGTTTCATCTATTTCCAATTCTTGGGTGCCAGGATTCAAGCGAAATACCCACGTATTTTCAATAAGATAATTGGCGGATAATTTACTATGAGTATAACAATATCTAGGATTATGTTGATCGCAGAAGTCACGAGTTGTATTCTTTCTGCAACGTCGGTACTGCGCAGTATACCCCTTGCACATTTTAAGACTTTTCTTGTTACCGATTTTTGGTGGGTCGCAAGTTTCAAATTTTTGGTCAACTTGTACGGGCACAAATTTGAAACACGTTCCCTGGTTCAAAAGTGCGAAAATGGCACACACACACTGGTATCGCCTTGAAATTCTGCCTTCTAATTCTGACAGCCCCTATTTCGCTATTGCTACAGAAGATCGAAGTGATGAAAATGCGGGCGTTGATCTATTTTGTGAGGGTGAAATAGTTGTCCCTGATTGCGTTTCAAATAAGGCTACTCTTATTCCTCTTGGTCTCCGTGCACGATTGGTAAAGCACGATGTGCGAACGGGAGAGGAGGTTGATAGTCATTACTGGCTTGTTCCACGATCTAGTATTTGTAAGACTCCGCTTCAAATGGCAAACTCGGTAGGTGTTATTGATAAAACCTACCGAGGTGAATTGATGGCTCCTGTTCGTTCTTGCGGTGGTGAAGTAACAATTGGATCAAACACACGCCTATTTCAAATTGTAGCACCTGATATGGGATGGATCTGGCAAGTGCGAATTGTCCAGAGTCTGCCTGAATCTGTGCGAGGAGAAGGAGGATTTGGGTCAACTGGGAAATAGTTACACAGAACGAATATATTGCCAGCCCATATCGGCGCAAATCAGCTGCCAAGTTTTGTCCTGCAGAATCAGTTTTTCGCGATTCTTGAGGCGAGAGAAGCACGGTAAAAATTCATCCATTTCCAACAATTCACAAAATTTGTAAATAACATAAGGGTAGGAAAGAAAATTCCGCCGACCCTTTGGCATATGTTTTTTAAATGATGGCTGAATTTCACGAAACATATGGCGCAATTTTTCTTCATCTTCACGACTCATATTTGGCGCATTCTGACCATTTAACCTGTTAATAATATGTGGGATATGCTCATAATATTTTGACTTGCCGAGACCTCTAAGTATTTCTCGCAACTTCGTCGGTTTCAAAGATGACATATTTGTTATACGTTCTTTCTTGAGTTGCAACAGAATAGCATCGTAGATTTCTTGAGGAATTTCGGTGCTCTCTTTCGCCTGAAACTGTGCAAGCCATTCATTAAAATGATTGATTTTCTTGTAGGCATAGTATGAAACCTCGCGTGGCGGATCTTTATACGATGGCTTATCACTATCCACCAGAATCTGTTCCTGGTTTCCACACGTACCGCACGTCATTATAGCCTCGTTCAAACACATATTCATTTCTGCTCCACACATTTCGCACAATGTCCACTCATCGTCCGTAATCACCTCATTCTGTTGCACCATTGTAGGATCAATTATTGAAAGATATTGATTGAGCAATTCATTTCTCTGTAGAGGCTTATCCGTTTCAGGGAACCCATTTCTTTTTTCTGCACCTTTCCCACTAATTCCCTCTGATACCTCATTTTTAGCAATATCGCCGAGAATTGCTAATATAGATCCCTGTTTGGTTTTTTTGGATGTGGCACCAGTTGCTACACCTTTATGAATTTTATCTTGCATATCATAATAATCAAACAAAATTTTACCTGTATTGAGATAATAATCCATTATTTCATCACCGTTTTGAATATTTTTAATTTTCTTTTCTAGAACTTCAATCTGTTGTTCAATTCTCCATATTTCACTATCATCACTAGTTTTTTCTAACTGAACTTTTAATTCACCTATTCGTTGTTTATATTCATTAATCTTGGAATTTTCTTCCTGTAATTCGGTGATTTTCTTATTGTGAATTGCGTCCAAAGTAGTTCTTCCCTCTGGATTTGCTTGCTTTGTCGATTTTACTTTGAAAAAAACGGACTCTTCTGCTGACATTTTATACATCAAATGGACATAGGGTTTAGACCCTTGGATGTAATTACCAATAATGGTAATTGAAGATAATTTATGAAAATTGCGAAATGTGTAATATCTTTCTTTTTTCCAAAATTTTCCCAACCTATATTGAGATATATCTTCCGGCAGATTTGCGTTTAAGAAAAAAGTTTGGAAAAATTATTTTCTCTTTCAATAGTATAAAACAAAATGACGGGCGGTGGTCTTATGCAGCTGGTTGCTTATGGTGCGCAGGATGTGTATCTGACGGGCAACCCTCAGATTACGTTCTTCAAGGTGGTGTATCGCCGCCACACGAACTTCGCGATGGAGTCCATTGAGAACCCCTTCAATGGTGCGCCCAACTTCGGCAAGAAGGTAACGTGCACGATCCAGCGCAACGGTGATCTGATCCACCGTATTTACCTGCAGGCCACGCTGCCGCAGGTGAATGTGCTATCCACGGACGGCAGCGGTGCGCAGTTCCGCTGGCTGAACTGGGTGGGCCACAATCTGATCTCCTATGTGGAGCTGGAGATCGGTGGTCAGCGCATTGACAGGCACTATGGTGACTGGCTGCACATCTGGAATGAACTCACGCAGGAGCCTGGCAAGCAGGCTGGTTACGCCAAGATGGTGGGTAACGTGCCTGAGCTGACGAATCTGATCGTGCAGGGCGGCTATCCATGCACCAACGACTGCTACCCTGGTGCGCCGAACACGAGCGAGACGCTGGGCGGCTGCACGCCGATGTACACGCTGTACATCCCTCTGCAGTTCTGGTTCTGCCGCAACCCTGGTCTGGCGCTGCCGCTGATCGCGCTGCAGTACCACGAGGTGCGCATCAATCTGGAGTTCAACTCGCTGAACAACCTGTGCTGGGACACGTCCAACTCCAGCGACCCGCACTCCATCCGCAACCGCGTTGCGCAGACGGGCCTGGCCGCGGCGTCCCTGTACGTGGACTACATCTACCTGGACACGGATGAGCGCCGCAAGTTCGCCCAGGTCTCCCACGAGTACCTGATCGATGTGCTGCAGTTCACGGGCGGTGAGAGCATCACGTCCTCCAGCAACAAGCTGAAGCTGAACTTCAACCACCCGTGCAAGGAGCTCGTGTGGGTTGTGCAGCGTGACTCGTTCGTCAGCTGCGACGACACGGTGGTCGGCCCGTACAAGGGCCAGCAGCCGTTCAACTACTCGGACTGGTGGGATCGCTCGGTGCTGGAGAGCGGCTACTCCGTGACGCGCGTGGAGGGTATGGCGGGCCGCAACCCTGTCATCACGGCTCTGCTGCAGCTCAACGGCCACGATCGCTTCCAGGTGCGTGAGGGCGCGTACTTCAACTTGGTGCAGCCTTACCAGCACCACACGAACATCCCTGCCGTGGGTATCAACGTGTACTCCTTCGCGCTGCAGCCTGAGCAGCACCAGCCCAGCGGCACGTGCAACTTGTCCCGCATTGACAACACGACGCTGCTGCTGACGGTGAGCAACAACGCGGTGGGCCTGAACCTCAGCTCCACGGTGCGCGTTTATGCGACGAATTACAACGTTCTCAGAGTGATGTCTGGCATTAACTTCGCAGTATGTATGGCTGTTTATACAGCTATGTACTGCGGGTTTGCAATTGCAAACCACCTGTGCCAAACAGCTAGCTGCCTTGCGCTACTTGCGCAGGGGGAAACAGTGTGACTAGCTAGTGGTCTTGGAGAAATCCAAGGCTGCAAGATGACCTGGTTGCGGGAAAATCCTAAGAGCCTTTGCTACTACCTTGCCGTGGAAACACAGCAAGGAATCCAGGGTAATGACCTCGGACATAGTAAAAACGCAAAGGATTGGACAATCCGCAGGCGAGTTTCTAAGGCCGCTATGATAGGCTATGAAACCGTCTCAGAGACTGCAAAGGCATCGGTATCCTGTGAAGGTCTAATCAGCCCGAGGATGCTTAAGGTACAGTCCAGCCCACAAGGAAACTTGTGGAAAACCGCTGGGGCGGTTTAAGTTTTTCCAATTAAAGAAAAATATTTGGCTGCTAAGAGTAAACCATCAAAAGGGTTTGCTAGTCCATCAACAATTGTCGTGCTGTGCTGGGTACGTCAATGGGCAACACTGTCAAATTGCGGGAAACTCCTGTGGCAACTTTTCCAGAGAGTTGTTACTTGTTTGCTGGAAACAAGGAGGTCATAACTACCGCCTAGGAACCGAAAGGTCAGTCCTATGGCACCAAGGGGAAACTCGTGGGTATGGTAAGAATGTTATGAATAGGGATAATCCGCAGCCAAGTCCTAAACTCCGCTGTAAATCAGCTGAGCACGGATGCAGTTCAGAGACTCAATGTCAGTGGGCCGCAAGGCTTAAGATAGAGTCCGTCCCCACAGAGATGTGGTCTTCAAAAGGAACGTTGAGTGTTTGTTGTTACACGCAGCGGGAGAGTTTGAAGAATAGTCGCACCAAGTGTGCAACTATGGGAAGCATGCTCGCTTACTCCAACTAAACAGTTGGCTGGTTGTTTGTTTTTATACATTTTCTATAAAATTATATACCCTAAAGTATCAAAGTGGCTCAGGTGCGAGACTTTGATACTGTGGTACAACCCAATGACCATTTTCAATGATCGTTGGTCTAAAATATAAAAAACAAAGCCATAAAAATTATTTTTAGATTTACTCAAAATTTGAGATCTAAAAATAATCTACGGGTGGATAGAATACACAAATGTCAGATACAGAAGTTCAACCACCTATTCCACAAGGATTCGCTGTTACTACACGACACAATGGGTTTGTCCAAAAACTTGGTAAGAGTGCTGGAAAAGAGTCAAATTGGTACTATGATGCAAAGGATCAGGCAGGGAATGACTGTATTCTAATGTACTGTCGCCCAGGAGCTTATACGATACTTGACAGCCAAGTGTTGAATGAAATTCGGGAAATTGAGAATAAAAAGGTGACGTGGTTCATTATGAAAAATGGATATGTTGCTGGGCATATTCAAGTTGATGGAGAATTGAAAAACATTTATCTTCACCAACATCTAATGAATCATCGCGGACAAGGTCAGGGACAGGACTCGGTGGATCACATAAATCGCAATAAACTTGATAATAGACTCGCAAATCTTCGCATTGCGTCGCAGTCAGAGCAAAATGAAAATACTGTAAAAAGAGCCAGAAAACATAATGCTAAACCGCTTCCTGAAGGCATTCGTCAGGAAGATCTGCCCAAATATGTAGTATACTATAATGAAAAACACGGCGAAGGGCGCCGCGAATTCTTCACAATTGAGAAACATCCTATTCAGAAACTCAAGGAACAGGGTGCAGAGGATGCGCGAACTGCCCAACTCAAAAATGCACGGTGGGCATCCTCCAAATCTAAAAATATTTCAATTCAGGATAAACTTGGCCAAGCACGAGAGTATCTGGTATTTCTGGATGGATTGATGTGACCGTGATTTGATTCTCAACGGAATTTTTTATAGATCTAGCCCCCAGAGCGCTAAATTTGACCCGCACATTTTATATTTCCTCGTATAGATAAAAATGACCGGTACCTGCCAAGCCCAAATCAACCAGGGACCACGGAAAGGCCAGCTCTGTAACAGACCAACAGATTCCTCCAAATACTGTCCAAAACATATCCGCCAGCAAGTTGTAGATAATGCAATTGAACAGAATATTCGCTATTGCGACATTGCCCGTGGATGTTTTACGCCTCTAGAAGATCACCAGCACAAATGCACGCATTGTCTTCATAAGGCGCGCATTAGGGACAGAAAAAGAGAAGATAAGAAACGTCAGGATGAAACTCTTTGTCTGGATTGCGGTAATACTTTGACTGATGAAACAAGAGCAAAGGGGAAACATAATAAACAACTAAGACGCTGTATCCCGTGTTATGAAAAACTGTTAAAGACTGAGGCCAACCGCCAAGTGCGGGAACGGAACTACAAAGCAGAAGCATTCACAAATAAAAACGTCATTTGGAACCACTATGTCAAAGGAGCGCGCGCGCGTAAAATAGATTTCACACTCTCAAAAACTATATTTAATTCTCTAATTGTTCAACCCTGTTTCTACTGTTCCTATTCAGTCCCAAATGAAGTAAATGGTATTGACCGCATTGATAATAATATAGGATATGTTGAAAGTAATTGCATTCCCTGCTGTCAATTCTGTAATAGTGCGAAAGGCACACAACATCCTCAGGAGTTTATTGATAAACTCTTGGCAATTTATACGTTTCAGAGTGGAGGTATCCCTATTGATTCAGGTTTGGTAGAAAAATGGGCGACTACATATCTTTCTCCCAAAGAAAAATTATTCAAGGCATATCAAAACTCTGCAAATACGCGAAATATTGAGTTTAAAATATCAGAAGAGGAGTTTAAAGGATTTGTAGCACAACCGTGCTATCTCTGTGGAGTTAATGTAGATGGAAAGAATAAAAATGGCATTGATCGGTTCAATAATGATATAGGGTACTTATTAGAAAATTGTAGACCCTGCTGTGGACATTGTAATCTTCTAAAGAAAGAGCTAAAATATGAGAAGATTGTTGAAATTGCTAAGAAAGTTGCACAGCCAGAAAAATATAGGTCTCTAACGGAATATTTCAGTGAGTTTGATATAAAACAACGCAAGTCAAAAGTAGAGGCTCGTATAAAACAAGAAGAACCCGCGTGTGAAATACAAATACCAAGAGAATATAAACCCCGTAACGAAATTGTTCACCCAAGACCAGAACCTTCCCAGGAAATTCAGGCAATTCTTTCACCACCTGCACATGTAGATGCGCAGCCAAAACAGTGGAAAGTCAAGCAAATCTGGGAACACCACCAGGCTTCTAATCTCACCCCCTATAAGGTCCACTGTGAAGAAAACAACAAACTTGGTCAAGATTGGCCAGATATCTGGACAAAGTTTGAATATAATCTAAAGGCAACGGAGACATTTCAAGAGGCTGAACCCGTTATTCGTGCATTTATAGAAAATCTGCGTAAAACTCGCCATAATGAACTTGTGGAAAAGAACAATCACGCTAAGAATCCACTTAATAGAGACAATAGACAGCAGTGGCCTGGTGTGAGTGTTCTTCGTGCTTATAAAGAAGGGCAGATGGAACTATTCAAGAAATTCCAGGAGAACTATACTGGAGATGCAGCAGAGGATCCGAAATGGCAGAAACGTTGGGGTGATTTTGTGGCGAAGCTTGAGGGGTGCGGATCCGACGAGCAGAAGATACAGACTATCCAGAAATTTATGACCGCACAAAGGACAAGAGTGTATAGAATGAAGGAATAGGGTGGGTAGGTTTAGACAGTCACTTTATAGGATATTTTTTTCAATACTTTTAAAACGTCACTAAATAATCCATCATTGTTAGACGCATCTCTAACCCACTTAGGATCCCAACATATAATATAAACTATTTTTTCTGATTTATTTATATGTAACTCTTTACGATAACTTTCCCAGACGCTATAGGGTAAAACTAGCGACGTATGTGTATTTACTTCAACTTTTCCACTTTTTTTGTAATTGTAAGAGGAATATCCAAATTGCTTGGGACATATACATCATCATTACAATGTGCTACATATGTTGCTATTTTGTCAGTATGTATTCCCATATTTTTAATAAATTCGTTAGCAACAGATTCTAACATAAATCCAGATATATAAGCCCTTTCATATATTTCAAAATTTTTATGAGTTTCATAATGTTTACCAGTAATTTTATGCCCTCCTTGACTCTCACTTGTAATATAACCGTAGTTATTAATCTGTTTGAGAATATTTAGGTATTTTATCATTGTTTCATCTTCTTCTTTTATTCTTTTTATAAAAGATGGTGATGTAAATTTAGCGACAGCATATTTTTTTGCGTCTTGAAACTTCATCTAATATATCAATACAGAATTGTATAGGAAAATCAAACTTGGTCTAAATTATTACAAATAGGCCAGAGGAGGTCTAGGCAATATTACTAAAAAATTAGACCAACGAACATTTCGAAATGTTCGTTTGCCGTACGTCCCGTGAACATTTTTACGCTCTATACAGCTGGCGGAGCCAGCTGAAAGTGCCGGTTTAGACCAATGAACATTGAAAATGGTCATTGGACGTACGTCCCGCGAGCATTAGTCCCGTGAACATTTTTACGCTCTATACAGCTGGCTTCGCCAGCTGAAAGTGCCGATTTAAAATGTTCACGGGTCTAATGTTCGCGGGTCTAAAATGTTCACGGGTCTAATAACTTGTGATAGGTCTCCTCCACCGTGGGATGAAATCGGTTGAGAAGTCATTCACTTTATTTAGATATATTTGTGGATCTCCATTAGGCTGGCAGATGACTTTACCGTAGCGATGAAGATATCGCAGTTGATAGTAAAAAATCTACTGACAAATAAAGTCAATAATGTTTACAACTGGCAGAAAATATGTAAATACTCCACTTGATATATCACCAGAATTTACTAGAAGAATCTGGGAATCAATTGATTTACAGCCATTACAGCCTGAAGATTATCCTAAAGTGCCACAGGTACAGTGTCCTGCACAAGAAGTAGGTCCAGTTGTTGCACAAAGAAAATTCAAAAATAAAAAATTAAATCTTTCAACAGACTTTATAAGAAGAATATGGGAGTCAATTGATTTACAACCCTACATTGAAGGGGAAAAGGACAGAAATATTTTCAATCTATCCTCCTCCGATCCAAAGTATCCTAAAAGGAATAGCACACGAAAAAATAGGCAATCTGGCGGTATTATTTATATGAAAAATATACGACAACTTGATAATTTTTCAATACATCCTGGGTATGAATTATATGAATTTATAAAACCTAAATTTATTTATAATAATAGTGCACTCATTGACTATGAATGGCTTCAAAAACAATTGAAATACATTTATGGTCTTTCTAATTCGCAAAAACATTTGCTACATTTATATACAAATGGATATGATAAAATAGTAAATACCTATCTCCGCAACAAATCACGAACTATTCAGGATAAATCTATTGAAACAAATATTTTGGAATTAGATGCAATCATAGAAAATGCACCAATACTAGATAGAAATATAGCGGTATTTCGCGGAGTATCGGATGGCAGTTTTTTGAAATTTGATGCAAATTGAGTATTTGTAGAATTCGGATATTTATCTACATCAATCTATTTAGAATCAACGTCGGGATTTACTGAAGAAAATGGTATTTTATTAGAAATTAGCATTCGGCAGCCAACAAAATGCCTTTTTATTGCAGCCGTTTCAAAACGAAGAAATGAATATGAGGTGCTTATTTCCAGAAATGCGAAGATGACTTTACAGGGTAAATATGAAAAATATGTATTGAATCAGCCTGAATATTATAATTCAACCGATATATTTTTTGATGCTCGCGGGTCTAATGTTCATCGTTCCACAGTATTAGAAATAGAAATATAGATCCAAAGAACTAATAGAATGCGTGCAACACGTCGCCGCCAAAGGCACACGCAGAAAGGTGGTCAGCAATTTACTATCACCTACTCTGGAATAGGGCAGGTCGCTGATCAAGATTGGACAGATAAAAGCCAACAACTTCACAGAGCTGCCAAGCCTCAAGTGACAACCCGTGACTCAGGCTCCTATATCCTCATTATGACAGACCCTGATGCCGTCGGTGGATGTTTTACACATTGGATAGCGGAGTTGAATAATGGCGCACTAAAGGAGCGTGTGCCCTATTTTCCGCCCTCTCCGCCTGAAGGAACAGGTGTTCATAATTATATTTTTACCCTATATCCTCTTTCTGGGAATCACCGATCGTGTTACACAGCAAAATTTTTGATTCGTGCATAAAATCTTGGTTAGAATAGAATGAAATTAGCATTTCTAACAAGTGCAATTGTTCTGGCAATAATTGCGTTTGTTGTTTCTACGTATTACAAAAATGAGGCTTTTGACAATACGGGTGCTCTTATTCAGCTTTCTGCCAGTCACGTTCCGACTGCAGAAGATGCTACAGCTATGCAGGAGTATCGTCGTCAGGTTGAACACGATTTGGCGGATATGACAGAGTGATATTTGCTTTGTGTTTGTTTTTTTTTGCGTAAGTTTACGGGTCTAAAAAAACAATAGTATCCATAGATGGAAGTTGGAAAATATACGTATGGAAAAGAAAATATAAAAATATATTCTTGGGGAGAAAATACAAAAATAAGAATCGGCAAATACTGCTCTATTGCAACCAATTGTCATATTTACAAAGGTGGAAATCACAGAATTGATTGGATAACAACATATCCTTTTGGACATATTCATAAAGAAACTTTTAAAAAATATAACGGGTTTGGACACCCTATGACAAAAGGTGATGTGGTTATTGGAAATGATGTATGGATTGCTGCTAATGTAACTATTATGAGTGGAGTTACAATTGGAGATGGAGCAGTTATTGCAAATAATTCACACGTTGTGAAAAATGTTGAGCCTTATAGCCTCGTTGGTGGTAATCCAGCTAAGCACATAAAATATAGATTTGAAAAGGAACAAATTGATGAACTTTTGAAAATAAAATGGTGGGAATGGCCTGAATCTAAAGTAGACGATGCATCTCCGTTATTGTGCAGTGGAAATATTAATGAATTTATTGAAAAGTATAAAGTTCAATAAATATCTTCGGCTAACAAAGTGGGTTCTTGCACAATTATTTAGACCAAAATGTTCGTTGGAAATAAAAATTGGAGCGATGCTCCAATTTTTACATAGCCTCCAATATGTACCGTAAAGTATCAAAGTCTCTCACAAGAGCCACTTTGATATTTTACGGTATTGATAAATGGTCAAATATTTTGTATTTATCTGAAAAAGTTTGAAAAATTTTTCTTTTTTTTGGTATAATAATGCAAACTTTAGGATTTATAATATTACGGCATGTGAATAGCTCCTTAACTAATAACTATTGGATTAGATGCTATGATAGTATACGACATTTTTATCCAGAAAACAGTATTATCATAATAGATGACAATAGTGATTTACAATTCTTAACTGAAAAAAAGTTGGATAACACTACAGTAATAAACAGTGAATATCCTAAAAGAGGAGAATTACTACCTTATTATTATTATTTAGACCCGTGAACATTTTAAACCGGCACTTTCAGCTGGCTCCGCCAGCTGTATAGAGCGTAAAAATGTTCACGGGACGTACGTCAAACGAACATTTTGAAATGTTCGTTGGTCTAAAAGTGTGGACAGGTAGATAATTTGTAAGTATCATTCGATTCTTCCGTAAAGTCTCTCACCAGAGCCACTTTGATACT
>Ga0214917_10006864_pt1 | contig 11703 bp, 10 predicted proteins | sample LL_1208_BB_MetaG_FD_177983 | JGI IMG/M metagenome (GOLD analysis project Ga0214917, IMG submission 177983) | Freshwater microbial communities from Lake Lanier, Atlanta, Georgia, United States - LL_1208_BB | ecosystem: Environmental > Aquatic > Freshwater > Lake | place: USA: Georgia | collected...
GTGTGTAACAAAGTGCCTAAGTCCTGGAGTGATAACGCACCAGCCCCAAAGGTGCTAACCGAACACGCACATCTAAAGGATATATTTTTACAAACTAATGTAAAATTCTTTTCCAGTTTATCAATCAACTTGAGATCAATCAAGTAGATTTTGTTTTTAATGAAGATTTTTAATTCGGTCTTAAAAATAGGTTTTGGCAATTTTGATTAGAAATTATATGTATCTACTAATCGCTACGGGCTATTATTCAAATACATGGGCTAAAATTCAAGGAGAGAAAAGATTAACTTTATAAATATGAAGACTCAACTAAAAAAAATAGTTTTGAAAATCGAATTAGTGATTATTAGGTTTATTCTTCCAATTTCATGGCCCTTAATATCCAAAATATTAAAACAAATTGCCAAAACTTCAGTTTATGTTAAGCCTAGACCCAAAATATATAAACAGGCAACTATTATTATTTCTACAAAGAAGCGTCCAAAAAAAAGATCTTTAAATTACGATGAATTAGCGAAAAATTGGGCTATACATTCTCTTAAAATTCCCAATGTGCAGTTCAGAAGCGATTCTCTGCTAAATGATGCAGACATTTTTATTTTTACTAATGAGTGGTTTAAATCAAACAAACAACATCTCTACTTTTTTTTACCGACTATAATTCTCGCAAAACGAATTAAGAAAGCTGGAAAACCAATTTGGGTTTTGGTTGGAGATACTTATAACTTGAAAATCATTATTCCTGCCAGCATTTTAGTAGCATTATGTGGTGGATCAATTATTTTACAGCAAAACACCACTTTAGATGGAAAGAGGTTTGGATTAACTCACCCTACAGGCTCAGTGTTCTGGCTTTTCACCCCTGATAATTTAGGGAGTTTTAAGTCAAATGTTAAATGGACTCTAAGACCGAGAATTATGATAGTAAGCGCTAGTGGTGATATGAATAGAATAAAATTTATTAACGATAATCAAATTCATTTTAAAAATTTAAATTACCGGGTTATCGAAGCTAAACACCAATTCAAGTGGAATGAATATTGCGATTTACTAAAGCAATCTAGAATCAACTTAAGTTTATCAACTCTTCAAAGTCATGTCATTGATCAAAATTATTTAATTAAAAATAAGTTATCAAAATTTACTGTTACGAACAGAGTATGGGAAGGATTTTGCTCTGGTGCGCTTGTAATTACGAATGACAATCCAATTTTACGATCATATGGATTATTTCCTAGTATTCATTTTCTAGACATAAGCGAAATGGAGAAATCTAAATTTGATTTACCTAATGAGTCGACTTTGGCTAGAATTGCTAAAACTGGTCAAAAAAAATTTTTTACGAGTGTACTACAGTTTTAATTCTAAATCTAAACATTAAAATTTCAATTTATAGTGAATAGTTTCATTTGAAACTACATCTTATAAAATTTGCATTTTATCCATACTTAGTTTATCCAAAAATTTTATTAAATTAAAATTCAGTAAGCCTTAATAAGAATTACTTTGAGAGCGGACAGGATCGGTGAATTAAAAGAAGGAATAAATTTTAATATATTTATATATTTGACTTAATGAAAGAGAAATTTGAAATATCGATAAAGCTAAGTACGATAAAATATACTCTGACATAAAGTATGTATCTCAGAAATAAACTTAATTATAGGCTTTAGAAGTTATCCAAATTTACTAAATTTTACTTTTCTAAGTCGGCATCAACCATTAATTTTGCTAGCGTTTTCCAATCAGTTTTTGCTTTCCATCCAAGAATTTTTTCAGCTTTAGATGGATTTCCAATCAAAGCATCAACTTCATTTGGTCTTTGGTATCGTTTATCAACCACAAGATGATCCTTGTAATTGAGACCAACGTGCTCAAAGGCTGCCTGAACAAAATCTCTAACGGTCGCTCCAATACCTGTTGCAATTACATAATCTCCGGGTTCATCCTGTTGTAGCATCAGCCACATTGATTCTACATATTCCTTTGCATAACCCCAATCACGGACTGCATTCAAATTTCCTAAATATAATTTATCTTTACTGCCACTAATAATTCTTGAAACGGCTTTAGTTATTTTTCTTGATACGAAAGTTTCACCTCTTCTTGGTGACTCATGATTAAATAATATTCCATTGGTAGCATGAACTCCGTAAGCCTCACGATAATTAACCGTTGACCAGTAGGCTAATAATTTTGATGCAGCATATGGACTTCTTGGCCGAAAGACTGAGTCTTCATTCTGGGGAGGTGGCGTTGATCCATAAAGCTCACTGGTGCTTGCCTGGTAATATCGACATTTAATCCCCGAGGCTCTAATTGATTCAAGAAGAGCTAACGCACCTAACGCATCAACCTGAGCAGTATATTGTGGCATATGAAATGAAACGTGGACGTGGGATTGTGCCGCCAGATTATAAATCTCGTCCGGTTGAATTTTGTTAATTAAATTAATCAAATTGGAAGTATCAACTAAGTCACCATAATGCAGAAATAATTTAATATCCAGATTATGTGGGTCTTGATAAATATGGTCAATCCTTTGCGTATTAAAAGAACTTGACTTTCTTACTATTCCATGAACCTCGTATCCTTTACTTAAAAGTAACTCTGCTAAATATGAACCATCCTGACCAGTAATACCAGTTATTAACGCTTTCATTCATCCCTCTATTTTAGAACATTAGCCTTATACCATTTAATTGTGGAATACAATCCTACATCAATAGGAATGTTTGGAGACCAACCTAAACTAAATATCTTACTTGAATCCAACAATTTCCTTGGTGTCCCATCTGGCCAGCTATCATCCCAGTTAATAGTACCTGAATAACCCAAAATCTCCGCAATTAATTCAGCAATTTCCTTAATTGAAAATTCAAAACCAGTACCAATATTAATTGGCTCTTTTTCATAATAATTTTCTAAACAAATATGTATTGCACTTGCCAAATCGTCAGAATGAATAAATTCTCTTTTAGGAGTTCCGGTGCCCAATAATGTAATTTCTTTTTTACCGGATATTATTGCTTCCGAAAACTTGGAAATTAATGAAGGAATCACGTGTCCCTTATCTTTATCAAAATTATCTCTCGGGCCGTACACACTGGTGGGAATCACACTTATCCAATCTCTACCAAACTGAGTTTGAAAAGAGTTAATCAGCTCAATACCACATAATTTAGCAATGGCATAAGCTGAATTGGTTTTTTCTAATTTACCAGAAAACAAATACTCTTCTTTTATTGGCTGTTTCGAATCCTTTGGATAGATACAACTTGAACCCAAAAAAATAAATCTTTCCACATCACAAAAATAAGCAGCTTCAATCAGATTATTTTGCATTTTGAGATTGTCCAATAAAAATTCAACAGGATAATTTTTGTTGTAATTAATACCTCCAACTTTTGCTGCGGAATTAATGATTATTCTTGGCTTAATTTTTCTGATAAAATTAAGAGTTCTACTGTACCTACGTAAATCCAGATCCTTACTGGAAATACCAATTGGTTTAAGACCCATAATTTTAAATTTGTTCAAAATTGCAGATCCGACTAACCCTGTACTTCCTACAATTAAAATACTCATACCCTGAATCATATACCTAAAATTTCAAATTCCGGCTTTAACTAAGGATGAAAATCATTGATATTACGAAGTGGCAAAATTACATTTATATACCGTTCATAAAATAACTAAATTTTATTTAACTGGTTTCGAAAATCCTGAAATATACTTATTTAGTAAATTCTACATGAATTATTTTGATAATTAGCTAGTTTTGGAGTATCAATTCTTGATAAAAAATTTAGTAACTTGACGTTTGTTGCATTGCAGATACTAAATGAATTAGATATTGTGATTTATTCAAACAAAACTAAATCCACAGTAGAAAAATAGATTGTTTAATTAAAAATTAAACACAGATCTTTGAAAAAGTATGTTATCAAGTATAAATATTTTTTGATTTATAGTAATTTTTTTAATGTATAACTTAATTATTTTTTTATAAAATAATAATGATCTAGTACTTATATTTAAAGTCAAGAGGACTTCAATTTAACCACAATATTTTTTGTAAAAATTAAATTTTTATTCTATTGAATTAGCAGTCTATATTTGATCTATTTATAAATGTAATTCATTTTTACCATTTTATGACGATAAACACTACCTACTAAAATGCAAATATGGAGGGTTGAGTTCGTCTCAGCAGAATCATTATTTTCTTTCAGAGTAACTTGTAAATAGACAATGAGAACTAGTAATTCTTCCTATAGGCACTTAAATCATTAACTATCACCATGAAGAACTGCTGCATACAATATGACTAATGGATTTACAACAGCTATTCCATTCTTATAAAAAGTATTAAACCCAATTTTAAGGATTTTTGTTTCTCCCATATATATGAATCTAAATACAAAATTTTTCAAACTTAAGAAATTATATGTAACCAATATTTACAATAAAACTCATCATTTTATTGGATTTGTTTACAAATTTTACATGACAAGCGATGCGAGTTCTCGTAGCAAATACATATTTGACGAGGTATCAATGTTATGAAGGCTGAGAGCATATTTTAAAGATTCCGAATTAGATCGTGAACAGCTTAAGCAAGGTAAACCAAGTCTTGTAAAATAATAAGGCACATATTCTGGATTACTTTCAATGATATCGCCCACCGTGCGTTCTAACATATCATTGACTTGTGACTCTAAAATTACTTCAAATTTTCGTGTAATTTGATTGTTACCAGATTGAAGTAAGCGCATAAAATTAAGTGGATAAATGTCTGGTTTGCGAGTCCACTCTCCCCAATAGCCAATCGCAATATGATCCCAATTTGCTTTTCCTTCAGCGAATAATATAAAAATCGAAATTGGAATCTGAACTTCTACTAATACTGGATCCTTATTATCGCCTAGAGAACTGTTAAATATGAAAATTTCCTGAAAATTAGTATCTTTTACTTTTACTCGAAATTGAACGGATTCGACCCCAAAAGATTCTGCGAAATTTTGTAACTTGTGCATCTCTATTCTAAATTGGCTTATCATTTTTGCCGATAAAGTAGTATTCTTTTTGTACTTTTTTGGAATTGGTTCTAAATTACTTCTAGTATCAGTCCCATATTTTTCTTTCAATTTTTGTTTAGTACCTGATAAAAAATCATACATTTCTCCAGGTTTAATACAAAGAGGCTTTGTAAAATTACTTTCTTTTATAAATTTATTTTCAATTTCTTCTAAAGTTGTGTGTGGGATCATCTCAGCATATTTTTTGTGTTCAGGTAATTTTAATCTCCAATGACCTGCAAATGGCAAAAAATACTTTGCCCTTAGTTTATTTGCTCTTTTTACAAGCATGTCCAAAGTGGTCAATTTTCTTGCTTCAAGAATTTTAATCTTTCTAGAATCGCTCAAATGTGTCCAGGTTAATGGATACCCACTAGCACCTTGATCAAAAGAAGAAGTAAGAAGATCCAACTCTGGTAAATTATGACTTTCAAACACCAAGCCTGCATCTACCAAATTTAGCCATGAAAAAAGCCTCTCATTATCCTCTATGCAAATCAGTACAGCAGTATCTTCCCAAACTGAAAGTGGCTGCAAAAACTGAATCGATGTGAATGGATTTATGAAAAACTTTTCATTAAACACCATGGGATTTAGATTGGTAAATTTTAAATCAATCAATCCTTTCTCAATTATTCCACTTGGAAATCTTGGATAATAAATTGGAGTAGATTTATTAAAATCTTTCAAAGTTGGTAAGTGAAAATGGTCGGGGTGAGGGTGAGTAATTACTATGGAATTGGGTAGAATACTTTTTGTTGAAATAATTGGATTTGGATGAAGGTGCCACGAACCATAATAGGTTGGACCATTAATCCAAGGATCAAACAATACGGAATAATTTCGATAACTTAGTTCGAGTGTTGCGTGGCTAATTACTGAAATTTCCAGTGAGTACTCCAGCTGTCGCTTGAAAAGAGTTTCTTGCTTTTTAGGGAGTAAAATTTCTAACTCACCGTTATTCTGTGAAACAATTTTTACTCTTTTTAATTCAATCCCATCTGAATTGATTTTCATTCCATTAAAATCATAAGTCCACCCATGCTGAATACAAACAAGTTGATTACTACTATTTCTCGAAAGAGAACTACCCATATGTGAACACTCATTATAGAAAACCTGAAATAGCTTATCAACTTTACAAATCCAAATTTCAAATCCATCAATTTCTACAAGTGAAGCTCCATCTGTATAGACAGACTCGGGGATCTTAAGTGATATTTTCCGTAACTCTTTCAAATTCAAAATTTCCTTTACTCTGTTGAGCAATTTTTCTTACGCTTATTAAGATTCAGTGCGGTAAACTTAGTCTCTCCTGCAATTAGGAGTAAAAAATTAAGAACCACTGGATGATTGCACATTCCATTTATTCTATGCTCGCCCCCATCTAATTAATAAAATGTTGCATAAATACAACAATGATAAATCAGAATATCAATTTAATTTTAGATCATTGCTCCAGCCTTTGTCGAATACCTACCCGTCCTTCCCTTCTACCCTGTGGTATTTCGGCATATAAAGTTCACATAGGTGTGCCACCAGGAAATTTTAGTTGCTACATTAGTATTCTAAATCAAATTGGCTGACATTTAAGTACTCGTACTGCAACGGAGAATAAACTCTTTTAAAAAAATACACTGTTCAACTCACAGGGAGTCAATTCCTAAATTCTCACTAAAAAAATTTTGGAAATAATGTAAGTTTAAAAGACGTTAATTTCTTCTCAGAAATAGATTCCTTTGCAAATTGGTTTTACTTAACCAAAAATCCCTAATATTTTTCTTACTGACAAAATTACCTGATTCAAAATTCCAACTAGTATAACTGAATTTACCTAACATTGAAAGGAGTGTATCAACATCTGTGTTTTTTATTTCTGGTATAGCCCAAACTTCGATCACAGCACAGATTATCTTTTCCCAAATAATTTCTGGGATATTTGACAATATCAAAGGATCCATTCCTTGGGTATCAGATTTCAGAACAAAGGCCTCATATCCATTTAAATGGTTATGACAATATTCAGCAGTATCAACTAGCTGAATCTGAGTCTCAATGCGGGAAGTTGAAGGCACAACTCTGTCGACTAAAGAGGAATTTCCTCGGTTTGAAGTTTGAGTATATATTGGCGACCAACCATTTCTATTACTTAGTGCAAAATTATTGTATCTTAAATTAATATTGGATAGTTTACTCAGATTTGATTTAAGTGCGTAAATATGATTTGGCATTGGTTCAAATAAAAAAATGTCGTTAGAGGTTTTTGCAAGATTCATTGCCTGGAGAGTGACTAGACCAACATGGGCACCTATGTCAAGCAGTGCAGTTTTAGCTTTTAAATTGTTACAGGCATACAACAATCCATTTGCAATAAATTTACTTTCTTGTAACTCCCAGCTTCCAAATCTGCTAATTTGCCTATAAATTACCTGGTCTTTTGGTACTTCAATAATTGTACCTTTGTACCCAAGTGCAGAAACTTTATTAAGTCTTAAAAGTGCATTCCCGTTAAAATTAGTTCCAATTCGCTTAGCCCCCAATAATCCAAGTTTCCTACCTACAAATAATATAAACAAAAGACTTACAGTCTTCTGTTTCAGTAATAATCTTCGAGGAAAACTTCCAATTGGGATCAGATTAACTAGCGGAACTATAGATTTTAATGATACTAAAAATGTCATATCTGAATATATTATGGTCCCAACCCACTAAAAGTCAACTATTGTCAATAAAATATTGGCTGAGCAATCTGAAGATTTTTTACGATCAATCAAACTAAGTTAGTTTGTCGACATTGTATAAAATTAATTCCAACTAGATAAAAATTAAAATTTTTGAGCAAACTTTTTAGGCCTCCACACAACGAGCATATATCCTTCGATATAGAATGAACCCACATAAGTTCTACTAGATTCCAACAACTCAACGTTTTCTTGTAATTCTATTAGATATGTTAACAATCCAGATAAATAATCTCGCTTTTGACAATATTTTAACGACAGATAGTCTAATAAATTATTTTCATCCAGTAATTCATCAATTGGCTCAATATGAATAACTAAGCTAGGATTATTTCGCAGTAAATATTGAATGAAGGGCTTAAAGTTGCTACCAACTTGTTCAAGAGAGGCTACAGTCAAGATTGTAGAATTATCTTTAATTTTAAAACTTAAATCTGGTTCAAAATAATTAAAGTTTTTGCCTATAAGTTTCGAGTCTCCAAATTTCTTTGCAATTAAATTTACAGCTAATTGTGATGATTCTGTCCAATCTAGACCAAAAATATTTATCTGTGGATAGAGTTCTCTAATCCTTAATAAGTTGTGACCAGTTCCACATCCAAATTCATATATATTATCTATGCCTTGTAGATATTTTTCTAGTATTTGATCCAAGAGTAATTCAAAGAAACGATATTCCATAGATTTCTCAACAGGTTTTATCCATTTTCTTTTCCACCTCAAAATTGGTATTTTGCCAAAATATTTTGGAACTAAATTTTCTATTCTGCTTAATTTTTTAAAATCAATTACATTTTCATTCCAGCCATTTTCCCACTTAGCAAATGCATGGTTTCCGGCTTTCCCGATGTTGCTGTCCAAAGTATTTAAAAATTTTAGTACTAATTCATTAAATTCTTCTAAATTAATTTCTTGATAAATTAAGTTCGAATTATGAAATTTAGCTGCAAACCTCTTACTAGCCTGAAAATTCCAAGTCTGCTCCAAATCTTCTAATTTAATAGTAAATAATTTAGATTGACCAAAGTTTTGATTCGACATAAATATACTATACACAAAATAAATTGCTTTTTTGCCAATCGATTGTGCGACGTAACCCCTCTTCTAAAGTCACAAAGTCCTTTTTTTGGGTTAAATTTATAACCTTATTAATACTAGGCAAGACATCTTGCGGGGCACCATCAGAAGTCAGTGAATCATTTAATGGAATTACCAGTTCGCAATTAGTTGAGACTGAAATCATTTTTGCCAAATCCCTAATTTTAATTTTAGATATTCCGCCTACATTGTATAAACTTTCATTACCCATAGACATAACTTTGAAGATCATTTCTATTACATCGGATATATAACAGTATGTTCGTACTGACTTACCAGTATCACGCATTTCAATTGATTTCTTTAGTAATGCTTGATGAATAAAAGAATTTAAAACTCTTGAATCTCCAAGTTTAGTACCAGGACCGTACGCAAGTGCTAATCGAATAGATTTAGCGTTAATTCTATTTTTCTTATTTGCGATGTGAGTTATAGCTTCACCAGTTCGTTTACTTTCTATGTATGCTGCTCTAGGGTGGTTCGTATTTGTGGTTCCCACTTGATTTTCAAAATATGGTGACGTTGTCAATCCAGAATACACCTCAGATGTGCTCATAAATAAAAAACTACCTTTTTGTCTAACTTTTGAAATTAAGTTTAAGGTTACACTTGTATTTAAATTTATTGTGGAAAATTCATCTTCAAGAAATTTACTGGGCTGTGCATAACCCGCCAAATGTATAATTATGTCAGCTTTGGGAAGTGAACTAATCACATTACTATTGTTTAAATCCCCAATGATTATCTCTGTCGATTCATAAATATTCTTTTGCCAATTAGACTCAATGTCAGTTTTTGACGATACAAAAATTTTAGAGGGGCCTTTCCCAAGCAATTTTAAATTACTTAAGGTATGAATAAAATAAGTTCCCAATAATCCTGTTGAACCGGTTATCAAAACTTCTTTATTATTGAATAAATCTAAATTAGTTTTTTTTATTATTTCATCTATATCTTGACTTATTAAAAACATTATCGGATAAATTCCAAAATTCTTTTTTTGAGCGAATTTGAATCTAAATTTAAATATTTTAACTGTTCAGAGTACGATCCATATTTATCTATAAATTTATTTGGAACGCCAATTTGCATAACTTGAATTTTTCTTCTTGTCAATTCTTCGCCAATTTTAAGAAATAAGGGACCTGAGTAAAATGGTTCAACAATAACTAATTTTTTACCTGGTAATTTACTATCAATTGAATCTAATGATAAATCACTTAAGGTATTAGCGTAATGAATCTCAATATTTGTATCTTTTAGACCAGTTAATACTTCCTTCAATAGTGGGCCAAGGACTAACACCATGCCCTTGGAACCATCTTTTAGCTTCTTTATCTCACCATAATTTAACTCTATCGGTGAATCATTTTCATTTTCAGATAGCCTAAAATAATTTAAAAATCCAGAATTCCAATTATTCTTAAAGTGATTCGCGAACTCTCCACTATGCCCAGGTACAAAAATTTTAATTCCGGGTATATTTCCTAATATATTTACATCACCTGGGCAATGATGGGTACAACCAAGCTTTGAATAATCAAAAGAAGCTCCCACACTCACTAAGTTGCCAGGAAGTTTTTGAAACCCAAAATCAATTTTTATCTGTTCAAATGCGCGTTCGACCATAAATGGAGCGATAGTATGAATTATGGGGATCATTCCTTCTGAAGCAAAACCAGCACCAACACTGATCATGCTTTGTTCCAAAATCCCTATATTAAAGGACCTTTTGGGATAAGTTTCTAGTGTTTGTTTAAAACTATGAACCCCGATATCTCCCAGCAAAAGTACTGAATTAGAATTATTTTTTATGATACTGCTTGCCTCAATAGCAAAACTTGCTCTCAATTTAAACTATCCATAAATTCCTTATACTGGAGTTGAGTAGGAAATGCATGGTGCCAAGCAGGATTGTTCTCCATTGCTGATATTCCAAATCCTTTCACAGTGTTTGCTATTATCGCTAGAGGCCTATTATTACCAAAAAAGTTTAAACTTTCCAATATCTCCGTATGTAGGTGCCCGTTTATGTTTTTTACACAAAAATTAAAGGATTGTAATTTTTCTTCCATATTCTCAATCATAAGTGCCCTGTCACCAGATTTGTTCGAATCAATTATTATAACAAGTTCGTGTAGATTATAATTTGAAATTAGTAGAAAACTTTCCCAAATACTTCCTTCATTTAATTCTCCATCACCTATTAAACAATATATTTTTGATTCAATCCCAAGCGCTCTTCGAGCAAGTGCCTTACCAATCGCAAAAGGTAATCCATGCCCGAGTGAACCCGTCGAAGCTTGAATGCTTGTTACTTTGTTTTTATCAGGGTGACCTCCGAAATGACTATCAAACTCGCCAAAGGTATTTACCCATTCTGGGCCAATTAATTTAACTTCTTCCAAAATTGCATAAAGTGCAAGCGACGCATGACCTTTTGAGAGTATAAATAGATCATGTTTAGTAACATCTATCTTAGTATTTTTTGGTAACAATATGTACAGACAATACAGAATGTCAAGTATAGAAAATGAACTTGGAATATGCCCTTCTTTAGCTCGCATCGTCGCCTTAATTATTTTTTTTCTTAGTATTCGAATTCGAATATCATCTTCTAAATTATTCATACAAGTTTCCTAAATCCCTATGTTAATAAATTACGTTCTATAAACTCCTCGGTTTTAGCAAATCCTTCTCGAATAGCTTGATAGGAAATCTTAAATCCCTAAAATGGCGTAGTTGAATTTGAAAAACTTAGTCCACTAATGTAACTATACTAC
>Ga0214917_10006865_pt1 | contig 11702 bp, 7 predicted proteins | sample LL_1208_BB_MetaG_FD_177983 | JGI IMG/M metagenome (GOLD analysis project Ga0214917, IMG submission 177983) | Freshwater microbial communities from Lake Lanier, Atlanta, Georgia, United States - LL_1208_BB | ecosystem: Environmental > Aquatic > Freshwater > Lake | place: USA: Georgia | collected...
CCGAGGGCCAGCGTGAGCCCGGTGCCGAGCGAGACCGCGAACGTCGAGGTGAACGGGCGGCGGTAGAAGTAGTTGGCCAAGGCCGCGATCGCCAAGGCCCCGCCGCCCCCGAGCAGGCCGAACGTGAGCACCGGCACGTCGAAGATGTCTTCGTCGCGCACGCTCGACTGCACCCGATGCCGCACGCAGAGCAGGAAGACGACCGACAGGATCCAGAAGGCGAGCAGGATCGCCCCCGCGACGCCCAGATACTTGCCGAGCACCACCGCGGGCCGCGGCACGGGCTTGCTGACGACCGTGAGCACGGTCTTGTTTTCGATCTCGCGGCCGATGACGCCCGTGGCGGTGAAGCCGGCGAGAAGCAGGCCCGTCAGCAGCAGCGTGCTCAGGCCGAGGTCCACGAGCAGCTTGTTGTCGTCGGCGAAGGCGAAGGCCGCGACGTTGACGTTGAGCACGAGGGCGCCGATGCCGGCACACACGAGCACGGTGAACACCCGCTGACGGATCGATTCGAGGAACGCATTTCCCGCGATGACGAACGCTTGCATAAACGGCGTGCCGACCGAGACCCGGCTCCGAGGGGGGATCGCGAGCACGGGACGGACCAGGGGCCGAGCCCTCCCGGGCGGCCCGAAGTCTAGGAACCATTTACGAGAATTGTGCGAGCGCGATGGCCGTGGCGGCGGGCTCATCAACGGCTCATGGAGCCGAGATACCGTTGGCGGGTGTTGCAGGGTGACGGACCGGACGACAGATCGGCGACTCGTGACACGGGCTCGTTCGGTCGAACGAATCAAGGCCGCTCCGTCGCGGCGGAGCGGCTGACCAAAAAGGCGACCATGGAGCGAGGCGGCAACCACGATCGCGGGCCCGGCGGAGATGCCGGTCATGCTGCGGCCGATCGCACGCGAACGGCGTTCCGGGGCATCCCCGATGACCGCACGTTTCGCCGCGGCCGCTCGGCGGCGGTCGCGGGGCTCGTGATCCAGGCCGCGCTCGCGCTCGTCGTGGGCCTGACGGGCGTCTGGGCGGGCAGCCCCGCGATCCATGCCGCGACGTGGCACGTCCTCGGCGGCGTGGTCATCTGGATCGTCCTCGCGCTCATCTATCAGCAGCACGAGGCCGAGAGGGCCGAGGCGCTGGCGTCGGAAAAGCTCAACGCCGCCGGCGGGGCGAGCGCGGCGATCTTCGACGGCATCGCCGATGAACTGCTCGTGGCTCGCAATCGCCTCGCGCGGCTCTACGCCTACGGGTTGCCGCTGGTGGGATTCCTGCTGGCGGCCTACTTGGTCGGCACCGGCGGGAGCCTGCTCTATGCCGCCGTGACGCGCGGGGCGGCGGTCCCCCCGCTCGCGCCCGCCTGCCAGCCCGTCGGACTGCTCTTCGTGACGGGAGCCTGCGCGTTCGTGGCGTTCGTCGCGGCCCGGTGGACGAGCGGCTACACCCGCGTCGACTCCTGGCGGCTCCTCCGCGGGGGAGCGAGCTACCTCATGAGCTGCTTCGTGATCCTCGCGCTCGTGTGTGCCGGGGCGGTCGTCGCCGCCGTCTTCGCCGACACCACGCTGCTCGAGTGGCTCGCGCCGGCGGTACCCGCGGCGATGGTGGGCGTGGGTGTCGAGATCCTCCTGACCTCGCTCCTCGCGGCCTATCGTCCGAGGCGGCCGGGAGAGATCACGCGGCCGGCGTTCGACAGCCGCGTGCTGGGGCTGCTCACGGCGCCCGAGTCACTCGGGCAGGTCATCGGCGACCTCGTCAACTACCAGTTCGGCGTCGAGATTTCGAAAAGCTGGTTCTACGAACTGCTCGGCCGGGCGGTGACGCCGCTGACCTTGCTCGGCGGCGCCGTCCTCGCGGGCCTGAGCTGCCTCGTCATCGTCGGCCCCGATGAGCAGGGCGTCGTGCTGCGATGCGGCGCGATGCGGGATGGGGTGCTCGGTCCCGGCATCCACCTCAAGCTCCCGTGGCCGGTCGAGACGGCGACGGTGTTGGCGGTGGGCCGCGTGCACGAGGTGCTCGTGTCGAGCGACCTCACCGGCCGCAACCGGACGAACGACCCCCTGCTTTGGACCTCGGCCGACGACGCGGCCGCGGCGCTCGGGCAGGAGCACTATGTGACGGCTCCGGGCGCCGGAGGGGAGTCGGGCCGGGGAACCGGAGGCGGCATGGCGATGGTCGCGTCGGACGTGGTCGTGCAGTACCGCGTGGCCGACCTGCGGTCCTTCCTCGTGGGGCCGCCGCGATTCACGAGCGTCATCCGGTCGGCCGCCCAGCGTGAGATCGGGGCGTTCTTCGCCGGACACGACATCGATTCGCTGCTGGGCCTCGACCGGTCGGCGGCCGGCGTCGACCTCGCGGCCGGACTGCAGCGGCGACTGGATCGCCTGGGGGTCGGCGTGGAGGTCGTCGGTGTGTCGATCACGTCGCTGCACCCGCCGATCGGCAAGGTCTCGCGTGCCTTCCACGGCCAGATCGGCGCCGTACAGGAGCGTGAGACGCTCATCCAGTCTGCCCGCACCGACGCGGTCGTCATGCTCGCGAAGGTGGCGGGATCGGCGGCGAAGGCGCGGGAGATCGACGGGGCGATCCGGGCGCTCGACGACGCCCGCGGCGGCGGCGCGGCGGGTGACGACCTGGCCGCGGGCGAGCATCGGATCGAGGCGGCACTGGCCGACGCGTTGGGCGAGGCGGCCGAACGCGTTCACGCGGCGAAGGCGTACCGCTGGAAACGCACCGTGGGCGAGGCGGCGGCCCGCGAGCAGTTCGCCGGGGAACTCCTCGCGTACGAGCAGGCCCCCGACTACTACCGCTCGCGCAAGTACCTCGAGGTGCTCGCCGAGGGTCTGGCACCACGCCGCAAGTACATCGTCGCCGGCCGTGGTCTCGAAACGCCGACGTTGCGGATGGACTTCAACGACCCCGTTTCCGCGATGGACACCCTGTTGACCGAGTAGGCGACCGCACGCCGCTCGACTGTCGCGCCCCGGAGGACACCGCCATGAAAAACTCGTTCACGATCCTCGTCGGCTCGGTCATCGGGCTCGCGCTCCTCTCCCACATGTTCCTCTACCAGGTGCGCTACGATCAGGTCGCCATCCGCACCACCTTCGACAAGGCGGACGAGGCGAGCGTGCAGGAGGCCGCGGGGCTCAAGTTCCGCTGGCCGTGGCCCGTCAACAAGGTGACGCACTACTCGAAGCGGCTCCAGCTGCTCGAGGACAAGGTGGAGGAACTGCAGACCGCCGACGGAAAGAGCGTGATCGTACGCACCTACCTCACCTGGCGGATCGGTGATCCCCTCGCCTTCTACACGACACTCAAGGATCCCGCGGAGGCCGAACGGCAGCTGTCGTCACGGCTCCGGGAGGTGCGGAGCGTGATCAGCACCCGGCGGTTCGACGAACTGGTCAACACGGACGAGTCCAGACTCGCACTGACCGCCATCGAGACCGAGGCGAAGGAGTCGCTCAACCAGGCCCTGGCGTCGTCGTCGTACGGCATCGTCGTGGAGGAGGTCGGCATCCAGAAGCTCGTGCTCCCCGAGGCGACCACGAGCAAGGTGTTCGAGACGATGATCAAGACCCGCGAGCGGCTCGCGGAGAGCGCACTCCAGGAGGGGCAGGCGCAGGCCTCCGCGATCCGCAGCGAGGCGGCGAGCGCCCGCGACCGGATCCTGGCCTTCGCCGAGAAGCGGGCGCAGTCGATCCGTTCGCAGGGCGACCGCGAGGCATCCGCCGAGTACGCGAGTTTCGCGCGGAACGAAGACTTCGCGGTGTTTCTCCGGAAGGTGGAGGCGCTCAAGAAGATGCTCGACCACAACACGACCTTCGTCCTCTCGGCCGACAGCCTCGGCATCCTCGAGTGGTTCGATCGCGATCCGGGCACGGTGGCCGGCGCCACCGTGTCGGCCGCGCCCTGACGGCGCGGGATGGTGTCGGGTTGCGGTGACGCGGCATCTGGCGGCGACGGCAAGGCGGCGGTGGAGGCGGGATCATGACCACGTCCGATGACGGCACGGCGAGGGACGACGCGGCCGAGTTCGCCTCGGCAGATCCTGCCGAGCAGTCGCTCGCCGAGGCGCTGCGGCTGAGTTTCGCGATCCTCAAGGTGGCGATGGTGGTGCTCACCGTGAGCTACCTGCTCAGCGGCACGTTCAGCGTGGGATCCAACGAGGTGGCGGTGCGGCTGCGATTCGGAGAGTGCGTCGGGGACGGGGCGGGCCGGGTGCTCGAGCGGGGCACCTACCTCGCGGCCCCCTTTCCCTTCGAGCAGGTCATCAAGGTGGACGCCCGGCCGGCGACGGTGTCTCTCGACAAGGAGTTTTGGTTCGAGACCACCGAGGACCAGAGTGGCATGACGCGTGGCGAGCTGCAGGCCCGCCTCGCACGTCCCCTGAATCCGATTCGCGATGGTTCGCTGCTCACCGGCGACTCAGGCATCGTGCACGCCCGCTGGACCATCACCTACCACGTCGGCGATGCCGTCGAATACATCACGAACGTGGGCGCGAAGGAGCTCGCGTCGCGGCTCGTCCGATGCGCCATGCAGCAGGGCATCGTGCAGGCCGCGGCCCGCACGTCCTCCGACGAGTTGCTCCGTGGGGTGGTGCGCCGCGAGCTGGCCGTCGCCACCGCGCAGGAGCGGCTCGACGCGATGCGCACCGGCATCGTGATCGACCAGCTCGTGCTCGACGCGATCTCCGCCCCCCTGCGGGTCGGGTCGAGTTTCGACTCGGTCACGACCGCGGAGACCGACCGCTCGCAGAAGCTCGTGGCGGCGCAGCAGGACCGGGCTCGGATCCTCGGAGAGACGGCGGGCGAGGCGGCCGAGCCGCTCCTCGGCCTCGTCGTGGCGTACGAGGAAGCCGTCGATCAGGGCCGCGCGGAGAGCGCGGCCGCGGCGGCGGAGAGGATCGACGGCGCGCTCGGTGATCTGGAGGTCGAGGGACGGCCCATCGGTGGCGAGGCGGCACGGATCGTGAATGCGGCGAAGACCTACCGCACGCAGGTCGTCGAGCGGGTGAAGGGTGAATCGGAAACGTTCGTCCAGTTGCTGCCGCAGTACGAGAAGAGCCCGCGCCTGGTCCTCTCCCGACTGTGGGAGGACGCCCGCGAGGCCATCCTCACCGGCGACGTGGAAACCTTCTACACGGCCCCGGGCCGACTCGACCTCCAGCTCAATCGTGACCCGCAACTGCAGCGGCAGAGGCAGAAGCGTCAACTCGAATCGATCAGGTCCGCCCGGTGAAATACCCCGAGGAGCAGGTGATGTCCGACGGCATGGGCACGATGGCGGACGACTCGGCGACGGGCACGCTCGACATCCCGGCCGAGGCGCCGGACGTGGCGGCGGGCGACGGTATCGACATCGCCTGCGCGGGCGTCTCGAAGTTCTTCCGCGACTTCTGGATGCGGCCGCGGGTCAAGGCGGTTGACGGGCTCGACCTGACCGTGCGCACGGGGGAAATCTTCGGTCTGCTCGGTCCGAACGGCTCGGGAAAGAGCACGACGATCAAGATGCTTCTGGGCCTGCTCGAGCCCTCGGCGGGCCGAATCGCCGTGCTCGGTCGCCATCCGCGCGACGTGGCCGTGAAGCGGCACATCGGCTACCTGCCGGAGGAGACCTACCTGTATCGGTTTCTCACCGGCCGCGAGACGCTGGACTACTACGCGCGGCTCTTCCGCCTGCCCCGCCAGGTGCGGCGCGAGCGGGTCGACATGCTGCTCGAGATGGTCGGCCTCGAGGCGGTGCAGCATCGCCGCGTCGGCGAGTACTCGAAGGGGATGCAGCGCCGCATCGGCCTCGCGCAGAGCCTCATCAACGACCCTCATCTGCTCGTGCTCGACGAGCCCACGAGCGGGATGGATCCCGTCGGTTCGCGGCAGATCAAGGACCTGATCGCGAGCCTCGCCACTCGCGGCAAGACCGTGCTCCTCTGCTCGCACCTTCTGGGCGAGGTGGAGGACCTCTGTGACCGGGTGGCGATCATGTACGGTGGTCGGCTCCGCGCGTCGGGCACGTGCGACGAGCTGCTCGAGCGGACCGACGAGACGCTCCTCCATCTGCCGACGCTCGACGACGTCGGGGTGGCGCGGGTGCGCGCGGCGCTCGACGTGCGTCACGCCGAGGGGCTGCGGGTCGAGCGGCCGCGTCGCTCGCTCGAGTCGCTCTTTCTCGAGATCGTCGAGCGGGCACGGAGCGAGGGGGCAGCTACCAGCGGAGCCCGCAGCGGCGGCAGGCTTGCGGATTTCCTGGACGGTGACGACCGCGGGAATCGCTCGGTCGAGGACGGCACGAGCACCGCCGATGCACAGGTGAACGTCGCCGAGGGCGTCGACGCCGACCTGCTCGAACGGCTCACCCAGCGGCCTTCGTGAGTTGCGAGCGAGGAACGATCCACCGATCCGCGTGCCCCGATGATCCCAACCCACGACCACACTCCGACCGACCCGGCCGACGCGGGGCGTCCGTCCCTTGCGACGCTGGACGACGCCCTGCTGGCCGACGGCGTCCGCACGCCGAGACTCCGGACGCCGTCCCGACGGTCCGTCCTTGGTTGGCTCGCGGGCCTCGGCGGCATCGTCGCGCTCTCGGCGTGTGCCGCGGCGTTGGCCGCCGCGCAGGAGGCCCGACTCGCCGCCGTCGGAATCGGCGTCGTCGGTGGCCTAGCGGCCACCGCCTGGGCGTGGTGGGGCGTGTTCCGCACCGGTTCTCCAGCCCCGGGCCGAGCCACCGCGGGTCTGATGGCGATCGTGGGAGGCGCGGCGGGTATCGGCGAAGCCCTCGCCCGGGACGGCGATCGCTGGGCCGGCGTGATCGCGATCGCCGCGGGCGCGATCGCGGCGACATGGTGGACATGGCGTCAATTCCACGCCGCACCACGCAACCGGACGGCCGCGGCCGTGCTATCGGCCGTGACGGGCGCGACGCTGATGGCCTGGCAGATGCAGCGTCACGGCTGGACGGGCGCGGCGATCGCCGTGGCGGGTGTGTCGGTGCTCACGCTGCTCCTTTTCACGGGACAGGCCGCCCTCCGCCGGCTTCTCGACGTCCCCGACGGGATATGCGGCGTAGCCCGCGTGATCGTCGACGAGGCGGTGCGCACCCGTGCCACGCTCGTGCTCGTGGTGATCGTGCTGGTGAGCCTGCCGAGCCTGCCGCTGGTGCTCGATGGTCGGGAACGACTGGCGTATCGCATCCAATTCTTCCTCGACTGGGCGCTCGGCGGGGCGACGTTTCTGCTGGCGATGATGACGATCTTTCTCGTGTGCGGGAGCGTGACCGGCGACATCGACTCGCGGCGCATCCACATGTCGTTGGTCAAGCCGCTGCGCCGCTGGCACTACCTTGTCGGCAAACTGCTCGGCGCGACGCTCGTCAACGCCCTTCTTCTGGCGATCGTCGGCGTGGGAATCCTCACCGCTGCCCGGGTCCTCCAGAGCACGCCGGCGGTCGACCCGACGGACCGAACGGCCGTCGACGACCAAGTCCTCACGGCACGGCAGAGCGTTCGGCCGGAGCACCCGAGGCGCGCCGACTTCGACCGCGACGTCGACTCCGAGATCGATCGAATGAGGCGGGACGATCCGGCGGCCTTCGCCGTCGGCGAGGAGCGGGCCCGTGAACGCATTCGTGCCCAGAAGGTGCAGGAGTGGCACAGCGTTCACGCGGACATCGTCTCCTCCTACCTCTTCACCGGTCTCGAAGCGGCGCGTTCGACCACGGGGACCGTCCAGCTGCGACTCAAGCCGTTTGCCGACAACGTCAACGTCGACCGAGCGGACGTCCGATTCGTGCTGTTCCTCAACGACCGGCCACACCCGGTCGAATCGGGTGAGCATCGCGAGTACACGCTCACCAGCGGCATGGTGCACACCCTCGACCTGCCCGCGGCCGCGATCGACATGGATGGGCGACTCCTCGTCACGATCGCCAACCGCAACCTCGTGCCGGCCGGTGCGACCCGCGCGACCGCCATATCGTTCATCCCCGGCCAGGGGATGGAGATGCTTTACCGCGTGGGGTCGTTCGAGGGAAACCTCGTACGAGGCATCCTCGTCTGCTGGATCAAGCTCGGACTCGTGGCGGCGGCGGCCATCGCGGCGTCCAGCTGGCTGGGATTTCCGACGGCCGTCCTCACCTCGCTGGGGATCTTCGCGATGGCCAGCGCCAGCGCGTTCCTCGGCCACTCGCTCGACATCTACACCGGGGCCGACGCGGCCGACGCTGGTGTGCTCCAGATGCTTTTCGAGAGGCTCTACCACCTGACGAAGGCCCTCGGCGAGTGGCGGCTCTGGACGGCGGTGAAGGTGGTCACGTCGTCGATCGGCGAGGCCGTCCTCATGGTCGTTCCATCGCTCGGCCGGTACGACGCCGTGAATCTCGTGGCCACGGGCCGCGTCGTCTCCCTCGCCGACCTCGGATCGTGCCTCGTCGAGGTGGGCCTGGCGGGCGTTGGCGTGCTCGGGATCGTCGCGGCTTCCCTCTTCCACGGGCGGGATCTCGTGGCGGTGGGGGACTGACGGGGGCTTTGCGAAGGAGGCGACATGGCGGCGGAAGGTGTGGTGGCCCGGACGCTCGCGGTGGCTGCCCTGGCGGTCGGTCTGGGCGGTGCGGTGATCACGTCGTCGCGGGTCGAGGGCAGGCGGCGCGACCTCGAACTCGTCGTATCGACCGAGGGAACGCGGGGCATGCCGGCGCACGTGGCGATCGCGACGGCGGCGCTCGGCACGTTCCGCGGCCTCGCCGTGGATTATCTGTGGGCACGGGCCGATCACCTGCAGGACGAAGGGCAGTATTTCGAGGCGCAGACGCTTGCCGAGTGGATCACGTCGCTCCAGCCCAGATTCCCGCGGGTCTGGTCGTTTCAGGCCTGGAACCTCTCGTACAACGTTTCCGCGGCGACGCTCGTGCCGGAAGAGCGCTGGTCGTGGGTGTGTCGCGGGATCGACCTCCTCCGTTCCCGCGGGATCCCGCTCAATCCCCGGAGCGCGGAACTCTACGGTGACTTGGCGCTCCTGTTCCACGGCAAGATCGCCGATCGCCTGGATCGTGAACACTTCTACTACAAGGCGCGTTTCTGCGAGGAGATGCAGGAGGTGCTCGGCGACATGTCCACCGGTCTCACGGCCGAGGAGTCGCTCGAGCGGTTTCGCCGCGTGGCCGACGCCGCCGACACGCGCGCCGCGCTGGAGGCGCGGGATCCGGCCGTCGCTGCGGCGCTCGCGGTCGCGGCGCGGCACGGGCAGGCTGTCGACGAGACCCTCGTGCGGATGATCGGCCGGATCATCATGCGATCCGATCGCACCGACACCGCGATCCTCGGCGATCTCCGCACGCTTCCCGACGGTACGAACGTGCCACTCATGCAGGCCATCCGCGACGACGCGACGACGCGTGAGACGTTCTTCAGCCACATCGTCCCGTTCCTTCAGAAACAGGTGGTTCGCGAACGCTATCGGATGGATCCCGGCGAGATGCTGGCCCTCATGGAGAGGTACGGCCCGCTGGACTGGCGGCATCCCGACGCCCACGGCCTCTACTGGAGCGAACGGGGCGCGGCGGTCGCCCGCGACGTGCTCCGGCGCGACCAGGTCAACGAACTGCAGATTCTCCGATCGCGGCTGCATACCCTCCTGACGCTGGTGCAGACCGGACGGGTCGACTTCGATCCCGTGACGCGGCGGATCGACCTGATCGCCGATCCCCGATTCATCTCCGCCTACGAGCGTTCGCTCGGTCATGCGCTCGAATTGATCGCGTCGGCCGAGGGGGTGAGCGCGGCGGGCTTCGCGGCGGCCGAGGAGAAGGACCTGCTCAAAGGCTACGCCAAGTTCCTCGAGGTGGCCGTGCTCGCGACGTTTCTCTACGGCGACCGGGAGGAGGCCGGCGGACACTTTGCCCGACTCCGCGACGTGCTGGCGAGTCTCGGCACCGTGGAGGACGGCCGCGCGTCCGACACGCTCGAGTCATTCGTCGCCCTGCGGATCGCCGCGTCGCTCAACATCGACATCGCCAACACAAGGCAGTTCATCGACGCGATGGTGCGGCGGTCGCTCGTCGACGGCCTCGCGAAGGGGGACCTCGACGTCTTTGGACGGTTCGTCCAGCTCGCGCGGACGGCCTACGACCGGCAATTCGGCGGTGACAACGCGGGCGGCGTGCCTTACAACAAAGCTGTCGATATCGGTTCCTTCCCCGGGCTCGTCGCTACGTCCTTCGCCGCTCTCATGCGACAGGACTCGATGCCCGTGATCGATCGGGCCCGCATTTGGGCCTGGGCACCCGACGAACTTCGGCAGCGCGCCTGGCCGGAAGTCGGAAGCCTGCTCATCGAGCACGCCCGGCAAGCCGGGTTCGACCCGGATCGCGCGTTCCCGCCACCATCCGTGCCCGATGCCGAAGCGATCGCGGAAACGGCCGGAGAACGACCGGTCCCGGTCACTTCTCCAGATCCTCGTCGTTGAGCACGTACTTCACGTAGGCCCCGTCCTTCTGATAGCGCTGCCACGAACGGGCCTGGTCGGAGAGATGGCGGGAGTGGGACGTCATGATCTGCACGTAGACCCACGGCTCGATCTTCTCGCTCATGAACCGCACGTGACCGTCGCAGAACGCGACGAACGCGCCACCGCGATGACCCGACGATGGATATCGATACACGACGTCATCGACGTCAAAGCCGGTCGGCACGGGTGACGGCTGCACGCAGTCGTCCTTGGTCGCATTGATGGTGCGTTTGCCGGACGGCACGATCGTCGTCAGGCCCGGGGGCAAAAGCACCATGTGGCGGTCCGCGGAGGCGGCCTGATGTGGCTTCGGCGGCCGCGGAGCCGACGACCAGGTGATGTCGAGTGGCACGTTGAGGCCCGATCGCTCGGCCAGCATGACGGTGCTCGTCTCGCCATCCCCCGTGCCGATGAGCGCGAGTCCACTCCGACGGCCCAGATAGCTGGGCCGGTCGCTCTCGAAAAAGCGCTCACCCGACTTGTTGCCGATGGCATCGAAAAAGACGCCGTCGCCCAGCGGTTGGTTCCCCGTGACGCCCGCCTGCTGGCCGCCGGCGGACGCGCCACCGGCGGACGTGCCACCCACGATCGCCTCGCCGCCGGAGCCGCCGTTGACCGCATACGAGAGAGCCGCCCCAGACGCCCTCTGACGCCGCAGGACCGGTGCGATCGACGGACAGACGAGGAAATCGATCACCTTCGAGCGGACGTCGTCGTCGTCCTCGTGACCCGGCTGGCCGTGATTGAGGAAATAGTCGTAAAAGTCGAGTTTGCCCACATGCGGCAGCAGGGGCACCGTCCACGACACCGTGGCTTCGGTCGACGGAGCGCTCGTGGAGAAATGCTCCACCGTGTTGCGCCACCCGGGCAGCGGCTCGTTTCGGGCATCGATATCACGGAATGCCTTGACGAGCTGGCTCACGTTGTTCGAGCAGTTCGAGCGGCGGGCGGACTCCCGGGCGGACTGCACCGCCGGCAGCAGCATCGCGAGCAGCACGCCGATGATCGAGATCGTCACAAGCAGTTCGACGAGCGTGAAACCGCTCGTGCTGGTGGCCTGGCGGGGCAGTCGGGTGGGACCTCGCATGACGCAAACTCCTTGATGGCGGGACACCTTCCATGGATCACGTGGCTCACTGGACGCAGCCGCACGGGTGTGAACGTTACATGGAAGTCGTGAGGATTCGACGAGGACGC
>Ga0214917_10006866_pt1 | contig 11701 bp, 12 predicted proteins | sample LL_1208_BB_MetaG_FD_177983 | JGI IMG/M metagenome (GOLD analysis project Ga0214917, IMG submission 177983) | Freshwater microbial communities from Lake Lanier, Atlanta, Georgia, United States - LL_1208_BB | ecosystem: Environmental > Aquatic > Freshwater > Lake | place: USA: Georgia | collected...
GGGGCCGACGCGGCCGTGTCGTGGTTCGCCGACGGCGGCACGGGCTTCGGGGGGGTCGACGCGGCCACGGCCCACCCGTCGCTGGCCGCGCATGACTACCGCTACGACGGCAGCCTCGCAGCGCTCGGCGGCGTGCCGATCGCGGCGGTCTCGAGCAGGCTGTTCGAAGCCGCCTGGACCGCCGGCGCCACCACGCCGGCCGCCTCGGGCAGGCTCGTCCGCGACGGCCGCGGCCTCGTACGGGGCACGCTCGTGAACCACCTGCCGTTCCCACTCAGCGACTGCCGGCTCCTGCACGCCGGCTGGCTGTACGACATCGGCGATTTCGAGCCCGGCGAGACCTTCGATACCGAGGCCGGCCGGGGGCCGCGATCGCTCGCGGCCGCGCTCACCCGCCGGGTCGCCGTGGGGGATCGCGACCGGGCCGAGCGCTGGGACACGGCGAGCCTCGACGTCGTCCGGATCCTCGAGGTGGCCGGCTTCCATGCCGCCGCCGGCGGCCTCGGCTACACGGCGGTCGAGCCGGGCCGGCTGCGGCGGCTCGACCTGTCGCCACTGCTGGCGGTCGACCGCGCGATCGTCGTGGGCCGGGCGCCGCCCGGAGTGCGCGGCACGACCTGGGAGATCCGCCTGCCCCGCGCCGGGATGAAACCGGTCGCCCTGGACCCGCACGCCGCCGACTCGGGCACCCTCGTGCGGCTCGTCGTTCCGGTGTCCGCAGACGATGGGCAGCCCGAAACGCAGGGGGGCGACGCGGCCCCACGAGCGCCCGACGCCACGACGCCGTCCGAGGAGACGCCATGATCGAGACGGTCGACCTGACCAAGAAATATGGCGACTTCGTCGCCCTCGACAGCCTCGACCTCAAACTCGAGCGCGGCGACCTGTTCGGCTTCATCGGCCCCAACGGCGCGGGCAAGACGACCACCATCCGGATCCTGGCCACGCTCCTCGCGCCGACCTGGGGCGAGGCCTACGTGTGCGGCTACTCGGTTCACACCCATCCCCGCGAGATCCGGCGGGCGATCGGCTACATGCCCGACGTGTTCGGCGTCTACGACGACATGCGCGTGGGGGAATACCTGGAGTTCTTCGCCGCCGCCTATCGGATCACCGGCCCCGAGCGGCGCCGGGTGGCGGAGCGGTCGCTCGAGCTGGTCGATCTCGGCAGCAAGCGGGACGAACTCGTCACCAGCCTCTCCCGCGGGATGACGCAGCGGCTGGGCCTGGCCCGCGTGCTGCTCCACGATCCCGAGGTGCTGCTGCTCGACGAGCCTGCCAGTGGTCTCGACCCGCGGGCCCGGATCGAGATGCGAAACCTGCTCAAGCGGCTTCAGGGCATGGGCAAGACGATCCTCGTGTCGAGCCACATCCTTCCGGAGCTGGCCGACATCTGCAACCGCGTGGGGATCATCGAATACGGCCGGCTGCTCGCCTGCGGCGGCGTGCAGGAACTCCTGACCAAGGTGCGGGGGCGGCCCGTCGTTCGGATCCGCGTCGCCGGCCCGCCCGAGCCGGCGGCCGACGTCGTGGGCGGCTGCCCGGAGGCGGCGGCCGTGGAGATCCGGGACGGCGAGATCCGCGTCACGCTCGCCGACGGTGCGACCGACGCGGCCCCTCTCGCCGCCCGGCTGGTGGCGGCCGGCCACGCCCTGCAGGGGATGCGCGAGGAGGAGGTCAACCTGGAGACCGCGTTTCTCGAGCTCACCCGGGGGTCGCTGGCCAAACCGGTTGACGGGTAAACTTTCCCAAGTGGGTTCGGGTCGAGTCCGGGTCGCATCCGGCTCGAACGAGGCCGCCTGCCGCCGGAGGAGCTGCGATGAATCTGGTTCGAGGAGCGGGGGCGGTCGGAGTCGCGGCCTGGTCGCTCGCCATCGCGGTCGCCCAGCCACCGGCGGTCGAGCCGGTCGCCCCGCCGAAGCCCGCGGCGGACCGCCAGCCGCTGTCCAGCCCGGCGGAGGAGCTCGGCTATGCCCTCGGCTTCCGGATCGGCCAGCGGATCATTGCCGACCATCGCTCCATGGGAACGCCGCTCGACCCCGCGGCCCTGGCCCGCGGCCTGGCCGACGCGGTCCGCGACACGCCGCCGCAGCTCGACGAGGCGGGCTTCCGCCGGGTGCTCTCGGCCTTCGAGAAGCAGATGCAGGAGAAGGACCGCGAACTGGCGGCCCGCATGGCGGAGGCGGCCAAGAAGAACCTCGCCGCGGGTGCCGCGTTCCTCGCGGGCAACGCCAAGCAGCCGGGCGTGGTGACGCTGCCGAGCGGCCTCCAGTACACGGTGCTCGAGGAAGGCGCCGGTCCGAAGCCCACGCTCGACGACGTCGTCGAGGCCCACTACCGCGGCACGCACGTCGACGGCACGGAGTTCGACGGCACAGAGCCCGGGGGAGAGCCCGCGGCGTTTCCGCTGCGGGGCGTGGTGCCCGGCTGGCAGGAGGCCCTGCCGCTGATGAAGGTCGGCTCGAAGTGGCGGGTCTGGCTGCCGCCCGAACTCGGCTACGGCGACGCCGGATCACCCCCGGCCATCGAGCCCAACGAGGTGCTGGTGTTCGAGATCGAACTGCTCGCCATCCGGACCCGGGGCGAGTAAGCCCGCCGAAAGACGCTCCGCAGCCCGCCGTCGCGCAGCTTCACGACGGCGGGGAACGATGGAAGTGGACGTGCTTCCACCGGCCGTCGATCTTTTGCCAGATGCGGGTCTCTTCGCAGGGCTTCGTCACCGGTCGCCCCGCGTCGTCGAGTGTCTGGGTGAGCCGCATCGCGGCGACGACGGCGACCGTGTCGGAGAGCAGACGCACCACGGGTGAGGCGAGCGTGTTGGTGACGGGCCGGGCGGGCTTCGCCGGGTCGGACGGCAGACGGAAATAGAACTCGTGGAAGGCCAGGCCCTCGACGAGTTGGCCCCGCGCCTCCGGCTCGAAGCAGGTGAGGTCGTCGGCCACCAGCCGGCGATAGGCCGCCCAGTCGCCGCCGGCGACGGCATCCAGCAGCTGATGCGACAGATCGAGCAGTTCGGCTTCCACGGCGGCCGGGGCGTTCATCGAGGATTCTCCGAGGTCTCGGTGCGGGGCGTCGGTCGGACAGATGTATAGATCATCGCGACCGGGTTTCAACGACGTTTGCCGGCAGGCGGGCCGGCGGCCGGCTGGGCCCGAATCAGCCCGACGAGCCTGGATCGGAGGTCCGGCCGCGGCGGCGAGCCCCCACGCCGACCCGCAAGAAACCAGCTGTGGTCGCGGAAAAACGCCAAAAAAAACGCTTTTTGCCGGTTGCGCGGGCCGCACGGGCAGGGCCTCCCGCAAACTTCGCCCAAACTTTCCATTTGCCTTGAACTGCCCGATCGTCAAACTATCCTCCGAAAAGTAGCGGATCGTCACCCGGAACGGACCGGGAACGGTGACGCCCTCCGTTGAACCTGACTCACACACAAATATCTGGAGATTGATGGCAATGGCGAAGAGTCGCTGGATGAAGGTTGCGGGTGTGCTCACGTTCGCCGCGGTTGTCGCGGCGACCTGCGACGCCCAGGCTGGCTGGGGTCAGCGTCAAGGGAGCCACGGCTCGGCGGGCGGCAGCTCGGGTGGTTCGTCCGGCGGCTCCTCAGGGGGCAGCTCCGGCGGCTCCTCCGGCGGGAGTTCGGGCGGCTCGTCCGGCGGAAGCTACAGCTCGTACGGCGGCGCCTCGTCGGGCGGCAGCTACGGCTCGTATGGCTCCCACGGGTCGAGCGGCGGCGGGGGCTCGCGGCATGCCCAGCGCAAGGCGATGCGTGCCTATCGCCACTCGAGCCACGGTTCTTCGGGCGGTTCGTCGGGTGGCTCGTCCGGCGGTTACAGGACCTACTCCTACGGCGGCAGCTCGGGCGGTTCGTCGGGTGGCAGTTCGGGCGGCTCCTCGGGCGGCAGCTACGGCTCCGCCGGCGGCTACGTCACTTCGGGCCACTCCGAGGGCTACTCGGCCGCGATGCCGATCGAGTCGTATCGCGTCATCAACGAGGTTCCCTCGAGCACGAGCGGCGAAGTGATCGGCACCCCGCCGGCCGTTCCGGCCAAGCCGGCCCTCGACGACTCCACGAGCGTGCCCGCCGACGGCGGCCTGCTCCTGGTGAGCGTCCCGGCCGAAGCCCGGATCTTCGTCAACGGCACGGAGACCGCCTCGAAGGGTTCGCTGCGGCGGTTCCTGTCGCGGGGCCTCGTGGCCGGCAAGTCGTATGAGTTCGTGGTCCGGATGGCGGTCGATCGCGACGGCAAGACCGAGGACGCCACGAAGGTGGTGACCCTCGCCGCCGGCGAGCGGTCAGAGGTGTCGTTCGGGGCCGATGCCGCCCCGGCCGCCGCCAAGACCAGCCTCACCCTCCGCGTGCCGGCCGACGCCAAGGTGTTCCTCGCAGGCAACGCCACGGCTTCAGCGGGCGAGGTGCGTCACTTCGAGACCGCGACCCTGGCCGCCGGCCAGGTGTGGCGGAACTACGAGATCAAGGTCCAGACGGTCGTCGACGGCCGCGAGGAGACCGTCTCGAAGGTGATCGACCTGGCCGCCGGTGACCGGGTGGAGCTCACGCTCGACCCCGCCGCGGCCCCGGCCGAGTCGACCGCCTCGCTGCGGTAGGCCCCGGTCCCAGGGATCCCCTGTGCAACCAACGCCTCCCGTGCGGCCCCCCGGCCGCACGGGAGGTTGCGTTTTGGGGCTGGAGGTCAAGTCCTGTGGGCTCGGGGATGCCCGTGCCATCTCGCCGGACGCTCCCTCTGCGACCACTCCGCCTGCGGCGGATCGGTGCCCGCCTGCCCTTCGCTCGCTCGATGCTGCCCTCGCTTTCGCCCTCCGGGCTTCGCTCGGCCAGCAACGCCGCTCGATTGGCACGGGCATCCCCTCGCGGCACACCCCGATTACCCCGGGAATCCATGTTTCCAATCGCCTTGCGACACGCCTCGTGCCCGTGACCTAGGCTGAAAGAGACCCGTTTCGGATGGCATCGTGATCCCGGCCTCGAACCCCGTCGCGCCCCCTCGATCCGGCCTTTCCCGGCCGGTTCGTTGGCTTCTGTCGCTGGTGCTCCTGGTGTATCTGGCCGGCGTGATCATCGCGCCGCTCTCCGGGCCGCCGCCCGCGAGCGACTTGTCGCAGGTGATCCTCCAGCCGTTCCGCCCGCTGCTCGGCGCGCTCTATCTCGGTCACGGCTACCGGTTCTTCGCGCCCGACCCGGGCCCCGGGCACTCGATTCGCTGGACGATCACACTCCCCGACGGCGCCACGCTTGCCGGCACCACGCCCGATGCCGAGCGGGACTGGCCGAGGCTGCTCTACCATCGACGGTTCATGGTGGCCGAAAAGATCGCCCCACTCGTGCCGCCCCCCGACGCGCCGGCCGAGGTGCGGGCCCGCGCCAAGGTCGACTGGCTGCCGCTGGTCAAGGGCGTCGCCGGCAACCTGCTCCGCACCCACGGCGGTGACCGGATCACGCTCGAGATGGTTGAGCACTACCTTCCCGGCCCCGACGAGGTGGCCGAGGGTCGCACGGGCGGCGACCTCGTCATGCCGCTGGGCACGTTCGCCCGCGTCGCGAGCCTCGGGCAGCCTGGAGGCAGCCTGAAGGCCGCCGGCGCACCACTGAGGGCCGAGCCATGAAGAGGACCGACGCCCTGACCACGGCCGCGACGCCGCGACACGACCCGGCCCCAGCCGGGGGCGTCCGCGGCTGGCTGGCCGATTGGGCACAGGCCTGGAACGAGTTCTGGTTCACGCCGTCCGATCCGCTGCCCTTGGCCGTCGTGCGGATCGCGACCGGCCTGATCCTGACGTGGTCGTGCCTCGTCTGGCTGCTCGACGCCGACGCCTTCTTCGGCCCGCGCGGCTGGCTCGCCCCCGGCGATGCGTGGCGCATGAACGACCAGCCCTGGCAGTGGAGCTGGTTCTTCGCGGCCGACGGGCCGGACGCCGTCCGCGTGCTGGCGGGCATCGCCCTCGTGGCGGCGGTCCTGCTCACGCTCGGGCTGGCGACGCCGGTCGCGGCGGTCGTTTCTCTGATCGGGCTGGTCTGCGCCGCCAATCGCGCGCCGCTCAACACCTTCGGCCTCGACGACACGCTCGGGATGCTGCTCATCGGCCTGGCGGTGGGGCCGAGCGGCGAACGGCTCTCGCTCGACGCGGCCCTGTTCGGCGGTGGGGCGGGGCAGGGCAGGGGGGCTCCCTCGGCGCGGGCCACCGTGGCCCTGCGGCTGATTCAGGTGCACCTCTGCGTCATGTATTTCTTCTCCGGCTCCGGCAAGCTCTTCGGGGCGAGCTGGTGGGAGGGGACGGCGATCTGGGGCGCGGCCGCCAACGTCCAGTACCGCACGCTCGACCTCACCTGGATGGCCCGCCACCCGCTGGTCGTCAACGCGGTCACCCTGGCCACGCTGTTCTGGGAGGTGGCGTACGCCGCCCTGATCTGGCCGCGGCTCACCCGGCCCCTGTTTCTCGCGATGGCGGCGCTCGTCCACTTGGGGATCGGGCTCACCATGGGCATGATGGAGTTCGGTCTGGCGATGATCGTCGCCAACCTGGCCTTCGTGCCGGCCGCCACCTGGCGGGCGCTGCTGCCCGACGCCCGCCCGCCTGCGCTCCCCGTTCCCCGACCTTCATCCCCACCACCCCGAACGGAACTCGCATGATCGACACGCTCGCCGTCGTCGGCGCCACCGGCGCCGTGGGCCGCATCATCGTGGAACTGCTGCTCGAGCGGCGGTTTCCCGCCCGCACCCTCAAGCTGCTCGCCTCGGCCCGCTCGGCCGGCCGGCCGTTCGAGATCAAGGGCACCACGCTCCAGGTGGAGGAGCTCACGCCCGAGTCGTTCGTCGGCGTCGACGTGGCGATCGGCAGCACGCCCGACGAGGTGGCCGCCGAGTTCGTGCCCTGGGCGGTCGAGCGGGGGACGGTCGTGGTCGACGAGAGCGCCTTCTTTCGGATGCGGCCCGACGTGCCGCTGGTGATCCCGGAGGTCAATGCGGCCGCGCTCGCCGGTCACCGCGGGATCATCGCCAGCCCCAACTGCTCGACCACGCAGATGGTCATGGTGATGAAGCCGATCCACGACGCGGCCCGGATCAAGCGGGTGGTGGCGAGCACCTACCAGGCCGTCAGTGGTGCGGGGCTCGCGGCCACCGACGAACTGCGGCAGGGGGCCGCCGCGTGGCTGGCCGGCACCGAGCCGCCGCGGACGGTCTTCCCGCACCCCATCGCCGCCAACCTGATTCCGCAGATCGGCTCGCCCAAGGACGGGGGATCGACCAGCGAGGAACTGAAGATGGTGCACGAGACCCGCAAGATCATGGGCGACGACTCGATCGCCGTCTGCGTGACCTGCGTCCGCGTGCCGGTGGCCAACGGCCACAGCGAGTCGCTCGTGATCGAGACCGAGCGGAAACTCTCGGCCGACGAGGCCCGCCGGCTGCTGGCTGCGGCGCCGGGCGTGGTCGTGGAAGACGACCTTGCCGCCAAGCGGTATCCGATGCCCCAGGCCTGCAGCGGCCGCGACGAGGTGTTCGTGGGCCGCATCCGCGAGGATCTGTCGGTTCCCGCGGGGATCGCGCTGTGGTGCGTGAGCGACAACCTCCGCAAGGGCGCGGCGACCAACGCGGTGCAGATCGCCGAGCGACTGGCGGCCGATCCGGCCCTGCTCGCGGGCGCCGGCAGGGCAGGGGGGCGGCCGGTGCGGGGATGAGCGACCTCGCCCGCACGATCCGCCTCCGGCTCGCCTACGCGGGCACCCGCTACTCCGGCTGGCAGATCCAGCCGGGCCGCTCGACGGTGCAGGGGGCCGTGACCGAGGCGATCCGTCGCGTCACGGGCGAGACGGTCGCGGTCAAGGGATCGAGCCGCACCGACGCCGGCGTGCACGCGTTCGACCAGGTGGCCGCGTTCGCGACGGCAAGCCGGCTCGAGCCCGAGGCCTGGCGGCGGGCGATCAACGCCCACCTGCCGGCCGACGTCACGGTGACGGCGGCCGACCTCGCGCCGCCCGGATTCGATCCGGTCTCGGCCGCGGTCCGCAAGCGCTACCGCTACCGCATCCACGACGCCCACGTGAAGCCCGTGCTCTCGCGGGACGTGGTCTGGTGCTGGCGGAGCCGGCTCGACGTGGCGGCCATGACCGCCGCGGCCGGAGCGCTTGTGGGCGAACACGACTTCACGAGTTTCGAGAGCACCCCGTCCACGCGGCTCTCGAAAGTGCGGACGATCCACGCGGTCGAGGTGTTTCGGCCGCCGCAGGCCGCCGATCCCCTGGGGGCCGAGGCCTGGATCGAGGTCGAGGGCAACGGTTTTTTGTACAACATGGTGCGGATCATCGCGGGGTCGCTCGCGATGGTGGGCGCGGGCCGACGCCGGCCCGACTGGCTGGCCGACGCGCTCGCCGCCCGGAGCCGGCCGGCAGCCGGCCCCACCGCACCGCCACAAGGGCTCGTCCTCGTCTCGATCCACCTCGCACCCGACCCCTCCCCGGAGCCCGGCTCGCCGCCATGTCCAAGCTGCCCGAACGACTCGGCCCCCTGACGCTCATTCAACAGGTCGGCGTCGGCAAGCACTGCCAGATCTGGGAAGCCAAGGACGCCCAGGGCCGCCCGCTGGCCGTGAAGGTGATCGTGCCGGCGATGGCGGCCGACGCCGGCCAGCGTCACTATCTCGAGCACGAGCTCAAGGTCGCCAAGTCGCTCGACCATCCGACGATCATCCGCATCGACCGGCTGAGCGAGGAGGGGGGGCTGCCGCACCTGGTGATGGAGTATTTCCCGCACGCCAACCTGAAGCGGCAGATCCAGGCGGGCGTCGAGCAGCTCGTGCCCCGGCTCCAGCGGCTGGTGACGGAGCTCGCGCTCGCGCTCGACCACGTCCACGCCCGCGGCTGGGTGCACCGCGACGTGAAGCCGGAAAACGCGCTGGCCGCCCCCGATGGCCAGGTGAAGCTGATCGACTTCGCGATCGCCAGCAAGGCGTCGGGCATGCTCGGCAGGCTGTTCGGCGGCAAGACGCCGCCGCAGGGGTCGCCAAGCTACATGTCGCCCGAGCAGATCCGCGGCGACGCGCTCGACGCCCGCAGCGACATCTACTCCTTCGGCTGCGTGCTCTTCGAACTGCTGGCCGGCCGGCCGCCCTACACCGGCGCCACTGCCAACGAGATCCTCAACAAGCACGTGCAGGTGGCCGTACCTGCGGTGGACAAGCTCAACGCCAACGCCACCTCGGCCGCCGCCAAGCTGATCCGCCAGTTGCTCGCCAAGCAGCCGGCGGAGCGGCCGAAGTCGATGCGGGAGGTGCTCGACCAGCTGCGCGGCATCCGGCTGCTGGAGAAATCCTCGGCCGGAGCCTAGGAACAGCGGAAAGCAGCCGCCGGTTTCCCGATTGACGCGGGGCCCATGCCGCCGGGAAAATCTTGGGAGTCCAACTCCCCCGAGAACGCATCGCATGGCCGCCGGACTCCACCGTCTCCCGCTGGAAAAGCCGATCTACGAGCTCGAGGACCGGATCGCCGCGCTCGAGACGGCCCCCTTGGGTGGCCAGCAGCAGGAGGAGCTGCGGCGGCTGCGGCGGGAGCTCGTGGAGGTGCAGCGGAAGATCTTCGGCGACCTCGATCCCTGGCAGACCGTCGAGGTGGCCCGGCATCCCGACCGCCCCAAGACGAGCGACTATCTGCAGCTCGTGTTCGACGAGTTCGTGGAGCTGCACGGCGATCGGTCCTTCGGCGACGACCGGGCCATGCTGACCGGGTTCGCGAAGCTCGACCAATACAAGGTGATGGTGATCGGCCATCAGAAGGGCAAGACGCTCGCCGAGCGGCAGGCCTGCCACTTCGGCTGCGCGCACCCCGAGGGCTACCGCAAGGCGATGGGCAAGATGCGACTGGCGGCCAAATACGGCCTGCCCGTGATCTGCCTGATCGACACGCCGGGCGCCTATCCGGGCGTGGGCGCCGAGGAGCGGGGCCAGGCCCAGGTGATCGCGGAGAGCATGTTCCTGATGGCCTCGCTGCCGGTGCCCGTGGTGTGCGTGGTGATCGGCGAGGGGGGTTCGGGCGGCGCGCTCGGGATCGGCGTGGGGGACCGCGTGGCGATGCTCGAACATGCCTACTACAGCGTGATCAGCCCCGAGGGCTGCGCCGGGATCCTGTGGAAGAGCGTCGACTTCAAGGCCGACGCGGCCCGGGCGCTGCGGTTCCGGTCGCGGGACCTGGCCGAGTTCGGCGTGGTCGACGCGGTGATCGAGGAGCCGGCCGGCGGAGCCCACCGGCATCCGCAGCAGATGGCGATGCGGCTCAAGACCTACCTCTCACGGTCGCTTCGCGAGCTGGTGAGCCGGCCGGCCGACGTGCTCGTGGCCGAGCGGTACGACCGGTTCCGCAAGCTCGGCGTATTCGTCGAGGAAGGCCAGCCGGCGTGAGCATCGCCCGTGCCACGCGCTGAGCAGAGCGCGCCGGCCCAGCAATCGTCTCGATGGCCAGACTTGCCTTCTGTAATCAGATGCCGTAAAGTGTAATCATGATTCGCACCCAGATTCAGCTCACCGACGCCCAGGCGGCGGCCGTCAAGGCGCGGGCCGCGGCGGAGGGAAGATCCATGGCGGACGTCATTCGCTCGTGCGTCGACGAGGCGCTTCCTGCCCAGGCAGCCGCCGACCCCGGGGAGCGCCTGCGGCGGGCGCTGGCGGCGGTCGGGAGCCTCCGTGGTGGCCCCACCGATCTGGCGGCCAAGCACGACGCCGCGCTCGCCGATTCGCATCGATGAGCGTGTTCGTCGATACGTCGGCCATCCTCGCGGTGCTCCATGCCGACGACGCCAATCACGGCAAGGCGGCAGCCACGTTTCGCGGAATGCTCGACCGCGGCCAGGCGCTGGTCACCTCGAACTACTGCGTGATCGAGACGGTCGCCATCGTGCAGCACCGCTTCGGACTCAGGGCGGTCCGGTCGTTTCATGCTGACCTGCTCCCCGTGATGGCGGTCACATGGGTCGATGCCGAGATCCATGGCGAGAGCACGATGGCCCTGCTCACGGCCGACCGGCGTGGCCTGAGCCTGGTCGATTGCACGAGCTTCGCGATCATGCGGAGGCAGGCGATCACCCGCGCGTTCCACTTCGACCGCCACTTCCAGGAACAGGGCTTCGAGTTTCCTCGCCTGGCCTGACGCTGGCCGGCGTGTGGCTCGACATCGGGACTGGAAGCCCGGCGCCAACCCCCGATGGCACGCCCCCCGCGGGAGCGGGTATGCTGCCGCCCATGCGTGAGCGCAGCGAAACCGGGCAGCGGGCAGGGCAGGGGGCCGCCGCCGCGCCGGCCGACCTCGAGGCGTTCATCAGCCGCTGGGGTGCCAGTGCCGGAGCCGAGCGGGCCAACTACCAGCTCTTTCTGGCCGAACTGTGCGACGTGCTCGGCGTGCCGCGGCCCGATCCGAGCGTGGCCGACGAGGCGGCCAACCGCTACGTGTTCGACAAGGCCGTGACGTTCCAGAACCCCGACGGCAAGACCTCGACGGGCTACATCGACCTCTACCGCAAGGGAGCGTTCGTCTGCGAGACGAAGCAGTCGGTCGCGCGGGAGGCAAAGGATCCGCTCTCGGTGGCCGATCCGGCGGCCCCCAAGGCCCGCCGCAAGAGCGGCACGAGCATCCGCGGCACGGCCGGCTGGGACGACTCGATGATCGCGGCCCGCGGCCAGGCCGAGGGCTACGTGCGGG
>Ga0214917_10006871_pt1 | contig 11700 bp, 11 predicted proteins | sample LL_1208_BB_MetaG_FD_177983 | JGI IMG/M metagenome (GOLD analysis project Ga0214917, IMG submission 177983) | Freshwater microbial communities from Lake Lanier, Atlanta, Georgia, United States - LL_1208_BB | ecosystem: Environmental > Aquatic > Freshwater > Lake | place: USA: Georgia | collected...
CTGCTACAACCGCTTCTGTGTCCGTCGTCGCGCTGTCGTGCGCCCAATCACCGCACATCCTATCCGCGCACCGCTGTGTCCCGTCGTCAATGAATCGGGATGACCCCCGCGACCGAGGTCATCTGGATCCGCATGGACGATGACGGTGCGCCCCCACAGGTCGCGCGCCCGCACACCCGCCAGCCAGTAGCGACGACGCACCCGCGGCCCGACAATATTGCCGAGATCGCCGGTGTGTCGCCGCGAGCCCGAGCCAGGAGGCCCTCCGTGCTGCGTTCCATCGCGCGGGAGAGACCAGTGGTCGCACGCACCCGCACAGCCAACACCGCGTAGATCTCCCGCCCGATGAATGTGGAAACCGTGGGCACCCGGTGGCACCACGAGGTCCACTAAAACACGCACGCCACCGGCCTGCTCCTCAAAAAGCACCGAGCCACTGACATCTCCTGCGCCCTGGAACACTGCGACGCCTGCCATCAGTGGCCTGCTCTAATAGTAATAGGGATAGTCCGGCACGTCATAGCAGACTGTCTCGCCGAACACATTCTCAAAGCAGGCCGGCCACCAGGGAGCCCAGTCCCACCCCCACCAAGGCGCACCACCCCACCAACCGCCGCCACCGAGTGCGACAGCACTACCGTAACGCGGCCCCCAGTATCTACGCCTTCCACCGCCACCACCACCGTACCGGGGTCTGCCGCCTCCAGAACGACGGCCTCCTGTCCGTGCTCCTCCTGTGCGCCCCCCACCGCCTGACCGCGCTCCTCCAGTACGACCACCATCGCGGAACTCATCGGCCTCTTCATCATTAAAAGGAGCCGCCTCAAAAGGCTCAATCACCCCCAGATGCCATGCTACCAATGCAACAGCCACGACCGTCACGAACGCAACAAGCAGCCAGCGCATATTCTAAGAGAAGCGCCTATTTCTCTACCCGCCCCAGATAAGGAGATGGCCCCACCGCCGCGCAGAACGCATCGACGCAGCAGAAGAAACCCTCTTCTGCTTCAGACCTTCTGGACCGGCAAGCCGCTCTCTCGTCTTGAACGCGCGGCCCTTCAGTCCTATGTCAATCATGGCTACACCGTCCACATCTACACCTACAATCCGCTCACCGAATTCACAGCCCGCGTGCCGGCCAGCCCTCACATCCGTGTTCATGACGCCCGCGAGATTCTCCCCGAATCCGAGCTGTTTGAGTACGGTGGCCGCGCGGCGATCGGAGTTCGCGACGATGCCTACCGATTCCTCCCTTTCTCCGATCTCTTCCGCTTCACGATGCTCCACAAGCGCGGCGGTGCCTGGATAGATCTAGATATCTTTTTGACACGTTCAATTCCCCCCTCACTGCTTCGCCGCCCCTACGTGTTCAGCAGCGAACGCACCATACAGAAGGGCGCCTACCGCAAGGCCGAGCCGGAGATTGTGGACATGGGGTTCATCAAGGTGCCCGCCCCCGGCTCTGCACTCACCCGCTGGATTCTGGAGAATCTCCCCGCCCCGAATCGTATCGGCAACCCGAAGACCCCGTTTGACTATATGAATCTGTATCGCCGTGCCATCGCCGCCCTTGGGCTGGAGCGCTATGTGCTGCCTGCCCGTGCCTTCTTGCCTCTCAACTGGTGGGATGTCAAGGAGTCGTTCGCCGCCGGTGCCGGTGCCTCTGCCGCCTGTTATCCCGGCAAATACGGTGTGGAGGCATTCTGTGTGGCTGAACTTCGTCGCCCCGATGTCTACGGTGTTCACTGGTTCCGGGCGATTCTGCGGAAGCGCGGTCTGCCCTATGAGGCCGCCGCCGCCGACCGCCCTGTGCGCGATAGCCTATACGAACGGATGATTGCACGCATTGAGGATGACGCGGGGCTCGTACGGAATTCGCTCTAGTAGCCGCGAATAACCCGCTCAAAGTTGGATAGCGTGACAGCTGGTCCACGCATCTCCTCTTCTATTGCCCGGTGTGCGAATGCCAATAGACGCGGATCAATCGCCTCACCCCGGGCCCTGACAGCACGAAGCTCATCAAGAAATGCCTGAAGTTTCCGAGATAGTGGTTCTGCGCTTCGGTTTCGGTTTGTTCTCTGTCGGTTGCTATTGATACTCTCAGATGAAGATAGTCTCTCCTCTGCAACTGGTGATAGCCTTCTTCTGGTGTGGGTACGGGCGCGGGGTGGCATCCTTCTTTCTGTTTAATGCGGCGGTTTCATATTCCCCGACACAAGCAGAGTAGACAGCCCTATGTTCTCCACTCCAGTAACTGGTGTCGTCAACGGTCGTGTCAGCCTCACGCCGCGCCCCAGTGCCGTTCTCGATGCAGCGGGAACCCCCGAATACCGCGCCCAGTTCACCTACCGTACGGAGGTCGCGCCCTCAGAGGCAGCCGACCAGATTCGTGGAAATGTTCAGGCCACGCCGCTGAACACCGCCTACTTCAGCCCGGCGAACGTCCAGATTGTTCAGAACAAGATACGCCACGATGTCTGGGAGCGATCCGATGGTGAGTTTCTGATTGACCCGCAGTCGGTTGATGAGCTGATGATTGTTATGCGCGCGATGTATCTACAGTACGGGCGGAACATGCCAGACCGCATCCCCGAACAGATTGCTGAGCTTAATCAAATTGTGGCCGACTGGTGCGTGCCGAAGATCCTGAGCGAGTGCTCTATGCATCGGACTTATCTGCGCGATATCCAGAATCTGCCGGTGCCGCTGGCCCACCCGGTTCTCCTGACCAAGACCGGTAGCAAGTCAGCGACATTTGACAGATTCTTTTAGTTACTTCCGGTAGGGAAAATGACAGCACCAGCTAGGGGACCAGTGCCACGCTTAACAGAAGAAGAGCGCGCACGCCTGGCGACTTTGCCAAAAGATAAGAAAGTTGGATTTGTAAAGATTTCGCATGATACCGCCAGTGCCGTTGCAGAAGCAACATCTGTACTATCACATGTAGCTGCGAGGGGCATTTATCGCGGTGCGGTGTCATTCTATACCGAGACAGGAGATGGGTGGACCATCGCCTATATAACTGCAGCCCCACCGTTCATTAAAGCTTACCGGACCGAACTCCGCACGGCAGGCGGTTGGTTCCCTCGTGGCGTTCGTATAGCAGAGATAGTACAGGAGCGTCCAATTGACCCTAGGACCATACGAGAAGAAGAAAGAGCAGCAGCCGCAGCAGCAGGAGTTCCATCAGAAAATATCTGGCGTCGACATGCGGCTAGCACAGTGCGTAACACCGCCTCTCCACATCGTGTCGGTATAGTAAGCGGTGTGGCCGCAAAATACGGTGCGACCCTAGAAAATGTCGCCCGTGCTTCAGCGAAAAAACGAGCCCCTCCTCGTGGTGTTAATCTGAATACTCTACTGCGGGCATCAATAGCGGAAGGTTCTGAATACACTCCTGAGGCTGCACACGCGGCAGCCCAATTAATGTCAGAAAGACTTGCCACTACGGGTGGTCGCCGTCGCCGCACCCTGAAAAACCGCCGGCGTCGTTAGATATGCGTGTCGCGACACTCCTTGTACTGCTGTTCGTGCTGATGGCACTACAAGCGATGTTTCTGACGGAGGCGTTCAGCGCGAGCCAGGGCGGGGCCCTCATTCAGCTGGATGCGTCCCGGCCTGCCTGGTATGTCGCAGGGATTCCGGCGCCGCCGGCCGTGGAATATCTGTGAGGGGGGTAGAGAGATGGCAGTGCCACAACGACGCACACTGCAACAGATGATAACTGCTCTTAGTATAATAGCAAATGATTTGAATGATCAGTATGGAATCCCCCCTGCTCCTGCTGGCGCGGGCCCTGCAGGTGGTGGTGGGGGCACCATGCCCCCGGCCGGCTTAATCCTCGGCCGCGCCGCCCGCGTCCAGCCCTTCCCGCCCGCCGGCCCTGGTGGTGGTGGGCCCGTCCAGCCCTTCCCGCCCGCCGGCCCTGAGCGTTCGCGACGTGATAGCGAGGCTTCTATCTTAAGCAACCTCGCCGCCGGCCCTGGTGGTGGTGGGGGCGTCCCCGCTGGCTCTGTTAATGGCTTTGGCGACGAGGCCTTCCGGGGCGGCGGCCGCCGCCGCCGCACAATCCGTCGCCGCCGCGGCGCAGCCAAAAACAGAAATACTACCCACTACCGCTAAACCGCCGTGCTCTTCTTCGCACCCACCCGCTTCTTCTTTGGAGCAGCCGCCCCTGCACCTGCCGCCACAGCCGCCCGTGCCGCCCCCCGCGCTGCCACGAACTCCTCGTACGCCGCCTCAAACACCGCAAGGTCTGACAGCCACAGCTGCTCTGGCGTTCTCTCCGCCAGCGCTGCCCGTGCCGCCCGTGCCGCCACCAACTCCGCCTCCAGCTCTGCCACCGCAGCAGCCTTCAACCGATCCACGCGCATACGCAACAGATACTCGTATCCGCGCAGGTCGTCCGCCCCGCCCCCCGACAGCGCCGGCAGCCCCAGCCCCTTCAGGCCGGCCAATAGCGTCTCATCCTCCGCGTTCGCCACCACCAGCGCCCCCGACACCACTGCCCGCACGAACCGCACCCGCGCATCCAGCTCCACAATCTCCGCATCCATCCGTGCCAGCTCGTTCGTCTTGCGTGCCACATAGCCACCCAAGCGCGTTCCGTAGAACGCCTCCAGAATCGCCCCCACCGACCCAAACCGCTGGAGTCGCCCATCCGTGTTGAACGCCACCATGTTCGTCAGCGCATGCGACTTCGTCAACTTAAACTTCTTCTCAAATTCCGCCGGGAAGGTACGCGCCTCATGATAGTATTCCGGCTCCAGCGTCAGCACAAACTCCACATCCACGTCGTTATAGTTCTCCTGGTAATCGCGCAGGAGCCGGACTCCAGAGGCTGTGGATGCAGTATCGGCACCCGCACCGGCAGAAGTCTTCTTTTTAGTTGCGGCCCCCTTCGCAGCACCCACACTGGTCTTTCCCTTAGCCCCCGTGCCCTCTCCCGCTGCCAGCATCTTCTCCAGGAACGCCTTGTAGTCCTTTGTCCAGACACCCACCGGCAGCTCCGTCACGCGCACCCGGCAGCCCTCGTCGTCAAAGAACTGATAGATTCCCCGCGTCGTCACCCGCTTTCCGTCTGGCGACATCGTCACCGTCCCCCGGAATCCGTCCCACCACGGCACCAGTCGCGTACCACCAAGATCGCTCACCGCCTCCGTCAGCCGTCCCCGCAGTGCCGCCACAATCTCCCGCGGCGAGAACGGTGGCACGTAAGACGAATAGCCCGTGCCGATACTCCCCTCCGTGCCGTTCGCCAACAGCAGCGGAATTACCGGCATGTAGTACTCCGGCTCTACCCGTGCCCCATCATCCTCCACCCATCGCAGTGCAGGATCATCCGCCCGCGACAGCATCGTTCCCACAATCGGCTCCAGTGCCGTGAAGATATACCTCGGCGCGGCTGAATCTTTGCCACCCTCCAGCCGTGTCCCGAACTGCCCGTTCGGCGCCAGCAAATTGATGTTGTTCGCCCCCACGAAGTTCTGTGCCATACCAACAATCGCCGCCATCAACGACGCCTCACCGTGATGGTAGGCCGCGTTCTCCGACACGTACCCCGCCAGCTGCGCCACCTTGATTTCAGACACCAGATTACGCTTCCGTGCCGCCCACAGAATCTTCCGCAGCGATGGCTTCAGCCCATCCATCACGTGCGGAATACCCCGATGATTGCTAGCAATCGAGAAGTGAATGAGCTCGTCATTGATGAACCGCGTGTATGTAACATCCGCTCCTCCCGCCGGCACCTCTAGCACCCTGTCGCGGTCGTAGGTCTCCAGCCAGGCCTTCCTGTCATCCGCACGCTTCTCGCTGAACGCCATGTCAATCGTCTCTGGTGCCGCATCGTCCCACATGAAGCGCACGGTGTTCATGGAGGTAAAGTACTCCCGTGCCTCCGCCGCCGTGCTGGTTCCGAGTCCCTTGTAGTACTTCACGTGCCAGCCGCGCCCCCCCGCCGCCTCCGCCGTCTCCAGCCACTTCTCGTATTCGGTGGCCGAATAGAAAGCCCGCAGTGTCCCGCCCCGTGTCGCCTTCAGCAGCGGCGTCATCATACACGACAGGAATGGCATCCGAAGCAGCTCTGGCCACTCTGCATCAAACATGTTGATGAGCAGCCCCTTGATGTGTGACCCATCTACATCCTGGTCGGTCATAATCATCACGCGGCCGTAGCGCAGCGACTTCAGGTCCTTGTACTTGGTGCCCGCGACGAGGCCGAGGATCCGCTTGATGTTCGTCAGCTCCGTGTTGTTGGTCTTCTCCGTGGCGGTCGCATCGCGCACATTCAGTATCTTTCCCTTGAGCGGGAAGACACCGTAGCGTTCGCGCCCCACCACCTTGAGGCCCGCAATCGCCATCGCGGCGGCGGAATCTCCCTCAGTCAGAATCAGCGTACACTCCGCGGACTTGGCAGTCCCAGCCCACGTTGCGTCCTCCAGCTTTGGAATGCCACGCACCGTTGCCGTCTTGCGCCCATCCACCTTCTTGGCCTCCCGTGCGAGCCGGCTATCTAGCACCGCCTGCGCCTCCTCGAGCAGACCACCCTCCTTGGCTAGCCGCTTCACAAACGCCTCCGACACCTCGAACTTGCTGCCGAACTTGGCCGCGGGCGTGGTGAGAGTCTCCTTTGTCTGGCTGTCGAAGCTCGGATTCACAATTGTCGCGTTCACAAAGAAGGTGACCGCGTCTTTCAGCTGTGCCGGCTTCAGATCCAGCTTCTTGCCAGGCCCCTCGCAGAAGGCACCCAGCACGCCCCGCGCCACGGCCTCCACATGCTTGCCACCGCGCCGTGTGAAGATGCCGTTGACGAACGAGATGTGTCGGTCATCCGGCAGCGCGTCGGCGTGGAGATGCCGCGTCAACACCGCAGCCACCTCCCAGCGCGGCCCGCAGCGCTCGTAAAACACCGGCACCCCCTCTGCCTCCGTGAAGAGACGCACATACTCTTCAAACGATGCGACCGGCAGCGCCGCCGCCATCGCTCCTGCCTCGAGGGAGTCACCGAGATAGACCCGACAGCCGTGCGCCGCCGCCAGCGCAGCTGCATCTACCACCCGAGTACGCAGAACCGCCAGCATGTCGGCCGGAATCTCCGTTGCGCCGGGGAAGAAGCGTCCGATATCCGGCACTGACGTGATTTCGGTGTACTGTCGCAGAGTGGCCTTCGCCGCCGCGGTCGGCTTGCGCATCGTTGGCGTCCCCACGGTGGCCATGTTATCCGTGAACCGCTGCTCGTAGAGAGTCCGCCCATCGTAAGTGCGCACGGTGAACTCACGGCTGTAGATGTTCGTCAGCTTCGCACCGTAGCCGTTCTTACCGCCCACCACCTTCTCGGCCTCCTCGTCGTAGTTGGAGGAGGTGAGCAGATGCCCGAAGATCAGCTCGGGAACCATCACCTTGTATTCCGGATGGAGCGACACGGGAATCCCCTCGCCGTCGTTGTAGATGCGCAGAGCGGTAGGCGTAATCGTTGCTACAATCTGCGTCACCCGTCGGGTCTTGTCGGCCGCCTCCTTCTGCCGCACCACGTGGTCCAGCGCATTTACAATCAGTTCGTCAAAGATCTTGAAGAGGCCGGGGTTGAAGTCCAGCTCCCGCCACAGCATTCGCCCCTCGGTCGGCTCCCATACCCATCGACTCTCTCGGTGCGCATCGCGGGAGCCGATGTAGGTATCGGGCAGCTGGAGAATGTGCTCCCGCTGGGAGAGCTTCTTGTAAGCAGCAGCAGCATCAGAAGCAGTCGTCATCGTGGCGGCCATCGTCGTTGAGGGGCTGGGTAGGGGTACACGCCTGCCCGCGGGTCAAGTTTGCGGGGGTGCACCCACGCCAAAAAAGGGAAAGTGCGAACAGAGGAGGGATGTCAGCGGCCGGCCGCCCCATTCGCCTGGTGCTGCTACGCCACAGCAAGTCCTGCGCAAATCATATGCGCGCGGTAGCCGGTTCTCACGATCCGGCACACCCGCTTGTGGCGGCCAGTCAGCGCGTTCGCGATCCGGCACTGTCGGAGGTGGGTCGCACGATGGCCCGCGCCTACGGCCCCGCACTCAGACGCCGCCTCGCATCCGAAGGATTCCCGACGGCCAGCGCCCTCATCGCCTCATCGGGCCTCCGCCGTGCTGCCACCACGGCCGCGTTGCTGTTTCCGGGGCGCTCTATCACAACGCTGCCGCATATCATGGAGCACGGTGAGATACCCGAAAACACACCCGGTAGACGCAGCACAGCCCGTCGCTGCCGCCCTAGCTGGCGACTGTTTCTGCGGAATCTTGCAACGCGCTGCGAAACCGACATCGTGGCAGTGGCGCACGGCTCCTTCTTGCGGGATGAGGTATGGTCGGCCATCGCACCGCACCGCCGCCCCCACGGTCGTCTGGAGAACCTCGCGGGTTTTCTTGTGGAGGGCCACCTATCGCCGAGCGGTCGCCTGCGTGTGGAGCGCCTTGTGGAGCTGCCCTATACCGGTGCTGTCTCTCCGCATGCTGCTGCCGACCGATGTGGGCGCGACGTGGAGGCGATAATCAGGCGCACGCGCACGCAGAAAAAGCGACGCGTCCTGTAAGGAATGTCGGTGTCGGTGCCGCCGCAACCACCGTCATCGGGACTCAATACCGGAGCACCCCAAACATCAGCAGGGCCAGTCCCAGCACCACCCCTGCTCCCGCCGCCGGCAAAAGACCCAGCCGCATTAATTGACGCTAACCCACAGCTTGCCCCTTACAGGTCAGCACTTCTACGTCTCTATGACGATTACGCAGCGGCAGCAGCAGCATCTAATATCTTAGATGTACGAACAGCCCTGCTAAAAAACAATGTCTTATTCGACAAACTACTCGAGTATCCCGAGCCGCTGATTCTAACACTCTTTCTGAAGCTGTTTGCGCTACAGGATAAGTATCTCACAATAAAAGGGGATTGGCCGCCGTTTACCGGAACGGAACCATCTATCATTGAGGTGGTCGGTATCCACAACGAAACCACGCCGCAGGCTGTTGTAAGGATCCTGCGTAATCTGCGACCCAATGCTACTCCAGCCGAGAACTTTCAAGAGATAAAGCGACTTATGGCACAGAACGATGACCCTGCCGTAGTGGTTGGTCTTCTAACAGGGACGCCCCCTGACAGCGCCGAGAAGATACTAACCGAACTCTCGCAGCCCGACAAGCTAGACCGCGATTTGATATTGTTCAACCCCTCTTCGCAGTCTGAGCGATATATTCCAGTGTTCTTCAAAGAGCCTGCGACATATGACCACTTTCTATATCGCCTTGAATGGTACAATAAATTCGTAGAAACACCAGAAAATATGTCGTTTGAACAAAAGATATTTGTGCTTGCGACCAATGCGTCGTTTTTTTTACAGAGCGCGTCGAAAGATAGTCAGTATATAGTTATTCTACCGGCCGGAGCAACCATCGACGCGGTACTGGACAAGTACAACAGGATTGCTAGGGAAAGTGGTGAGCCTGAGCTCTTTGAACTGCCAGTATGGATTTCATCAAATCTAATTCCAACATCGCTTGCGAAGCCGGATTTCTTTGTGGTCCAGGGCTATCGCAGCCGAAAGTTCCCCTGTCCACAGCTCCTAGTCTCTCTTTCACAGGAGATTCCGCGCCTATCTCCTGCAGCTGAAGCGATGTATCCAGAATGGAGATCCCGTGAGCAGATTACTACATGGCTGGCGGGAGTGCTCGCAGAGTGGTACACCGATATTCTTGCTATGCGGAGCGCAACCGTCGCAGACCGCGATAGACGAGATACACAGCTGCGCCTGTTTTATCATGTTGTCGCACAGGTGCGGGCGGGCCCCAGTGCCACCGCAGTTGCGGCAGTAACCACCAGAGCGGCCGCAGAGGAGTCTATCGTACAGCCGGCTGCCACCAACAATACGGGCAGGAGGAGGCGACTAGCGGCGAATGTAGCGGCTCTTGCGGTAGCAGCAAACACGGTCGACCCAAATCAGCTGTTTCAACAGGTCGACAGCCTGAAAGGAAAGTATGCCGATATTTTGGCAGAAAATCTGAAGCAGCGCCCAGCGGTTCGCGCGTTAATTGACCCTCTGCCGCCGCGTCGGCGCGGTTGGTTTACGGGTGAATCCAAGGAAACCTACCGACGCACCATCAAAAATCACATAGATCTGTTCCGGCAGATGTATGGCGCACCTACTCTGCCTTCTGCAAACAGCTCACGGGCAGATACGCTAACAATGATTCTAAATCAGGGAACAGATGCTAGAGCTGCATGGACTGCTTTCAAGGCGTGGCGAGAATCAGAACCGCGTCTGTTTGATGGCTCGACAGCCTCTGCGCTAACAGCGGAGATAGCTGCAGTAGGCCCGAAGGGATTTTTCACCGGCACATCTGCCTACATGCGACGCCTACGGAATCTTCTTCGGAGGGTCTATCCTGTGACTGTTGGTGGCAGTCGTAAAATCCGCGCGCTCAGTAGGAAGCGAACTAAAATGGTGCGGAAGAGCCAGCGCAGTCGCAGACGAACACAGAAGGGGGGCGCGACCCCCATGCCGCTGGCTTATTACCAGCCGGGAGCAGCTACGATGCGCACCAGTGCCGATCCTACTGGCGTGGGTCTGGCCACCACGAACGCCACCTGGGCCCGTGCTCCGCTCCCCCGCCAGGCCGGTGGTTGGATGGCACCACCACCCTCCGTCATGGGCGCCTTTGTCGCAAACGGCATGCGCCTGATGCCTGTTGCCGCTTATATGGGCTACAAGCAGACTCGGAGCAGTCGCCGTCGCACAACAAACAAACGCGGCAAAATCTAAAGCAGCCGCCTCTGGTCCCTGAGTAGATAATGGCCGCAGGAGCTGGAGCTGGCGCCGACTACCTGTTTCGCATCCGCACCGTCAAGGCCGCGCCCTTCCGGACGCTGACCGAGGCTCTGAAGGATATCCTGACTGATGCGAACCTGGAGATTGACAGTGCCGGTCTGAAGATCATGGCGATGGACGGTACGCACGCGATTCTGGTACATCTGCGACTCCAGGCCGACCGGTTCGACGAGTTCTTCTGCCCGAAGCGCCAGGTGCTCGGCATCAATATGATCAACTTCTTCAAGCTCGTAAAGACGATGTCCAACACCGACAGTCTGGTTCTCTCTATGCGTCGTTCGGACACGACAAAGCTGGGAATTGAGATTCAGAACGGTGAGAAGCAGATGACCACCACGTTCGCCATGAACCTGATTGAGCTAGATGTTAACCCGATTCCGATTCCGCCAGTTCAGTTTCCATCTATCATTACGATGCCCGCGGTTGATTTCCAGAAGATTGTGCGCGACATGCACGGGCTGGGTGAGAAGGTGGAGATTCAATCGGCCGCACACGAGCTGGTGTTCCGCTGTAATGGCGACTATGCCGAGCAGGAGACGGTGTTCAGCATTGGGCAGAATGGGCTGACCCAGAAGATCTCGGATTCGGAGATTGTCCAGGGCAGTTTTCTGCTGAAGCATCTGGTGCTGTTCACTAAGTGTACGAGCTTGTGTTCGGATATTAGTCTGTATTTGAAGAACGACTATCCGCTGATTGTGGAGTATAACGTGGCAGGCCTCGGTGAGATTAAGCTGGCGTTGGCACCGGCTGTAGCGAAGCCGGGCGCGTAAGCGACGTGGCTGAGCGGACCAAGCGAAGGCGACTGCGTAAGCGACGTGGCTGAGCGGACCAAGCGAAGGCGACTGCGTAAG
>Ga0214917_10006872_pt1 | contig 11699 bp, 11 predicted proteins | sample LL_1208_BB_MetaG_FD_177983 | JGI IMG/M metagenome (GOLD analysis project Ga0214917, IMG submission 177983) | Freshwater microbial communities from Lake Lanier, Atlanta, Georgia, United States - LL_1208_BB | ecosystem: Environmental > Aquatic > Freshwater > Lake | place: USA: Georgia | collected...
GGCAAGTACTGATGCGAGAGTTCTCTGACGCTGCGTAAGCGGGCGAATCATAGTCCAGATGCCTTTGAGACAAACTTGGAATTCTTGTTGAGTGCAGCTTGAGTTAATGCCAGAGGTTTAATTTCTGTATTTGTTGGAGAGATGTGCCGTGATTGCAAAACAAAGGACATAACCTCCTTAAACACTGGACCACCGAGTGCTCCACCCCAGTGCATTCCTTGCGGATTTTGAATCGTGACGTTTATTACGTAGGCAGGTTTATCTGCTGGGGCAAAACCAATAAATGATGCTGTGTATCCACTGTAACAGCGACAATCACTGTTGTAACGCATTGCTGTTCCAGTTTTACCCGCCACACGATATCCAGGAATCGCAGCAGTAGGCGCAGTACCTTGTGCCGAAACAACGCTTTCCATCATCAGGCGAAGCGCTCTAGCAGTCTCTGGACTAATTACTTTTTCGCTCGTACGAGGCTTTGCAGGAGTGAAGTTGCCTGATGCATCACTTGTGCCGGCGATAACTGTTGGCGAAACCCGAACTCCATCATTTGCAATGGTGGCAAAAACTCCTGTTGCTTGCATAGCAGTGAGGGAATAACCCTGACCAAAAGCAATTGTTGGGGCAGATGTTCCTGACCAATCTTTTACTGGATGCAAAATTCCTGCTGATTCGCCTGGTAATCCTGAGCCAGTTTTGCTTCCCATCCCAAATTTTGAAAGATAGTTGTATAAAGTCTCATGAGGCATGGTTTCGCCAATTTGAATGGTTCCGGTGTTGCTTGAAACTGCCAAAATACCAGTTGCAGTTAATTGTTGAGTTGGATGGTGTTCGTGATCATGAAATGTTGCATCACTTCGCTTGATAGAATAAGGCACCGTAAATACGCTTGTCGGTGTAATTTTCTTCTCTTCTAACGCAGCCGCAAGTGTAATAACTTTTCCAGTCGATCCAGGTTCGTACACATCTTCAACCGACGGATTGCGCATTAAGTTCAGTGAAATATTCTTTGTGTTATTTGGGTCAAAAGTTGGCGCAGTAGCATGAGCGAGTATTTGCCCTGTTTTAGGATCCATCACGATAACTGTTCCGCTTGTCGCCCTAGATTTACTCACAGCATCTGAAATGGCTTTAGACGCCACCCATTGCACATCTCGATCAATGGTGAGGCGAACACTTGTACCTTTTTGCGCAGAAATAATTTCGGATTGTGAACCTGGAATTTCGGCCCCTGCCGCTGCTGCATATGAATAACGACCTGCTCTTCCAGAGATAACAGAGTTCATACTTGATTCAAGTCCCGTCGCACCGACTCCGTCATTTCTTACAAATCCGATGAGGGAGGCTAAAAGTGAACCAGATGGGTAATCGCGAACATAGCCGCGTTCTGCAAAGAAACCAATGATTCTTTGATCCATTTCTCGTGGCGTCAGTTTTGAATTATGTGCCGCCATTGCATCGACCAGTGCTCGCCAGATTGCTGGCCGAGCATTCGGCAAAACCATGCTGTATCGAAGTTTGCCTGTAATGGCTTGCTGAATTTCTGAAACTGGCATTTTAAGAATAGGAGCGGCAAATGCTGCAACGCGAGCAGGATCTGAAATCTGAGTTTGATCAACAACAATATTGATTGCCGCAACACTTCTGGCAAAGGTGACTCCGTTAATATCGGTAATGTCTCCACGTTTAGCAGGAATCGAACGGGTATTTTGCATTTCATCTATTGCTCGAACTTTGTAATTTCCAGCCTCAATAATTTGCACTTGAATGAGACGAAATGCGAAGAGCATCATAAATGAGAGAGCAAAAATAGTTAGCACAATAATGCGCTTCTTAGCTAAATTTAGATTACCCACGTGGCACATCCAAATTCAGAAATGTAGGTGTCAACGATGGCTTCATCCCAAGTTTTTGTGCTTCGTGGGCCAACACTGCTGGAGATGAAATACGCTCAATCTCATGTGAAACTGCTTCGTATTGATCACTTGAAAGCTTTAAATCAGCTTGTAGCTTTGATAGTTCGAATGCATCTTGAGCAAGCAATGTATTGATGAATAAGAGGCCTAGTAAAAATACAGAACCGAGAGCTGTAATAAATAGCGCAAAGAAACGGCGCTCTGCTTGATTACCGGCAGATGAATCAGCGACGATGCGAAGTGCTGCGAGCGTAGACCTATGTGCCACGCGGGTGGTTGTCTTTGTAATTGCCGGAGCAATTGCTGTCATTGCCATTTATGCAGCCACCCTCTCGATTGCACGTAATCGAACGGATGCTGAACGCGAATTCTCTTGAATTTCTTTCTGACTTGGAGTGCGGCTGCCATTAAATACAAGTGCAAACTTGGCGACTAATTCAGAAATTTCTACAGGTAATCCTTGAGGCGTTCCAGAAACAGTTGCTTCTTGAAAATAACTCTTAACAATTCGATCTTCAAGAGATTGAAATGACATAACTACAAGACGTGCCCGTACATCTAAGAGTTCGAGAGCTTGCGGAATCGCACGAGTGATGGCACCGAGTTCATCATTGGTTTCGATGCGCAGTGCTTGAAATGTGCGCTTTGCTGGATTTCCGCCTGTGCGACGAGTCGCGGCAGGAATTGCATCTTTGACCAACTGAGCAAGATGTGAAGTCGAGTTAAGTGGAGCTTTCTCGCGTTCTTTAACAATTGATTCAACAATTCGAGTAGCAAATTTTTCTTCACCATAGGTACGAAGAATGCGAACTAAATCTCCAGGCGTATAGGTATTGACAATGTCGGCAGCTGTTTTTCCTTGGCTCTTATCCATGCGCATATCGAGAGCCGCGTCATGGGCGTATGAGAAACCACGCTCACTCTGATCTAGTTGCAGGGAAGAAACACCCAAATCGAAGAGAATCCCTTGTACGCGTGAGTATCCATATTGATTCGCAATATTTGCTATTTGATCAAAGACACTATGGTGTGAGATAAATCTTTCTCCGTATTGAGATAAGCGCTCACTTGCAATCTCAATCGCTTGTACATCGCGGTCAATTCCAATGACGACAAGGTGCGGAAATTTATTGAGAAGAGCTTCTGTGTGACCGCCTAAACCAAGAGTCGCATCAATAACAACTGGATTCGTGTGAGATGCAATGGCAGGAGAAAGTAAATCAACGCACTCATCGAGCATTACAGAAACATGTTGCGCCTTAATCATCTTCTCCCCCAATCTCTTTGCTAACTCGTTGTGTTTTTCTTCTGACTTCTCTCATCTCTGGTCACTGCCGGCCGACGGATGGTTGTATGCGGCGCCGGGGAAGGGGCGCCGCAGTCGTAGGGTCGGCAGTGGCCACAAATGAGAGTTTTTAATCAGGACTAGAACAGTCCTGGGAATACCTCCTCAGAAACATCAGCGAATCCCTTTTCGCGATCGGCTAGATATTGATTCCATGAAGTTGAATCCCAAATTTCAACGCGAGTATTTGCACCGATAACAACGCACTCTTTTTCGAGCGCTGCATATGTGCGCAAACTCTGCGGAATTGTTATGCGGCCTTGGCGATCAGGAATTTCATCGTGCGCACCTGCAAACATCACGCGTGAGTAATCACGTGCAGCTTTTGCAGTAACTGGTGCTTGTCGCAACGTTTCAGTGATGTGCGCGAATTCAGCGGCGGGAAATACATAGAGGCAACGCTCTTGTCCCTTTGTGATTACTAATCCAGGAGAAAGCTCTTCGCGAAATTTCGCAGGAAGTATGAGGCGGCCTTTTTCATCGAGACGGGGTTCGTGGGTACCCAAAAACATCGGTACTGACCCCCTTCCCCAAGGTGTCGCTAGCTATTTACACAGCAGGAGCGTGTAAAAAATGCTCATTCCCCACTTTACTCCTTTTTTCTCCATTTTCAACCACCTATCCCCACAAATATCCCCACCGCTCCCCACCTGCCCATCCCGGTTGCTGACCATGAGCGGGCATAAAAAAAGCCCCCCAAATTCGGGGGGCGTGCAGAGCATGGCTCTATGAATTAATTATCGAAATTACGCTCATCCCAACGCTGTTCTAGACGCGAGCGAAGGCCTGATCTCTTCTTAGGTGTGCCCATTTTTGAAGCCTTACCCAGACCAGCAAGTGCTGAGAGCACTGTGATCAAACCCAAGAGGGCGATGAGAAAGCCGAGAATTCCAACCGGAACCGTCTTTGAGATCAGTCCACCCAAAATAATTGCAAGACCAGATAAGAGTGCACCTGCACCGGTGAGTACTCGAGTGCGCCCTGGAAATGTGCGACTTCCGGTCAGTGTCGATGAAAGACGTGGGTCATCAGCCGATAGAGCTTGTTCCATCTCGGCTAATAACTTGCGTTCGCGATCAGATAGTGGCACAGGTCAACAATAGAACAACTTTGGCAAGCGGGCTACTCGTCATCTGCCTCGTGCTCAACTAAGCGACCTGGTCGCACACTTGAACGGCCAAAGCGGGCGCGAGCACGGTCGATGGCACGCTCGGCATCTCGCCAACCTTTGTCTCGAGCCCCCAAAATCATCTGTTCGGGCGCAGCGCTAACGAGATTTTCTAGACTTACTCCTACAAGGCGAAGTCGTGCGCGTTCTATTCGAAGCGCTTTATACAAATCTTTTACTACTTCATAAGTTTCGTGCGCGCTATCGGTTGCAAGTGCAAGAGTCTTTGAGCGATTAATAGTTGTGAAATCGGCAAAGCGAACTTTTATTGAAATAGTCTTTGCAAATAAATCTTTATCTCGTAATCGCGAAGTAGCTTTTTGAGTAAGGCGTAGAAACTCTTGCAAAATCTCTTCGGGATTATCTAAATCTTGTGCAAATGTTTCTGCAGCACTAATACTTTTATCAACATCTTCGGGGATTACATCTCTGTAGTCGCGTCCCCATGCAAGTTCGTGAAGAGTTTCACCGGCTGCTTGACCTATTGCTCGAATAAGGGTTGCCCGCGGCAATTGTGCAACATCTTCAACTGTACGTAGACCTAATTGTTCGAGCTGTTCTGCAGTCTTTGGCCCTACTCCCCACAGCGCAGATACCGGCAACGGGTGCAGAAATGTCAGTATTCGATCAGGTGCAATTTCTAGCAATCCATTTGGTTTGCAATGACCTGATGCTAACTTTGCAATAAATTTTGAAGGAGCGATTCCTACAGAGCATGTAATACCTTCTTGTTCAAATACTCGCCGACGTATCTCTGTTCCTATTTCGCGACCTGATCCGAGCAAGCGCCGTGCACCTGTGACATCTAAGAATGCTTCATCGAGTGATAGCGGCTCGACAAGCGGAGTGAAGTCAGCAAATATTTTCATGATGGCATCTGATACTTCTGAATAACGTGCATGATTAGGTGGCACAAAAATTGCGTGTGGTGCCATTCGTTGCGCACGGCTAACTGGCATCGCTGCTCGAATTCCAAATTTGCGTGCTTCATAGTTTGCAGAGAGCACTACTCCCCGAGCGCCAGCACCCACAACGAGTGCTTTACCGCGCAGCTTTGGATCATCACGTTCGGCAACGGATGCATAAAACGCATCCATATCCACGTGAACAATCGTGGCGTGTGTGCTCATATCGCCAGCGTACTTCGCTGTGCGTTCCACTTTTCGTAGGCGGCACGCAAGTCCCATATGCCTGTTGCGCGAATGGAAATTCCACGCGCACCTGTGCGTCGTGTGACACCACGCAATAAGACGAGTTCGGATGTATAAATCGTTGAAAGATACTCAGTGGCTACATCACTAAAAAATGTTGCATCACTGCAACCATGGCCATCATCGAGTGTAAGAAAGATAACTCGCTTTCCAGAGCGCACAGGTGGCGTCTGAACAGATACGCGTACTCCTGCTACCAAAACAGTGGAAGCAGATCGAACTGATAATAGATCTGAAGATTTAATAGCACCGATTGAATTAAGAAAGTGCGAATAAAATTCGAGCATATGGTGAGTGATGTCCATACCCAATCGCTGCACTTCGTGAGCAACGATTTCATTACTCTCTAAATCTGGAAGGCCACTTGCTTCGATTGCAGGTGCCTCAAAACCCAGAGTCATCTGCGAACGTAGCGCACTAGACATTGTTGGGCCTTTTACGAGATCGGAGAGGTGGAGCAGTAAATCTCGGCGATTAATTGCTCCGCCTTTTTCTATCTCATGTAGTCGATCAAATGCGCCTGTAAGAATCATGGATTCGATAATGGGTTGTGATGCTCCGCCACGGTAGTAAAAATCTGCAAGATCTTTATATGGTCTGGCGGCAATAATGTTTTCAATCTCTGCACTGCTAATTCCATTAATGGTTGAAAGTGCAATGCGAATACTCTGTGTGCCATCTTCTGCAATTTCTACACGATAGTTCTGGTCAGAGTAATTAACATCTAGCGGTGCAATCGCAATACCTATCTGTCGCACTTCATCTAAAATCAATCGCTTGGGATACATGCCAGGATCGTGAGTAAGAACGCCTGCTAAAAAAGCTGCAGGGTAATGCGTCTTAAGCCACGCTGATTGATACGTTGGAAATGCAAAAGCTGCAGCATGCGCCTTGCAAAACCCAAAGGATGCAAATGCGCGCAAAACTTCCCAGACTTCATTAATAACAGCTACTGAATAACCGTGTTCGGTTGCTGCTGGATAAAACCAGTCGCAGACTCGTTGCTGGCTTTCGCGATCGCCAAGTGCTCGGCGCATCTCATCAGCGTGTGCCAGTGAACAGTGGGTCATGGTTGCGATGATAGAAATAACTTGTTCATGAAAAACAACCACACCTTCGGTATCACGCAATATCTCATGCAAGTCAGGATGAATGATCTTGCGCGCACTCCACCCATGCCGCGATTTAAGAAATGGCGAAATCATGTCACTCTTTACTGGACCGGGACGAAAGAGCGAAATATCAATAATTAAATCTGTGAAGGTTTCTGGCTCTAATTTACCGACGAGTTCGCGTTGCCCAGGACTTTCTATCTGAAAGATTCCGATTGTCTTTGTAGATTGAATAAGTTCGTATGTATGTGGATCATCAAGTGCAATTGCATCAATATCTATCTCTTCTTTGTGTACACGAGAGATCTCGCTGATGGCATATGAAATAGATGACTGCATGCGAACACCAAGAATGTCTAACTTAAGTAAACCAATATCTTCGACATCATCTTTATCGAATTCGACCATTGGATAACCGCTGGCGTTACGTTGCAGCGGAACGCGATCTAGTAATCCCCCATCAGATAAAACTACTGCGCATGGATGCATCGAAAGATGGCGCGGTAGACCTTCAAGGCGCCTCGCCATTGTGATGACCATCTTTGCTAAAGGTGTCTTAACATTTTTCTCGCGTAAACCATAAGGCGATCGAGCAATGAGATTGATTTCGGCAGCAGGCAAACCTAAAGCTGCTCCTGCATCGCGAATGCTCTGCCGTGTTCGATATGTATCAAAGCTTGCAACCGTTGCACATCGCGATTGATTGCCAGGAATATCCCATCGTGAATCTGCGTACTTTTTAAAGACAAGATCATAAATTTCTAAACGGCGATGTGATTCAACATCAATATCAATATCAGGCAGAGCACGGCGTAGCGGCGAACAAAAACGCTCCATCAATAATCCGTGTGCCAATGGATCTACAGGTGAAATTCCAAGTAGGTGGCAGATAAGAGACCCAGCACCAGAGCCACGCGCTGAGACGCGAATTCCTCGTTCGCGCGCCATATCTGCAATATCGGCAACGGTCAGAAAATATGACTCGTACCCAAGGGTTGCAACGGTTGCGAGTTCATCATCAAGTCTTTCGCGAGCCTTTTTAACTGCTTGCACACTGTTGTATCTCCAATTAATTTTTGTTTCTGTCCGCTGACGCAATAGTGATCGCATCTCTTGTGCATTTTCTGCCCCGACAACATGTGCTTCAGGTAAATGAATTGAGCCAAGACCAATATCTCGCGTAGGAGATAAGAGGGTTTGTTCTGCCCATGCGCGAGTAGTAGAAAGAAGTGCGCGTGCATTTCGTTCGCCGCCTGCGCGTGCTATTTCATCAGCTACGGCGTGCATTGCAGGTGTTGATTTGAGATACGCCTCTGCATTTGTGCGTCCTATGTGGCGAGGATGTAGCGGAACTAATTGGCGAGCGCAATCCAAAATATCTGCAACTGGTCCATCTTCTGGCCCACGCATCCGCACGGCATTTGTCACAACAGCATCGATATCGTGATCGCGAGCAAAAATTAGCGAGCGTCCTGCATGTGTAATAGATCCAGGACCATCACCTTTTGCTAGATGCGAAACACATTCGATTGCATGAGCTTTGAAAAAATGACGGGTCTTATTAAAAATAGCTAGTGCGATATCACTTCGATGTGCAGCTAGTGCTGGTGCGAGCGGTGAATCAAGCCCGTGAAGAACGTGAATCTTCTCGGTGTATTCGCTAAAGCGCTCAAGAAAATCAAGGGTCAGAACAGGTGCGCCTGTAGATAAGTTAAGAGAAGACATAAGCCTTACAAGATTGCGCCATCCCCCATCACTGCCAGCAATAAGAGTCAGGCGCGGTAATTTTTTCTGATCAAGTGTGTGATTTTTATCAAGATCAATAGCAAGGTTTACTCCAATGATGGGAGCAATACCGAAATTAAGACACGCCTTTGTAAAACGGATTGCGCCCAAGAGGCCGTCGCGATCGGTGAGCGCAAGTGCGGGTGCTTCTAGTTGACTTGCTCGTTCTACAAGATCTGCCGGTTGTGTAGTACCGTATTTAAGAGAGAACGCACTAGCGGTATGTAAGTGAATAAAACTCATATCGTCTTAATGATCCAAGCACCGGTGAGATCATCTCGTTCGAGTTCGAATGTTTGCAGTGTGCCAATCGGTGCTGCTTCTACTTTCCATACTGCGCGTGCTTGATCATCGGGATGAAAGTTGCCATCACTAATTCGATTCCACCAACCACCTGCTTCGCACCACCTAGAGAGAACTGCGTGAATGCGAAAGCGTTTTCCGGCGAATGTAAATTCAATTGGAGCAGATGTGCCATCAGATAAAACTTCACCTGGTTGTGCAATCTGGGCTCTTACATGCGCCGGGGCCATCACAAGACTCTTTTCTGACTAGGTGTGGATAATTCGAACATCTGTTCGAAAAATAGTCCCTAGGACTGACAGGCGCAAGCCCCGCGTGCGACACGCTCACAGGGAGGTTAGATAGTTGAAATTTCAACTACTTTGGCTTACCTTTACGCAGTACGTACCCATCTATAAAGGAGAACCATGAACGTAGTAACACTTATAGGTCGCCTGCTCTTTGCAGCGCTATTTATTGGCTCAGGCATTGGCCACTTTGCAAAGCTTGAAGCAATGACTGGATATGCAAAGTACAAGAAACTTCCTGCTGCAAAGTTCGGTGTTCTTATCAGCGGCCTCTTCTTCTTGCTCGGCGGAATTTATATCGCGATCGGTCTATGGGTTGATCTTGGTGCGCTACTCATCGCAATCACGGTAATTCTTGCTGGAATCATCTTCCATGCATATTGGAAAGAGAGTGATGCAACAGCAAAGATGAATGAGCAGATTGCATTTAATAAGGATTTGGCACTCGGTGGAGCAGCACTAATCCTGTTCGCTCTTATCGCAAGTGGCACAATTTCAGGATCAGAGTTTGGTCCACACGTAGGAAACATTAGTTTCTTTAGCAAGTAAGCCTTATAGGCAAAAAGCCCTCAGTAGAAGCTGGGGGCTTTTTGCTTTTTAACTTTGCTGTCAGACTATTCTTACTCTCATGACCAAGCGGAAAGTATTAATTGCACTCTTCGCAATTGTGCTCACGTCGACCCCCCTTGCACATGGATCAGAGCCACTTTCGCAAGATACGCGATTAACCTTAGTGAAAACGTTCACAGGAAATTTATCTCCTAAATCAGTACTTTCATCTGGTACCGGCCTCGTGAGTGCTCATAACATGATGTACAACCACACCGTCACAATTTATGACGCGAATTCACTGGAGTTACTCTCAACTGTGAAAGATAGCGTCGACCTCAAGGCATTTGGATTCAGTAAATACTCCGGGACATATCGTGGGGCGCCAGTAGAAGGTGCTTTCTCACCCGATGGAAAATATCTATATTTCACAAATTATGCGATGTATGGCAAAGGCTTTAATAAAGAAGGCCATGACACATGCTCCCCTGCTTCGGGTTATGACACTAGTTTTCTCTCTCGCATTAATCTAAGTACTAACACAATTGATGCCGTCTACCCTGTCGGATCTGTACCCAAAGTTGTCAAAGTAACTCCTGATAACAAATATGTTTTAGTCTCAAATTGGTGCTCATACACACTGTCAGTGATTTCAGTTGCTGACCAAAAAGTTGTTCAAACAATCAAAATTGGTCGCTATCCGCGCGGAATAGTCATCACAAAGGACAGCGCCTTCGCCTACGTTGCCGAAATGGGTGGCAATCGATTGCACAGAATTAACTTATCGACCTTTGAACATACATACATTCCGATCGGAGCAAACCCACGAGCACTGGTGCTTTCACCTGATGACAAAACTTTGTATGCAACGCTTAACGTTTCAGGGCAAATCGCTGCGTGGGATTTAACTACTGATACATCACTTGGAAAAACAAAGGTGGGGCAAGCTGCTCGAAGCCTAGATATTTCATCCGATGGCACCGCGCTCTTCGTTACAAACTTTATGAGTGGGACAATTTCAAAGGTTCGGACATCTGATTTGAAAGTTCTACAGACCATTAAAGTCTGCTCAGAACCAATCGGAATCTCCTATGACGCCCCAACTGCGCGTACTTGGGTTGCCTGTTACAAAGGTTCAGTCAAAGTTTTCGCAAATAGATAACATGAGGTGAGATCTTGGAGATATTTGGTGCTTTAGTCGCGGGCTCATTCATTGGCGCAGTTCTAGGTTTTGTTGGCGCGGGAGGAGCAATGCTCTCTGTGCCAATTCTGCTCTACTTCTTCAACTTTGACCCTAAGAGTGCGACCACTGCGGCACTTGCGATAGTTTTCCTTGCTGCCCTCTCTGGTGCACTTGCAAAAGCTCGAAGTCGACAAATTTTGTATAGGGAAGCTCTAATCATTGTCGGACTTGGATTAATTTCCAATCTAGGCTTGGCATCACTCGCAAACAGATTGCCAGATTTATTTATCACCACTGGTTTTTCAATCATTTTAGTTATCGCTGCTCTTTCAATGCTTGTAGATCCAAAATTTAAACCTGAGACGAAAATGCCACTTTCTTTACTGATACTAATCGCACTTCTTATTGGAGCGATGACTGGGGTATTCGGAATTGGTGGCGGATTTCTCGCAATTCCAGTCTTAGTTCTATTTTTTGGAACGCCTCAAGCAAAGGCGGCCGGCACTTCGTTATTAATAATTTCTCTCAATTCCCTCATCTCATTTCTCGGACATCACCAGTTGTGGGAGACGGTGAGATGGCATATTCCAATTTTTATTGGCATTTCCGCAATAATTGTTGCGCAAATTGCTTCTCGCCTATCCTCTCAAACATCTCCAAAAATCTTAAGAAGAGCATTTGCAATTTTGTTGCTTTTGATTTCAACTTTCACGCTTCTAGAGAGCTGGATTTTCTGAGACTTTTCAACACTTGCGTTTTCTCGTAAAGTTGTGCCATGTCTGCAATCTTTGAAAACACCTCTGTGCAGCGAGTTCAATCATTGATGAAAGAACTCGGCATGAA
>Ga0214917_10006873_pt1 | contig 11699 bp, 18 predicted proteins | sample LL_1208_BB_MetaG_FD_177983 | JGI IMG/M metagenome (GOLD analysis project Ga0214917, IMG submission 177983) | Freshwater microbial communities from Lake Lanier, Atlanta, Georgia, United States - LL_1208_BB | ecosystem: Environmental > Aquatic > Freshwater > Lake | place: USA: Georgia | collected...
GAGTCGCGTCGACCGCACCGGCAGCCGAGTCGAACTTGCCGCTGAGGCTGATCGTGGCGTCCGACAGACCCGTGATGTAGGTCTTCGCGTCGTTGCCGAACGTAGTGGTCTCAGCCGTCTCGATGCTGCGGGACAGGGAAACTTCCTCGCAGTAAGCCGAGATGTCGGTCGGGGTGCCCGCCGAGTTGTCGATCTTGAACAGCGACTTCTTACCGTGAACAAAAGCCATTTTGGCTACTCCTTACTTCCGGGCAAACGCCATTGTGTAGGTGACTGACCCGGAAGAACCTCCGGGGACGTGCTGGGCACGGACATACTGGTTGACCGTTCCCGTGACGGCGACACGCTCGCCGCCGGTCGCCGATGCACTCACGCTGGTGAACGTGATCAGATCGACGAACGTCGAGTTGTCGGTCGAGTGCTGCACCTTGAACGTGCTGGCACCGTCCCGAGTGTTGGCAGTGAAGTGAAGGAACCCAACCCCACCATTGGTCGTTCCTGCGGAGTTGTTGACCGAGGAACCGTTGGCCGAAGCGGAGACCGCCGAGTTGGCTGCCAGCAGGTAGCCGTCGTCGATCCCCTCGGTTGCCTGAACCTCAAGGCTGACAGCGACCACGTCGCCCACAGGGCTGGTGATCTCGTAGGAGGTCTCGCGGGCGGAGCAGGAGAACGATCGGCGGCCAGCCACGGCACCGTCCGGGGCGATGGTGACTACGTCAGCGGCGGTCGCCCCAATGACGCCGGACAGGACCGAGTCCACGGCGCCGGTAGATCCGTCGAACATGCCCGAGGTGCTGATAGTGCCGTCCACCAGACCAGCGACGTAAGTCTTGGCGTCGTTGCCGAACGCTGTCGTTTCGGCGACCTCGACGCTGTTGCTGGTGCTTGCCTCGTTGAAGTATGCGGTCAGGTTGGAGCCGTTGTAGAAAACGGCGGTGTTCTTACCGTGGGCGAAACTCATGACTCACCGTCCTCGTCGTTGTCCTCGGAACCCATCTCCGGGGCTGGCGAGGGCTCAGGGGCGGGCCTATCGGCGGCGCCCACGTTCTCAATGTGTCCCTGATCGAGCAGCCACTTAGCCGACTTCGGCGGAAGGTCATCCACGATGTCGCCCGGCTCGGCGGTCTTGTCCGGGGGGTACGACAGACCAGTTAGCACCCGGTACGGCACGGTGAAACCTCCCTGACGGCAGCGCGAATCCGCACCGCCTCAGGGAGCACTCGGCCCACGATGTAGTGACGGATTGGACCCACTAGGGGCACGATCAACTACACGTCACAGTGTAGGGCAGCGGTGATGAGGTGCTGAGGTTTGCTTGCGCCGTCACTTGGGGTAGATGCTAAGTGCCCAACTCGCGTACGGCTCGACGTACACCGGCACCTTCTTGGCGTCCATTGCCTGCTGCACGGCGAAGGAACATGCGATTGCCCACTCATCCGGGCCGCCTTCGAGGATCACGCTTGGTGCGTTGGCCCAGTCCCAGTCCATGCGGAGTTCGGGGCCCTCGCCTCGGTAGGCGGCGTTGGGGCCTGTGGGGGCGGGGCCGAACTTGCAGCCCTCGCACCACGTTCCATCGGGGTGCTGCATCCCGGCGATGCCGGACAGGGGCTTGCCGTCGGGGCAGATCGGCGTGCCGTACCCCTTCGTGCCCATCCATTCGGCGACGGCGGTCAGAACTGCCTCGGCCTGCTTCTTGGTTACCTTGTTCATGGGGTCTCCTCTCCCTTTCCTACCCCCAGTGTACCATACCCCGGGTTAGGAAAGGGTATCGAGGAGGCGCGTCACCCGAATCCGCAACTGCGCCGCATACACGATCAAATCGTCGATCTCCTCGACCGCATCCGTCAGAATGGCCCCCAAAGGCCGATTCTCGAACCTCTGAACGCCCGAACCATCGTCATACTGCTCCGCCCCAACCCCCATGATTCGACCCCTCAGAGAGGCCACAATCACGTCCACGGCGTCAGCGTGCTCCTCGCTCGTCATAGCACCGCCAGATCCGACCAGCCCCCGTGGCCGATCAACAAAGTGACCATACCCGCCGGGGAATCCTGCCCCGTGCGATGCCTCCACCACGTCGACCCGCCGTCGAGCGCAGGTATCTGAATGAACGTCTTCATCCCGGATTGCTCCACCTTCAGGTGATGCAGGTGCGCCCCGAGGAGCAAGGTCGACGACCCAATAGGCTGCATCCCGTGGGACTGACCGGCCCACCACTTCATCGGATCTCGCCCAAACTGATGACCGTGAGCAAACCCGACCGGGGTACCGCCCACGTCTAGCGTGATTGTGAGTTCGTCTACGCCCGGAAAAACGAAAGACACATGATCGTACCCGGGGGCAAGTTTTAGGGCGTCAGCGACCGCTACAGCCCCTTCTACGGCCCAAGAATCGTCATAGCGACGCTGCACCTTGCCGATCCGCTGCACCTCATCGTGGTTGCCGGGCACGACCGGCACGACCAGCCGCTCGGCCAGAGGGGCAAGCAGTTGAATCTGGTGAAGCATCAGGCGCCGGTAAACCCTCAACTGCTCCGTCATCGTCAGGTCCAGCCGTCCGGCCTGTGCCAGCGCACCGCCCTGAGACACCAGTCCCTCGATGCAGTCCCCCAGCCAAGGGGTGGTGATGCCGTCGACCTTCCTGCCGAGCCGACGCAACTCTTTGAGTCGGGTCACGGCGGCGTCGGTCTTGTCTCCGAACCTTTTGATGGTCCCCTCGGTCCCGTCGCCGTCGGGTTTGCCCACCTGAAGGTCCCCGTTCAATACGCCGAACCAGAATCCGTCCCCTGTAGCAGGGACAGGTTTAGCGGGCTTGCGCTTGCCCAGAACCGCCAGCAACTCCTCGACCGGAACCCGAGTCGACGACCGCCGCCGAATAGCGGCCTTGTAGTAGTACAACCGCCGCAAGCCACCCTCGGGGTCAGGAGCATCCCACGCCCGATACTGCACCGGCTCAATCACTTCGAACTGCTGCGGGTCCAGATCCCACACCGCCAGCAGGTCGGCCCAATCATTCGGCCTCGCATCCAGAGGCTGAGTCGTCAGGGTTCCAGACTCGCCATCCCACGCCACGCCCGGCTCCCAGCCCGAGGGATGGCGCATCCCATAACTAGGCCGATAGTCATTTCGAGCCCCGGGACCCGTCAGGATCTCAAGATCATCTTCGAGACTCACGCCTACTCCGAATCGTTTCCGCCGCCGTCATCGACGTGAGCACCAAACCGTCAGCAATCTGCCGCATCAAATCCCCCGTCGCATGAGCCGCTACAGCCTTACTGAACTCACCCTCCCGCTCGGCCTCCAGAAAAAACCCATTAGCCATGCCCTCGACATCGCGCAGGTACCGGATCAACGAATCCGCGTCAAACCAAATCCGGTCATCGGTCGCCAGCACCAAAACGTCTTGAGTCACGGGCATGTACATCCCGCCGCCCCCGTAAGCCGCCTGCGATGCCGCGAAATATTCGCATCCCGAACCTCGTAACCATTCTTGGACAACATAGAAGCAATGCGAGCCGAAGGGATCACGTTCGCATCAATGACCCTCGCCAGTTTCTCGCGCTGCGCCTGCGGCAACTGCTCCAGAACATAGGCAACGGAACACTGCTTGTAGAACCGCTGCGACTGCACCTCAAGAAACGCATCGAGGTCGGCGTCGAGTTCCGACATCATTGGCTCCTGTTCTCGGCCTTACATCGTGAGCACTGAATCGCCCAAGGGCGTGTGACCAATAACGCTAAGACCCTATTGCATCTCCAACACCTTGGATGATCTTCCGTAACTAGATTCCTGCCGTAAGCGTCCCCGGTCACGGTCTGACCATGCACTCGAAGTTGATCGAAACCATCGGGCGCAGATTCTCATCCTCCCCCATGGGGGTGACAGAACCCTGAGGTTCAATACGCATAATCGACACACCCGAAACCGTTTGCTCAGTGACAGCCCCCAACAGGGAACGAATCTGCTGCGCCTTGTCCCGAGCAGTCGGGTAGTCCTGCCGACCCGCCCGGCAAATCACCTGAATCACGGGCCGATCCACCGCGATAGCAGCATCCCCCATGGTGAAGTACGGGCGATTACCGTTGTTCTCATAGACGGTGATCAGGGTGTCGGGGGTTTCCGGCATAATCGCCAAGAAAAGGTTCGTCCCCAAAGTCCCGACGCTAGCCGACTGAAGGTAGTCACCGATCGCCTCAAGGATTGTTGTCATGATCCGATCTCAAACTTTCTCGCTATCATGTCGAGCACTCGAATAGTCATACGCTGACCCATGTCCTGAGCGTAAAGCCGGACGGGGTTCTCCAGATACTTCCAGCGCGTCGGGTAATCGTGCTTGGCCCTACTGGGCGGAAGTTCATGAACGAAAACAGCGTAGGGAGCCGCAGGCCCACCGTAAGTGATTTCACAAAACGCCTTCGAGCCACTAACTCGCGGACCATGTACCTCACCGGAGGTTACGAGGGCGCCCGTGCGGACAGGCACGACTGCCTGCGACAGCACGAACGCCTCGCTAGCCTCCTCGAACAAGGCCTTAGCAGCGAAACGAGGGGCATCAGCACCCGCTTGGATAAAGGCCTCCTGAAGCGGCTTCAGGTTCCTAACCTTGACTGTCCGCGCCACGGTTACTGTCCGAAACTCACAACAGTGTGATGATCGCCGTTCTCATCCTGAATTGTGCTTGTAAACAGGATCTTCGGCGTGCCACCATCCGGCAGAGTCATCTTGAACAGCGGAGTCAAAGACGCCGCGACCCCGTAAAGGATCGCTCGACCCGACTCAACAACCTCACGGCCATCCTTATCCCGGACGATCCTCTGCTCGAACATCAGTCGGGCATAGTAGGTAGAAGACGCTGACGAGAAAGACTGCTTTCCGTACTTGTCGATAGCCGACGCAGAGTTGAACGTCACCACCTCATTCATCAACTCACGGAAGTCTCCCTCGATCACGGCGTATTCCTCCAGTAGTTACCACGCTCGTAATCCATTTGGCCCGTCCAGTACTCGGTGCCATTAGACGGGGGAACCGTCTTGTCGGACGCCCGCTTCATGTTGTCTTCGCTAGCCCAAGGCGTCGGCGGGTTGCGTCGAGCACCCAGTTCCAGAAGTTCATTCGCCAGATCGAAGTAGGACTGGGCACGATTCGTGTAAGTGATGGACATATCGCCCACCGACTTGCTCGTAGCCATCCGCGAAAAGTGCGAGGCGATGGCATAGCACGCATCGTGCGCTGACTGATAGACAGAGTCACCCGCCTGAGAAATACACCACTGGATTTCCTCGTTGGACAGCAACTGGTCATTTGTGTCCGTGTCATTGATCAGGAACCGCACCGCGTCCTTCATCGAGTCAGCGGGGTTACCGGTATACGACCACGTCATGATCTCTCCTTCTAAGCCGGAAGGGGCCAGCAGGGATCACCCCGCTGACCCCTTCCGTCAGGGTTGTTGCTTGGTTACGCGACGGCGCTTGCCATGAAGTAACCGAGATCCGATGCGACAACCTTGTTGTCGAACGCAACCTCAGCCTCAACGCGGCTCGCCTTCAGGTACTCCATGCGGAACTGCGAGGTTCCGATGGTCGCACCCAGACCGCCCGAGACGCCCGTCCACGCGAAGATGTAGCCCGCAGACGGAGTCATCAGACCCGGGTTCGGTGCCGAGTGCAGGAGGCACGCGGCCTTGGCGAAGTTGAAGGCATACGCGGCGGTAGCGCCCTCATTGTTCGTTGCCTTGACCGACTTCGCCACGAGGATGCGCTCCACGCCGAACAGGCGAGCGAGCATCTCCTCGGTGATGACGGAGGAGGTCGTGTACTTGTAGCGGTCCACGACATCCGGGTGGTTCTTCAGGCGACGGAACACGTCGTAACCGAGGACGAGAGTGTTGCCCTCGTAACCGGTCGTCGACAGGATCTTCGACTTCGCGGCCTCGATGTCCTCGATCGGATCGGAGTTCGCGTAGTCGCTCCACTGGATGAACTGGCTCGACGTTGCCGAGGCGGAAACACCAGTCACGTCCGTGGCCCACACGCCCGTCGTCAGGTAGTCCGTGACGAACGCAACCTCGCGGCGGAGCAGCAGGCGGCTCGTAACGAACTCGGCAGCCTCACGCAGCGGGTTGAGCGGCGAATCGGCGTTGGCGAGCGTCTGGTCGTCGACATCCTTGTGGAAGGCGAACACGTCAGCCGAGTAGGTATCGGTCGACAGGTTGTAGCCACCACCGGCAGACTCGGTACCCGGGGCGCGGCGCTGAGCCTCGTCACGGAACCAGTCGTTCTTGTCGTAGGTGAAGTACTTGTTCGACTTCTTGTCGACAGGCACCATGGGGAACACCTTGTCGGCAATGAAGTTCTCGGCCTTCTGCATATAGGCGACCGAGATGTTGGTCAGGATCGCATCAATATGGACCTGACTAATGGAGGGCTGTGGCATTGTGATCTACTCCCTTACAGGCCACGCGCCGGATTGGCGCAGTCGATGACGGCGGTGCAGGTGTCTCCAGCAGCGGCGGTCGTGATGAACGCGCCCACGCCGTAGGCTGCCGAAGCGGTGGTGCCGTAAGTGAGAGTCACGGCGGTGGCGGAAGCCGAAGCGAACAGCGGCTGACCCGCAGAAGCGGTTCCACCTGCCTTGATCTTCGTACCACCAGTGATCAGAACCTCGGCCTCCTGACCAGAGGACGGAGAGTTCTGAAGCACGCCAATCGGGCGATCCGTTGCGCCGCTGACGATCACGGCCTTGCCCGTCGCGTTGTCGATCTTGACGAACTTGTACTGCGAGGAGGAAAGATCAGCGCCCGCGACGAGCGTGACCTTTACCGCGTAATTACTGAACTCGTATGCCATGGTTTAGGCTCACTTTCCCTGCTCGGCGAGGTGCTGCATGTACAGGTCCGGCTCCGCCGTGAAAACGGAAGCGAGGGCCTGCTCGAAGGTTGCCGACTTTCCATCGGCGACGGCGGCCTTGGCAATGACCTCGGCGCGCTCGTAAGCCCCGCCCATCGACGGGGCAGCGGACTTCCCGATCTCGCTGAAGATGTCAGCGGACTCGACCTTGGCGTTGGCCGCAGTCAGAACGTCCTCGACAGACTTGGCGAGATCAGCGTCAGCGTCGGCCAGACGGCGCAGAGCCGGGCCGACCTTCTCGGCATCGAGACCGAGATTTGCGAAAGCGGTGCGAGCCTTGACGACCGCATCAGCATCCGCACGCTCGGAACGCTCCTTGCGGAGCACCTCCTCGGCGGCCTCAGCCTTGGCGATGGCATCGGCGACAGCCTTCTGCATCGACTCGAACGCCTTGCGGACATCCTCGGGGGCGGACTTGATAACGTCCTCCTCGTCGGCGCCCTTGTTCATGTTGCTCTCCATCTCGGCGATGCGGGCATTTGCCTTCTCCAGCATCGCGGCGAGATCGTCATACGAAGGCTTCTGTGCCTTCTCGAACTCGTCCGTGTTCTCCATTGGAACCTCCTCGGTTGACTTCAGGACGGGCGGCATATCGCTCTCTGTGCGATCCGGGTTTGCCTTGCTCCACGCGGAGCGAACTTTCGCCTTGACTCCAGCGAGATCCCCGGAAGGGATCTCCACCTTGTTCCCTCGGAACCCGGCTCCGAGAGCGGCGACTGCCATACCGACCTGACGGGCGGTGATCTTGTCATCCGGGGATTCCCACAGACGCAACTTCCACGTCGACGGCATCTCCGGGTCGGGGACGTAAGCAAAAGCCTCGGCGGGGTACTCGATGCCGTCCTCGGTCTTCTTCGGGGACATCGCCTTTTCGACCTCGTCGTTGGACACTGCCTTCATCACGAGCCACCCCTCATGAAGATGGGCAGGATGATCAACTCCCGAAGTCTCCTCGATGGACAGGTTGACCATCTTGCGAGTCGGTCGTGACACCTTCTGCCTCCCAACATGAAAATGCGGGTCGCCTCAACACTTTTGTGTTGACGACGACCCGCAGGTCTCGACGTGGCTAGATTAGCACGACCCCCGTTGGGGGCCGAGGTTTAGCAGGCGACCTCCTTGCAGCGGGTCAGCACCGTGAACTTGCGTCCGTCCCACTCGTCGTAACCCTTGATCGTGCCTTTCATCGTGACCTTCTCGCCGGTCTCGAAGGACCGCGTTCCGGTCACCCACTTGAACCGGTGACCCTCGCCCGTGAAGGTGTTTGCGTAGGTCGTTCCGAACCCGGAGTCGAAGGCCCGGCTGGAGACCGCAGTCAGCGTCACCGTGACCTTCTCGCCGACCTTCCCGAACTCTGCCTCGACCACCGGGTCGGCGGCCTCACGGGCCTTCTTCTCTACGTCCCGGGCGTAGACACCGGCCAGCGAGACCACCAGCCCGCGATACTTCGGGTCGTAGTAGACGCTGTCCGTTCCGACCACCGCCTTGACGTTCTGGATGTAGTCAGTGTCGCCCTCCAGCGTCCGGGCGAAGGCGAGGATGGCCTCGGCGGTGGCACCGTCGGCCTCCCAGTCGATCAGGGCCTGCACCTCGTCCCACTCGGCGGCGGCGGCCCAGTCGGTTGGGCGCTTACCGGTTGCGATTGAGACCAGTGCCTTCGTCGTCCTCCGGTCGTAGTGGCTGGCCGGGACGAACCCCTTGACCCGGACGATTGCGGCGGCCCACGTCAGGTCGCTGATCAGGGAGAAGAACTCCACTCCGCCACCCTCGTAGCCGCCGAACTCGGCGAAGGGGTCGCGGTCGGAGAACCAACTCACCGGGGCCTCGTGGCCGAGGTAGTCCTTCAAGCACTGCTTGCCGACCTGCTTCCGGGCGCCGTCCTTCTCGACGATGATCACCGACTTACGCTGCCGGGACACCCCGCAGTGGTCGCACCCGCCTTCGACCAGCGAGGCCCGGTCGACCGGCTCGCCTTCGTACCACGGGGACCCCGTGATGACCGGCAGACCGTTGACCCACTCGGCCTTGGCGACGAAGGCCCAGCCTTCGTAGGCGGCGGGCGCGCCCTCGATGATCAGGTATTTGACCTGCCGGGGGGGCAGGCTGGCGTCCTCGAAGCCCATCAGGTTCTTGCCGGGCACCATTTTGGTCTCGATTGTCACCGCGAATCCGCCGGACAGGCCCTTATTGGCGGCCCGTGCTGCGACCTTGTTGGCCTTGGCGATGGTGGCGGCGACGTTGATATCGGGGCTTAGTGCGATCTCGCGCCGGTTGCTCATGGGGTCTCCTCTCCCGTGCTACCCCCAGTATAGCACACCCCGGGTTAGTAACGTGTCACGGGTCCATCATTGTCTGAGGACCACCATTGACAATCACCGTCGGGCGAGCCCGCACCTTCCCCTTAGCCGCCGACAACCGCACATCCACCTGAGCATCAGGAAACGCCCGAACAACAGCCACCACATCAGGTGAAAGCAACTGCTCGACCCACGCCCTCAACAACGGGGGCAGGTCCTCAAGGGCCTCAGCCAACGGGCTGACCAAGAGAGGCCCGCAACTGCCAGCGCCACATCTTGTGCATGTCATCGCGCTCGGCGAGGAAATTAGCGACCCCCTGCTCGTTGGCGGCATCAGCCACGCCAAAAGCCGCCACAATCCGGGCCAGAACGGCGTCGTTCATAGCGGCGATCGACATCGCCAGTTCCCGAGCATCCCGGCTCTCCGCCGGATCTGAGGTTGTCCTCAGAGACTGCATGACGGACAGGCTGGCCGGGGCGAGGCCGCCGATCTTCAGGATGTTCTCAGCAAGCGGGTCGACCGACCCGGACACGTCTTCATAAATCTCGGAGAAAAGTTCATGGTACTGACTGAAGTCCATGCCGTTGACATTCCAGTGCGCGCCCTGCACCGCAGTCTGCATGGCGTACACGTCAGCAAGGAGAGGACACAGGACTGCCACTAACTCGGGCGCCGCCTTAGCCACGGGGGTTGCCTGCTTGGCGAAACTGGTAGAAAGACCGTCGTCCTTGGAAAGGAACATGAGCAACCCCTTTGGAGTGAATTGACCCTAGTTTAGATCAAGCCCAGCATCGACAAGACTTCAAGGTCGTCGTCTTCCCTCAAGCGTGCGCGACCTTGCACCGCACCAGTCGGGGCGATGCTGCCATGGATGGTGCCGACGAAAGTCAGGTATGGGGCCTTGGATCTTTCCGGCAGGAAGACCAGTGGCAGGCCGCCGCCGCTAGGTTCTGGAGCGGGTGGGGTGGGACCGGTGCCGAAGACTGAGCCAAACGAGACAATCGGTCCAGCCACCACGCCGACTAGGGCTGGTGTGCCTGATGCGGAACCGACACTATATGTAGTACCGGAGACGCTTCCTGTTCTGCCGATACTAGCCTGACCCACGACCGTCCCGGCAGACATAGCCGAGCCGCGAACCGACCCGGACAGAGCCGGAACACCCGAAACCACACCGCTGCTGGACGTGACCCCAGCCACGACACCGGAATCCCCCTCCGATCCAACAACCGACCCGGCAGAAACCACGACCGAAGCGACCTGACCGCGATAACCCACCGAACCGGACACAACGCCGTTCGACACCACCGAACCTGACACCAAACCGGTATCACCCTCGGAACCAGTGACCGACCCCAACGAGACCACAAACCCGGTAGCCGAGCCAGCGCGAGCAGCCGAACCCGTCACGGAGCCTGTCGAAACGATTGCCCCGACGACCACGCCGGAATCGCCCTCGGACCCCGTCACCGAACCAGCCGACAGCACTCCCGCTGAGATCAAACCGGAGTAGCCCACACGGCCCACGACCGCCCCTGAAGCAGTCGTAGAGCCACGAACGGAACCCGAGCGGCCCACGGCACCGGTCACCGCCCCAGCGGTTCCTGAAGCGCCTGAAACGGTTCCTGACTTGCCAGCCGCCCCCCTCACCTGAGCCGACGTGGCCGACAACCCGGAAACGTAGCCCTGCGCGACAAGAGACCGCGTCAAGTCCAGATAAGTCAGGCCCGTGGCCTTCAACACGCCATAGGTGGCGTACTGAGAGTTCAGTTCGGAGTAAGTGCGCCCGGCGTAATACGGCGGCTGGACCTGCTGGATCTCGGCATAAGTGAACCCGGTTGCCTTGAGCACGCCATAAGTGGCGTACTCGGCGGCCAGATCCGAATAGGTCTTAGGCGTCTTCGGGGTCGGAAGCAGGCCAGCCGGGAACAGGGTGGTCACGTCACGGTTTCAGTCAGATTCCCACTGTTGATCGTGTAAGTGCCCTGAGTGGCGTAGGTCTGGCTGGTGTCCAGAGCCCGACTGCCGTAGAAGGTGCCGCTGCTGACAGCCGACCAGTACCCGAGGTAACTGATGGTCGTCGATCCCGGCACATCGAAAACGACAGCGGACGCACTCGACACGCTTCCCGAAGCCGGAGACGCCCACGTCACGCTCTTACGGGCATAACCGGGAGAACCGCCTGTGACCTCAGCGGAACCGCTCGAACCGGGATCAGCGGTATGCACACTGACGTAGGCGGCACTGGCCGTGAAGCCACTCAGCAGGGTGTGCTTACCCGCGTTCACAAGACCAGCCATCAGTTCTCCTCCACGATTCGCACAATGTTACCGTGCTCGTCACGCTCGACCCGTCTAGCCTTCGGCTTATCTTCGGGCATCACCACGTTGATCACGGGGCTGATCGACTTGAGAGCCTCGGCAACCGCCTTGGCGATCTCGGCCTGCATGTCGATCGGCTGAGAATCCTCAACAGGGGGAGTGTCCTCGGCTTCGAT
>Ga0214917_10006874_pt1 | contig 11696 bp, 9 predicted proteins | sample LL_1208_BB_MetaG_FD_177983 | JGI IMG/M metagenome (GOLD analysis project Ga0214917, IMG submission 177983) | Freshwater microbial communities from Lake Lanier, Atlanta, Georgia, United States - LL_1208_BB | ecosystem: Environmental > Aquatic > Freshwater > Lake | place: USA: Georgia | collected...
TACCCAACCAGTACTTTCATCAATTCCATAAAATGCAGTTACTTCCCAATTACCTTTTGTGATAGGGCGAATGATTTTTCCATCAATATGATGAAGGTACAGATGATTCCAGCCAGAAGCTTCACTCGTTCTTATGAATTGATGCTCATTGGATAAAAAGGTTAAATGATCATCAATACTCACATAGGTATTTTCTTTTTCTTCGAACAAAAGAGAGCTTTTCCCAGATTCTCTGTTTATAATAAATCTTTTTAAATGATTTTGATGCCTGTTAAGTGTCAAAATACACAGGTAATCAGGATTTTTTGTCCATTGAACACGTGGAATATATTCAAAAGTTGAATCAGTCAGGGCAAAAGTTGTTTTTGCTTCAGAGAGCGAATATATACCGATGCTAACTTTTGCATTATCATCACCTACTTTCGGATATTTATAAGTAACATACTCAGGATGAGCTTCACCTGTGAAATTAGTCATTGTGAATTGAGGAACTTTTGTTTCGTCAAACTTTAAAAAAGCTAAAAACTTACTATCAGGAGACCATTCAAATGCGTTGGATAACCCAAATTCTTCCTCATAAACCCAATCCCCGGCACCGTTTAAAATTTTATTTTTTAATCCGTCAGTTGTCACAGAAGTTAAAGAATCATTTATTATATCCCAAATAAATAGATTGTTATCCAGTACATATGCCACCTTTTCCCCATCAGGAGAAAAAGTGGGGAATGAAATTTTTCTTCCATGATGAATCCTTTTTAAGCTATTTTGTTTCTTATCAAATAAATAGGTAACGGCTTTATTTGATCTTCTGTAAATGGATTCCTGCTCAAGGAGAACGAATAATTTTTGTTCATCGGAACTAAATTGATAATCAATTATATCTCCATTTAGTATGTCTTTAAATGAATTATCATTTCCATCAAAAATAGTCTCGACCTCACTTTCTGAAAGTAAATGAAACGAAATAATTTTATTGTTTTCAAGTTTTGTGTAATGTGTTCCATCCCTTAAAAATGTGAATCCAGGAATTGATTTCGCATTAAATTTATTTTCCTTCCAAATATTTTCCAGATTAAGTTCGGTTGAGCTCATGTTGTTTTGGGCTAATAGGAAATTGATAAAAAACATGCAAGAAAGGAAACTTTTAATTACACGCATAATTAAGTTTTATTTCGTCATTAGATTTAAAACGAATTAAGATAACAATTTTTAAGCGGCTTTGTATTCTAATTTAAAAAAAAATCAAGGATTCAATAGGGATTTTAAAAGGGCATCAATCTCAAGAGCTTTTTTCTTTTTTTCTCTTTGAACAGGAGGGGCAGCTCTTTCTTTACAATCGGAAATTGGGCAACGTTCACATGTGGTATGCACTTGTTTTTGGATTAAGTTTTGGTTTGAGGCAAAAGCTATTTTTTTAAGTAAATTTTGATCTAATAGCATTCCAAGGGTTAAACTTACTTTTGATCCTTTCTTAGGGTAATTAATTCTGGAATGAGTTAAACAAAGATAAGATTCCCTGTTTTCTTGAAAATGGGCAATTTCAACATGCATCATGGAGTGACTTTGTTTCTGTTCATTCAAAATAGAGGATACTGCAATCCAGCGTCTGCAGTAATGCTCTGAGAGATTATTTCCATGAGGCTGATGTTTTTTATTTAAATGTAATTCCCTGTCAACCTTTAAGGAATCCTCCTCTTTTTGACAAACAAAACGCATGAAAAATAAATCCTTTAAACCAAAAAATTGAGGCAAAATATTGGTCATCCTATGGAAGAACATTTCAGGGGTTACCTGGAATTGATCCATAAGATTAGAAAAATATTCAGGATTCAAGCTATTTTGAGAAAAAATTTCATTTAAGGATAAAATAAAGGGCTCTCTCGGTAAATGCAGGGCAACGGAAAAATAAATAGCTTTTGAATGATTTAAAACCTCTTCAAAAACTTTTCCTTGTGAAATAGAAGACGTATAAGCTCTTTCTTTTAGACGTAAAAAATTAAAAGCAAGCTCTTTTCCAAAAGAAAAAGACCTTTGGATGCTATTTAAACTTCCGTTTAGAAGGAGTTGATTTGATTTGGGTATAAACAGGTAGTAATATAAGGACTGTAATTTTTCATATTTGTCTAAACCTTTGTAATCAATATGATAATCGTAAGTTTGACCTAGAATATTACCAAGTATTTTCTCAGAAATGGGTCTATGGGAGGGAATTTTAAATTTATCTATAAATTGATCAACCGAATATTCAATGTCCTGGAAATAGTTTTGATGCATTTCAAGATAGGAACGAAGGGCAGCAAAATAAAAATTCTCTTGTCTTAATGCATAATTTCGGGAAAGTTCCAAAAGGGTAGAAATAAATGCTCCGACCCTGATTGGTGCCTGTGCAATAATTTCAACAACTTTTGATAATTCTATGCCAAATAAATCTAAAGGTAATTCATTTAGGAAATTCGATTCTAGTAATTGAATAATGGTATCTAAACCATCGTCTTCACCAAATGTAACTAACTTATCAGGGGACTGTCCTAGGGCTAAGGAAAGTGAATTTAATTTATCAGATTTAGGAAATTTTTTACCTTTCTCTATTTCATTTAAATAGGAAACAGAAAGACCCGTTTTTTGTGATAATTCCAGAAAAGAGAAACCCATTGCCTGGCGCAGTTGTTTCACTTTTAGTCCGAAAAGAATCCTGTTTGGAATATTTTTGTTGCTCATATTCACAAATAAACGAATTCTTTTTGATAATTAATTGAATAAAAAAGGTGCCCCCATTCATAACAGGCACCTTTTACTTGGAGTAATTTTTATGTTTTACAAAGAAAATATATAATTACAGATAATTCAATAATCAAATTGTCAGATTAAGAATAAAAATAATCAAATCAGGAATTTATTAAATTTCCTTGCTTAGTGTAACAAAATAGGAGGGCGTAAGGCCGGTTATAAATTTGAATGCTCTGATAAATGAAGAGGAATTTCCAAATCCACAAGCAATAGCAATTTCTTGGACGGAATGCACTGGATTTGTTTCTAACAACATTTTCTTTGCCTCCTGAACTCTAAGCAAATTGATATATTGATTAAAATTCATTTTTGAAAATTTATTTATGGAGGAAGAAATATATTTATCATTTGTGGCTAATGCAGTACTCAAATCAGAAATAGTGATACCAGGTTTCAAATAAAATTTTTCATTTTCCATAAAATGTTGGATTTCAGAAAAGAGGAGGTAAATTTTATCATCGTTACTTTCAATTTCAGGCTTCATTTTATCCTGAATTGGTTTAGTATGTGGTAATTGATTTAGTTGAAATATTTTTCTATAACTGGATCTAAGTTTTAAATAAAGAAAGGCTGCTACAATTAGAACAATGATTAAAAAAACAATAATAATTGAATTTATAAAAATCGTTTTATTTTTAAATTTATTCAAGGCAGTAAGCTGAAGAATGGATTTAGTAAGTTCTTCTTTTTCATAAATAATTTTCCATTCCTCATATTGTGAGTTTAAAATATCAGTAATTAAAATTTTGTTATAATTTTCATATTCTTTAATAGCTTGTTCAAATCCTGACTTATTTCCATCATAGGCACTCAGTTTTACCTTATAATAGGGCAGGTTTATGTTGTCTTTTGAATCAGGATAAATGGCAAGGATTTTTTCTGCCTCATGAAATAATATTTCTGCCTGTTCAAAGTTATTTTTTTTCAAATTCAATTCAATACCAGTCGATAAAATATTTAATTTTAAGGCGTGGGATTCGAAAAGATTGCCTAAGAATTTGGCATTTTGGTAATAAAGATCTGCTTTTGCTATTTTTTCAAGTTCAAGAAAGGAATTACTCAGATTTAAATATATTTTAATTAAATTGAGTGTGTCTTTGATATTTTCAAAATATTTTTTCCCCATTAAGGCATTTTCAATAGCTTTTTGTTGGGCCTGCAATTTAAAATAAAAGAGGGAAGCATTAAGATAGGTCAATCCTATATGTTTCTCGTCTCCAATTTTCAAAAAATAGTTGCGGGCTTTTTGATTGAGTTGTAATGCAGCCCGATAATTCTCGGCTTTAGATTCTAATAAAGCAATATTGATCCAAGTCTGTGCGATTCCAAAAGAATCTTTTCTTTTTTCCGATAATTTCAAAGACTTTTGATAAGCGGATAATGCCAAATCCAGTTTGCCAATTATTTCATAATTTACTCCAAGGTTATTCTGGCACTTTTCTGAGAATTCAATATTTACTTTAGCATAATCTTGATTTAACGCATTTTGGAAGAAGTTGGCTGAAACAATGTGTTGATTTTGATAATAGTAAATAAGTCCCAGGGCATAATTTGCCAAGGCAATGGAGCTATCCTTATCTTCATCTAAAGCATCTTTTAAATATTGATTGGCTAATTTTTCAGCTTTTTTTAAGTTTGAGGGTATCCATTGGGCAATTTCCTGAAGCGACGAATTCTTCTGTGCTAGGGTAAAAGCAGGAAAAAGTAAACAAAAGATGAATAGAATTGGGAATTGATTAAACATTGTGAAAATGAAATCATGGATAATTAATCTTTCTATAGGGTTCCGGCGTATTCTCTGTAAATTATTGCTAGTAACAGTTGCCCTACTGCTCTTAAGGTGTTTTTATCAATCTTATCCAGCGTATCGTCTGGAGTATGCCAATGGGCAACAAAACCTGTTTGAGTGTCGATAGGTCTGTTAATAATGTCAATCATAGGAATTTGGGCAATGGTATTTACAAAATAGTGGTCGTCAGTAATAGCACCAACACGATCATTGACAAAATAATTACCGTAACCCATCGCCTGAGCTAGATTCCAGACTTTTTCAACAACATTTCCTGCAAACTGTACTGATATTTCTTCTTTTGCAAATCTGGCACCAGAAGCACCAACCATATCTAAAAGTATGCCGTATTCAGGTTTATTATTGGGTTGATAAATCAGGTTTTTTGAAAAATATTGACTACCAAGGCACCAGGTTTCAGAGGCTCCTCCATTACTGTCTCCATAATCCTCAAGGTCAAATAATACTATATCTACGCCAAAATCTACAGGATTAAGATTTAGCTGTCGGGCAATTTCCAATAAAACGCCGACGCCGCTTGCTCCATCATCTGCTCCTAAAACGGGGCGTTTTTTATCTCCAACGGTTAGTGGAGAGTCTGTAAAAGGCCTTGAATCCCAATGGGCACCTAGTAAAATTCTTCTCTGAGCATTTGGATTAAACCGGCCGATAATATTATTGCCATTCAAGGATTTGCCGTCAAATGACTTAGCGTTAAATTTTTGTTCAGTAACTTCAGCTCCAAACTTTTTTAAAGACCTAGCCAAATAGTTTTGACAATTAATATGAGCTTCTGAATTAGGAATTCTTGGACCGAAGGCAATTTGTTCAGATACATAAAGAAAAGCTGAATCTCTCTCAAATCGAGGTACTTTTATTGTTACTTCTTTTTCTTCTTCTTTATTTTTAGGTTCAGACTGACAACTGTGAAGTGTTGAAAAAAGGAATAAACCGAAGGCAAAAAAAATCCTGAATGACATAAATATAAATTAAAGAATGATTAATCAATTTGAAAAATGTGTCCAGCCTTGCGCGGTGATGGCATGTCTGTTCCCACCTTTGGTGTGTAAGGTGATACCATCCTCTTTGGAGACCATTTCCCCGATAATATAAATATCAGTTAAAAATTTTATTTTATCAATATCTTCAGGTTTTATCGTGAATAAAAGTTCATAATCCTCTCCGCCACTTAATGCACAGGTTATTGGGTCAAGTCCAAACTGAATAGCTTGTAACTCTGTTTCAATTAACAAGGGAACTCCAGCTTCCTCAATAAACGCCCCAGTATTGGATTGTTTACATAGATGGAAAACTTCAGAAGCCAGTCCGTCTGAAATATCCATCATGGATGTTGGGATGATATTATTTTTTTCGAATAAATCAATGATATCTACCCTTGCTTCTGGCTTTAATTGTCTGCCAATAAGATAATTATTTTCCCCAAAATCGGGTTGAATTTCGGGATTGTCTAAAAACAATCTCTTTTCTCTTTCCAGCAATTGCAGTCCTAAATAAGCTGCTCCCAAATCACCTGATACACAAATTAAATCGCCTGAACTGGCTCCATTTCTATAAACTAACTTTTCCTCAAGTCCTTGACCTACGGCGGTAATACTAACAACCAGTCCTTTGGGTGAAGAAGTAGTATCCCCGCCGGCCAAATCTACCCCATAAAATTCGCAGGCTTTTTTTATGCCCAGATAAAATTCCTCAACAGCTTCAACGGAGAAACGATTCGAAATGCCAATACTAACAAAAATTTGTTTAGGTCTGGCGTTCATGGCATAAATGTCGGACAGATTTACAACGACTGCTTTATAACCAAGGTGTTTCAAAGGATGATACATTAAGTCAAAATGGATACCTTCAATGAGCATGTCTGTGCTTATTACGGTTTTGAGCCCTTGGTTATCAATTACAGCTGCATCATCGCCAATACCTTTGAGGGTTGAAGTATTTTTAATTGAAAAGGCTTTTGTTAATCGCTCAACGAGACCAAATTCACCAAGCGTATGAATTTCAGTTCGCGCTGTTTCTTTATTTTCGGAGGTGTTCATTCCTTAAAATTTTAGTTTTTTTCAATGAATAAGTCTGATTTATAAAACATCCATAAATTGGGAATGGAAGCACCCAGGCATTTACTTTTTTCAAAGGGGGGTAATAGTAAGCTGCAGGCTTGCATTAAGTCATAAGAAATATTATTCATTTGACATTGATTATCTTCTAAATACAATAATTTTCCTGATGTTGTTTCAGTGAGACAATCATAATCTGCAAATGCGGCAGCGTGACTGACTGTGTTTTGTAAAAACGAAAGGACGTGAACCTTGATTTTTTTTTCGGCTAGTATTTCTGCTGATTCACAAATGGGTTGTTCAGGGTGAGGACATGTATTGGCACCATCACTAATAACAATCAAGGATTTTTTCCCTTTTGAACTATTTGAAAATAATTCTGGGGACAGAGCAATTATTCGGGCTAAAGGGGTGCTTCCCTCGGGTATAATTTCAGAAATAGTAGCTTGTATATTTTTAATGGAAGAATTTCCTGCTTTTTTCCAAGCAGCAGGAGTAGATTTACAATCTCCTCCAATGGTGCCAATGCCGACCTGATGATCTGAAAGTACCCTGTCTAAAATGCTGTTTGTGAGCCATTGTGTAGTTCTGAATCTGTCTAAACCTGTACAACTTACTTTTTCTGTTACCATAGAACCAGAAATATCAATTAAGAAAACTATTTCATCATCAGGTTGAATTTGTAATTTATTTAAAAGCTTTTCCTGCCAGTCAAAAGAAAATTGCGACAATTTTATTTTTGGTTCTTTAATGAAAGGGGCAGAAATATCTAAGCATAAGGTATCATTAAGTATTTTAAAGTTATGTTGAGCGAATAAATTTGACGGATCAGCGTATAATGATTTTTGAAAATAAGTTGCTGATCTGAATAAACTAACAGGGTAAATATGACCATGTAATTTTCTGTCATTAAATTTATCAAAATTCATTCCCTGATTAACGAAAATTGAAAACCCCATGGCATTGTAAATGATACTGACAATAGATTTCTCATCTAGTTTTTCAAATATTTTTTTTGCCTCATTTAAGGATATCTGCGCTTGATCAAAATTTGAATTATATATCTGAATCATTCCACTAAAGAAACTGAGTAATGCTTTTTTTTCCTGAACTTCAGTTGTGCTTCCACGCATTAAACTGCTTGATTTTCTTAATAAATCCTCAGCTTCTTTTAACTTATTTAGTCTCCCCTGGGTAAGGGCATAGGATATGCAGAAAGTAAAATTCGTTGGAATATGGTCAAGTGCACTTTTAAAATATTGGTCAGCAACCTTTATATTTCCTTCTTTAAATTGATTGACTCCGGAAAAATAATCCTGAAATGCTTTTGTTGGATTACCTTTAAATGAATAGACCTGATTTACATGCCACCCAAGAAAAAGGCATAATAATATCATTCTCAAAGCAATAAACATTAGTAAAGAAAATTTATGGGATAAACCTCAATGCTACAAATTGGGTAAATATGCCTATGAAAAATCCTGCATACACCTGAGCAGGACTATGAACTTTCAAATAAAGTCTGCTGCTGCCAGTTAATCCAGCTATGAATATCATCATTAAGAACACCACAGACATTGGGACAAAATAAAGGTTTTTACCTGCATCAAAAAGTAAAAGGGAATCATTTCCTTGTTTATAAAGGAATATCAAGATGAAACCTAAAACGCCCCCTATTCCAACCGTATGGGCACTTATTTTATCGAAAATATTGATAAAAAATGCTAAAAACAAACCAATGGAGGAGCCTAAAATGGCTCTGCTAAAAGAAGCTGGAATATCGGGATTATCCATTAAGTTTCTAAACATCCATAAATAAAAAATACCGGTTATGATATAGGGTGCTATTCTGTCTTGTCTTTCAGGTAGTTCAACTGATTTTGCCAGTCCAATAAAGGTCAGTATTATAACAGCAAAACCAGGAATAAAAAAAGTAGTTAAAAATATTCTAAAAAATAAAATTACTGCGCCTGTGTCAGACCATTTACTAAAGCCAAATTCAAAAGGATTGGTAAAAAGCAAAAGCAGATAAATATATGTTACAGCTAAAAGGGGGTGAGTTATCCATGAAATTAGGCTAGCTGATAAACGAAGCATTATTTTTTTTGGCTAAATATAAGGTTTGTGTAGGAATTAATACAACCAATAACAAATTTCATTGCGTCTTTAGAATAAATGTACCTTATATTAGCGTTATTAATGGACAAATTGATTAATCAAATGCACAACATGAAAATAATCCTTCGGCTAACTAATGGTTTCATCCAAAAAGGGATGTTTGCCACCTTGTTCTTTCTTTTTATGGGGGTTTTTGCTCAAGCACAACGTGTAGCTTGTGTAGATTTGAGTAAAATTCTTGAAAATTTAAGTGATTATAAAGCGGCTCAACTTGAATTAGATGAAATGAGTGCGCGCTGGAAACAGGAAATTGCTCAGGAATATGATAAGATTAAAGCTATCTATAATAGATATCAGTCAGAACAGGTTTTGTTAAGTGATGATCAAAGAAAATCGAGGGAAGACGAGATTATGTCGAGAGAAAAAGAAGTGAGAGATTTACAGAATGCTCGATTTGGGCCTGAGGGTCAACTGTTTAAACGAAGACAAGAATTAGTCAGACCTATTCAAGACAAAGTTTACGCTGTCATTGAAACTTATGCAACAGAGAGAGGGTTCGATTTCATTTTTGATAAAGCAAGTGCATCAGGTATTATTTTTAGCACACCTGCTTTTGATAAAACAGAAGATATTCGGCGTATTTTGGGGAAATAAAGGTTTTCTTACGAAAAATAGACACTTTTTTCTTACATTCGCGCACAATTATTAAAAAGCGCAATAAATTAAATACTTTATGAGAAACTTCATTTTATTGACCGCCGTACTTTTTATGGGTGCTATGAGCGGAAATACTTTAAATGCTCAAAAATTTGGTTATTTAAATTCTCAGGCTATCCTTGCTGAATTACCTGAAGTTAAACAATCAGAAGCTGAACTGGAAGCTTTGCAAAAACAATTGCAGAAAAAAGGACAAACCATGTTAGAAACTTTGCAAGCTGATTATCAAGTGATGCAAAAAAAGGTAGAAAGCGGTGAGTTATCTCCTAAAATGCAAGAAGAAGAAGGTAAAAAGCTTCAGGTTCGCGAAGAGGAATTGAATAAATTTCAACAGGAAATGATGAATACCTTGCAAGAAAAAAGAAATACTTTGTTAAAACCAATCTATGACAAATTGACTGCAGCTTTAAAAGTTGTCGCTCAGGAAAATGGTTATACTTATATTTTCGACCAATCTATTTTATTGTTTTCTGATCCCGCAGGAGATGTAAGTACTTTGGTTAAAGCCAAATTAACAGCAGCTAATTAATTTATTATTCTAAGTATATGGCTTCGTGCCGTCCCATAGGGATATTTGATTCTGGCGTTGGCGGCTTGACAGTCGCCAACGCCATTTCTTCTTTATTGCCAAAGGAAACTATTTACTATATAGGAGATACTGCCAGGATTCCTTATGGAAATAAATCAAAAGAGGAAATTGAAAGCTATAGTCTTGAAATGACTCGTTTCCTGATAGATAAAAATTGTAAAACCATTGTTATAGCCTGTAATACCGCATCGGCCTATGCTCTTGAAGCCATAAGAAATAATTATCCTGATATCCCTGTTATAGCAATGGAACCTGCAGTTAAACCTGCCATTGAGCAGTCCAGAACGAGAGTCATTGGCGTATTGGCTACCCAGGGTACATTAAAAAGTGAGAGATACGAAAACCTTAAAAATAGATTTGGATCTGGGGTCTCTATAGTGGAAAATCCTTGTATTGGATTAGTTGATATGATAGAAGCTGGAAAATGGAATGACAAGGATACTATACTTCTTTTAAAATCTTTTCTATTACCTATGAAGGAGGCTCAGGCAGATCATATAGTATTAGGTTGTACTCATTACCCGATAGTAATTCCGGCTATTTCTGATATCATGGGAAATATGGTTCAGCTTGTTAATCCCGCTCCGGCAGTTGCTAAACAAGTTCAAAGGCAATTAGCTGAAAGAAATTTATTGTGCTTTGATATTTTTCAAAACGAAAGTAGCCCAAAACACACTGTTTGGGCTACTGGTACAACTTTCAGTTTTAACTATCTTTTAAAAGAATTATTACCTCACAGTAAATTAATTTCCCTGGCTTAAAATAATTAAAATTTATACCTTATTGATAAGCGATTTTTTGGAAAGGAATAACTGTATCTCCTGATTAATTGCTAATTCTTCATTTTGTAGGGTATTCCACCTTTTTAAATCCTCTACTTTTACTTTAAACAAATTTGCTATACTTGCCAATGTTTCATCTCTACTGATAACATAGGTAGTTTGAAATAAATCTTTCTGATTTTCATCTGTTTCAATCATAATTTCACGAAGCTGGCTAATTCCTTCAGCTGGGAGAATGATTAGATGACCCAGTTCTGAACGAGGGATTTGATGTTGTTTAAAGGAAGGATTTAATTTTGCAATGGTTCCAACAGACAGACTCGTTACTTTAGCTATTTGATCAAAAGACAATTGCTTGTGTACTCTTACTGAACGAAATCCTTCTTTAGTTAGCACTGGTGATTTTGGAATGAGGTTGTGTTGTGCATAAAATTTTGAAACATAAGCAGCAGCAACAAATGCAGGCACATAAACCTGGGTTTCCCTAGGTAAAAATTTACTTAATTTACTGTATTCTTTGGTTCCAGCTTGTTTAACCGCGGAAAGTACTTTTGCAGGACCGCTGTTGTAAGCAATTAGAACCAAGCCCCAATCTCCAAACTGATCATATAGCGCAGACAACATTTTTACTGCGGCATGGGTAGATTTGTAAACATCCATTCGCTCGTCTAATAATGAATTCACCGTTAAGCCATAATTACGGGCGGTTTGAGGCATTAACTGCCACAGACCTGCAGCTCCGGCACTGGAAGAAATTCCAGCATTCATTCCTGATTCTATAACGGGTAGGTAACGTAATATCTCTGGTAATCCTTCCTTTTGTAGTTGTGCATCAAAAA
>Ga0214917_10006875_pt1 | contig 11695 bp, 11 predicted proteins | sample LL_1208_BB_MetaG_FD_177983 | JGI IMG/M metagenome (GOLD analysis project Ga0214917, IMG submission 177983) | Freshwater microbial communities from Lake Lanier, Atlanta, Georgia, United States - LL_1208_BB | ecosystem: Environmental > Aquatic > Freshwater > Lake | place: USA: Georgia | collected...
CATGGCGCGAGTGGTGAGGCCATCGCCCGCAGCGTCGACGATGCACACCAGCGCCTGAGTGCCGTCGCGTTCCTCGGCGAACCTGACCTTTGGCTGGGCGTTGCCGTGGCCGCGTTATTGTTGGTGGTGGTGATGCGAGCGCGTCGCTTGCGCGGCGAGACCTAAAGTTTCTCGGCGCCGGCCACGAGTGCCGCGGCCATGTCGCGAGCCGTAGCCCGCGCGGCGTCGATCGTCGCGCTGCGCGCCAGTGTGACACCCATCCGGCGATGGCCACGCACTTCGGGTTTGCCGAACAGTCGCAGCGCGGTGTCGGGAGTGCGCAGCACGTCGGCGACGTTGTGCCAGCGTAAATTCGCGGTGTCGGCGTCGATCAACACGGCACACGATGCCGAGGGGCCAGCCTGTCGAATCACCGGAATCGGCAAGCCTAGAATCGCGCGTACGTGTAACGCGAATTCCGATAGTTCCTGCGAGATCAAAGTCACCATGCCGGTGTCGTGTGGGCGCGGCGACACTTCACTGAACCAAACGCGGTTTTCTTTGACGAACAATTCGACTCCGAACAAGCCACGTCCGCCGAGTGCATCGGTGATCGCGAGTGCGATGTCGCGACCGGCCTCGATCGCCGCATCGCTCATCGGATGCGGCTGCCACGATTCGCGATAGTCACCGGCAACTTGCAGATGCCCGATCGGCGCACAAAAATCGGTGCCGTTCGCGTGCCGTATGGTCAGCAGCGTGATTTCGTAGTCGAAGTCGATGAAGCCTTCGACGATCACGCGACCAGCGCCGGCGCGGCCGCCGGCTTGTGCGTACTGCCACGCGGCGTCGATATCGCTCGCCTTACGCACGGTGCTCTGGCCTTTGCCCGAACTAGACATCACGGGTTTGACCACACAGGGCAGACCGATGTCTTGTACGGCACGTCGATATTCTTCGAGCGTATCGGCGAACCGATAGGGTGAAGTGGCAAGCCCGAGCTCCTCGGCGGCGAGGCGTCGAATGCCTTCGCGGTCCATCGTCAGACGCGCGGCCCGGGCCGTCGGAACGACCGTATGTCCCTCGCGCTCGAGTGCGAGCAGTTCCGGGGTGGCGATCGCTTCGATTTCGGGCACGATGAAATGGGGCCGTTCGAGCATTACGAGGGCGCGCAGTGCCGCCCCGTCCAGCATGTCGATCACGTGGGCGCGGTGCGCGACTTGCATCGCCGGCGCGTTCGCATAGCGATCGACCGCGATCACTTCGATACCGAGTCGCTGCGCCTCGATCACCACTTCTTTGCCCAGCTCACCCGCGCCGAGCAACATTAAGCGCGTCGCCCCGGTGCTGAGGGGAGTACCGATAGTCGTCATCGCCTGCCTCGCGTTACACTCCGCGCGATTTAACCACACAGGTCGAAAGCCATGTCCGATCCCGTCATCGCGAGCCGCACGCCGATCCCCGTCGACGTCGAAACCGGCAAATCTTATTGGTGGTGCACCTGCGGCAAGTCCGCCAAACAACCGTTCTGCGATGGCTCGCACAAGGGCACAGACTTCACGCCGCTCAAATATGATGCGACGACGACCGGCAAGGTGTGGTTCTGCGGTTGCAAGCACACCGGTAATGCACCGCTCTGCGACGGCGCGCACAAAACCTTAGCCTGACGTCGTAACGGCGGCATGGGGCAGGTCGTGCGACCCGAACCAAAAAATGCCGCCCGGCACGTCACTATGCAGGCGCGTGGTGACGAGCTCGTTCTCACGCTCGGTGATCTCTGGCGGGCGAGTACGTTGGGCGTACTCGAGCCCGAACTCGCAGCCCTCGAGTTCGCGACTTTTCGTCGTCTGCACATCGACGCGCGCCAAATCGTTCCGGATCTCGCCGGCGCGTGGGTGTTGCGTGAACTCGAGCGACGTGCCCGCGCAGCGGGGCTCGAAGTTAGCTACGAATTATCTCGACCGGCGACCCTCGCGTTAATCGACGCTACGCTCGCCGACACGGTCGATACACCGTCGTCGAGTCCCGTCGAGCCGGACGCAACCTCCGCGATACGCGGTATCGGTCGCGGCGTCTTTACGATGCTTGATCATTGGCACCGCGGTCTCGCCTTTCTCGGCGAGATCTCCCGAAGATTCGGGCGCGGTATCTTCGATCGGCGCACCTGGCATCCGATCTCGGTGACGCGACACGTTCACGACACCGGCATCAAGGCGATCCCGATCGTTGCACTGATCGCGTTTTTGATCAGCGTCATCATCGCGTACATGGGCGCACAACAATTGCGGAAGTTCGGTGCCGATATCTTCGTCGTCGATCTCGTCACCGTGGGCGTGCTGCGCGAAATGGGGGTACTGCTGACGGCGATCATCGTCGCCGGCCGCTCCGGCAGCGCATTCGCTGCCGAAATTGGTGCGATGAATCTCAACGAAGAAATCGATGCGCTGCGCGCGACAGGCGTACAACCCGTCGAAGTGTTGGTGCTGCCGCGTTGTCTCGGGCTCGTGATCGCCTTGCCGTTGCTCACCGTGATCGCCGACGCGGTCGGCATACTCGGCGGGGCGTTGCTCTGCCACGTACTGCTCGACATGCCGCTCGTACAATATTTTCAGCGGGTCGACGAATCGATCGGCGATTGGACTTTTTGGGTGGGCATCATCAAAGCGCCGGTGTTCGCATTGCTGATCGCGATCGCCGGTACCTATCGCGGCATGCAGGTTCGCGGTTCGTCGCGCGAACTCGGTCGACTCACGACCGTCGCGGTGGTGCAGGCGATCTTTCTGGTGATTCTCGCCGATGCTTTGTTCGCCGTGCTGTTCATGGAAATCGACATCTGATGGCAGCGGTCGAAGTTAACGCCGTCGAAGCACGCGGTATCGTCAATCGCTTCGGCACCCAGCTCGTGCACGATCAGCTCGATCTCACGGTCCAAGTCGGCGAGGTGTTCGGCATCGTCGGTGGATCGGGCTCCGGAAAATCCGTTTTGCTGCGCACCGTACTCGGATTGCATCGACCCAATGCGGGCGAGGTGCGCATGTTCGGCACCGAACTCACGCACCTCGACGATCGCGAATTACGTGCGTTGAAAGCGGGCTATGGCGTCACCTTCCAAGCGGGGGCGCTGTTCAGTTCTTTGACGGTGCTGCAAAACGTCCAGCTGCCGATGCTCGAACATTTGACGCTATCGCCACACGCACTCGACGAACTTGCACATTTGAAATTACGCTTGGTCGGTCTGCCCGCCGACGCCGCCCAAAAATATCCGGCGCAGTTGTCCGGCGGTATGATTAAACGTGCCGCGCTCGCACGCGCGCTCGCGCTCGACCCGACACTGTTATTCCTCGACGAGCCGACTGCCGGCCTCGATCCGATCAGCGCCGCAGCGATCGACGAGTTGTTGCTGCGACTGCGCGCCGAACTCGGACTCACCATCGTGATGATCACCCACGATCTGGATACGATTTTTCGTAACTGCTTCCGGGTGGGCGTGATCGTCGATCGTAAGTTGGTGAGCGATACGCTCGATAAAATCGTCGATCATCCACATCCGTGGATACAATCGTATTTCCACGGCGATCGAGCTCGCCGTTTCGGAGTGCACCATGGAACGTGAAGCTAACTACACCGCCGTCGGTGCCTTCGTGTTGCTGGTAGCGGCGATGGCGGTCGCGTTCGTCTACTGGTACGCCGACGCGCGTGAGGCGCGCACTTGGCAGCGCCACGAAATCTATTTTGAGGGCTCTGTGAGCGGCCTCAACGTCGGCAGCACCGTGCGCTACCTAGGCGTCGACATTGGGCGGGTGGTCGCGCTGCGCATCGATAAGCGTTCGGCCTCGCGGGTACAGGTGATCGTCGACATTGATGAATCGACGCCTTTGACGACGCGCACGGTCGCGGAATTATCCTTCCTCGGTGTGACGGGGCTGCTCTATATCGATCTGCTCGGCGATGCGGGCAAAAAACCGTTGGCCGATGCGGTGCCAAGCGAACGCTACCCCGTGATCCGTTCGGTACGCTCGGGTTTCGATGAACTTTTGAGCGGGGCGCCGGAGGTGATGGCGCGAATTTCCGACGTCGCACAGCGGGCGAGTCGTCTGTTGTCCGACGACAACCTCAGCGCACTCTCCGGCACTATCGTCAACCTCGAGCGTACGAGTCGTGGCTTGCCGGCGACGTTGCGCGAAATCGACGGGCTCGCTGGCGAATTGCGAGTGATGGCGCGCGATCTCGGTTCGGTGGCCAAATCTTTGCGCAACGTCACCGACGATGCGGCGCCGCGGGTGCGTAACACTATGGCGCGCATCGAAGCCGTAGCGAATCATCTCGCCGCAACCAGCGAGCGACTGGACGATTTCGTCGCCGCGAACGGCGACAATCTATCGACGTTCTCGCGTGAGGGCCTGCCCGAGGCCACGCGACTGCTGCGTGAGAGTCGGGAGGCTGCCAGCGAGGTCCGTGAACTGGCGCGCACGCTACGCGAAGACCCGTCGCGAATCTTGCGTCGTCCCGATACGAACGGCGTGGAGGTGCCGCGATGAAAAAATTTCCCGCACGATTACCAGTCGTGACGCTCACTCTCGTCGCGATCGCATCGCTGACGTTCGCCGGTTGTGCCTGGCAAAGCGGCAGCGCGCCGACGGTCACCTACGTATTGCGTGCCGTGCCGTCGAACACCACTGCGCCACCCCGTGTAGTCAAACCGATTTCTTTGAAAATCTTACCGGCGGTGGTCGCTCCGGGCTATGACACCGACCACATCCTTTTGCAGCGTCCCGATCGCAGTCTCGATTTCTTTGCAGCGAGCCGCTGGGCGGCACCGATCCCGCGGTTACTCGAGACGCTGGCCGCCGAGGTGTGGCGCGACGGCGGCGTCAAAACGTTCGACGTCGGCGCATCGATGCCGGCCACGCACACCTTGCGTCTCACGGTGCTGCGCTTCGACGTCGATGGCGATCCACGCACGGGGCCGGCGGCCGTGCTCGTTCGGCTGCGAGGCACGCTGAGCGCACAGGGCGTTCGGTCGATGCAGGAGTTGGAAGCGGAGGCGAGCGTTCCGCTAGGTGCGGTGCGAATGGCCGAGATCGTCGTGGCCTTTGAGGCGGCTAGCAACAAAGTGCTAACACAGATGCGTAACCAGGCCGCGCTCGATACAACCGTAACTCATTGATTTTGTGGGTTTTATCGATCTGTATAGCATGCGTACAGGCGTTTTGCGTACAAATGCTTGACAGAAAGGCGGGCGCGCATTAATCTTTCTTCCGTCAACCGTCCCTTCTGACGAGTGACCCCCGTTTGGGCGGATCGCAAGATCCGCCCTTTTTATTTCCGGGTCCGGGGCCATCACGTTCGGCGCCGTTCAAGACGCCGAATTGGCAGCCTCCAACCGCTCGCCGAGCTCCAACCATCGCCCCTCGAGCGTATCGATCTCGCGCGCGAGTCGGCCGAGTTCCTCGCTCACGCGACGTTGCTCGGCCGCCGGCGTGTCGACGTAGAACGCAGGCTCGCTGAGCCGAGCCTCGAGTTCCCGACGCCGCGCCGCTGTGGTCTCGAGTTCACGTTCGATCTGCCGCAGCTCGGCGCGCCAAGGCGCGAGTTGGTTGCGCGCCTCGGCTTCGCGCCGGCGCTGCTCTTTTCTTTGATCGCGGCTGCTAGATTGCGGGCTCGGCGATTCGCGCGTCGTCGAACGTCGCTGCGCAAGCCAGGTCGCATAGTCCGTCAGATCGCCGTCGAAATCTTCGACTACGCCATCGGCAACCAACAAAAAATCATCGCAGACGCTGCGTAGTAAGGCGCGATCGTGCGACACGAGTACGACGGCGCCATCGAAATCTTGTAAAGCCAACAATAACGAGTCACGCATCTCGAGGTCGAGATGGTTGGTCGGCTCGTCGAGTAACAAGAGATTGGGGCGTCTTGCGACCAAGATCGCAAGCGACAGACGCGCTCGCTCGCCACCCGAGAATCTCGCGACCGGCTCGAATACTCGATCACCGACAAAACCGAAACGACCGAGATGATCGCGCGATTGTTGCGGTGTCCAACTCGCGACCTCGGCACCGCCGCGACGACTCAACTCGAGCATCGCTGTCGAGTCGCCGTCCAATTGATCGACTTCGAGTTGGGCGAAGAAACCCACCTCGAGATCGACCGCCGCCGTGCGATTGCCCGCGAGTGGTTGCGCCTCACCGGCGATCACGCGCATCAAGGTCGACTTACCTGCGCCGTTACGCCCCAAAATTCCGAGTCGTGACCCCGGTGCGATCGATAGCGTCACGCCACCGACGATCGTGCGCGAGCCATATCCTGCGGCGATGCGCTCGAGTGACACGAGTGGTTGCGGCAGTTTCGCTGGTGCTGCGAATTCCCAGTCGAAGGACGTTTCTTCGCGGCGTTCCACGATTTCAGGTAAACGCTCCAGCCATTTCAAACGACTCTGCGCCTGACGTGCTTTGCTGGCTTTCGCGCGAAATCGATCGACGAAGCTACGCACGTGCGCAATCTCGCGGCGTACGCGTTCGTCCGCCGCGCGTCGCTGTGCAGCACCGGCGGCGCGCTGCACTTCGAAGTGCGAGAAATTGCCGGTGTAAGACGCGATCCCCCGATCGGATACATGGAAGATTCGCGTCGCCACCGAGTCAAGAAATTCACGATCGTGCGACACCAACAGCAGCGTGCCCGGATAAGCGCACAACCATTCCTCGAGCCACAACACCGCATCGAGATCGAGGTGGTTGGTCGGCTCGTCGAGCAACAACACGTCCGACCGGCACATCAACGCCCGCGCGAGATTGGCGCGCATGCGCAAGCCGCCAGAAAATTCGTCGAGTGGTCGGTCGATGTCGCAAGCATCGAAACCGAGTCCGTCGAGTAACGACGCCGCCCGACTGCGCGCGGTGTAGCCGCCGCTCGCATCGAATTCCGCCAATAGCGCAGCCTGCCGAATGCCATCGCCCGCCTGCTCGGCAGCGGCGAGACGTGTTTCGAGCGTTCGCAGTGCTTCGTCGCCGTCGATGACGTGTTCCACGACGGCGCGTTTCGAATGCGGCAATTCCTGCGCCACCGATGCGATCGCCAGCTGCGCCGGCACTTCGCACTCACCAGAATCGGCCGATAACTCGCCGCGCAATAGGGCCAGAAGCGACGACTTACCGCTACCGTTACGTCCGACCAGCCCGACCTTTTCGCCGCGCAAAATGCTCACCGACACGTTCTCGAGCAAAGGCTCGGGTCCGCGTCGAAGTCGAACGTTACGCAAATGGATCACCGCTGCATTTTACGCGAGCATCCCGGTACCATGCCGCGAGGATCGCCGGATGCGGGGCCACCGTGCAGCTCGAAATTTTTTCCGATGTCGTTTGTCCGTGGTGCTACGTCGGTCATGCGCGCTTGCAGCAAGCGCTCGCCGCCCGACCGGGCGCCATCGCAGAGATTACTTGGCTGCCGTTCGAGCTGAACCCGAATCTGCCGGAAGAGGGGCGTGATCGCGCCGAATACCTGCGCGAGCGATTCGGCGACGTGAATCGATTCGCCGACGCACAACGTCAGCTGGTATCGCTCGGTGCCACGCTGGGCATCGACTTTCGCTTCGATGCCGTCAAGCGCTCGCCCAACACGCGTCGGGCGCACGTCCTCGCCGCGCTCGCGCGGCGTGATTCCGCCGCGATGCAACACGCCGTGATCGAAAAATTATTTGCCGCGTACTTCACCGAAGGACGTGATGTGGGTGATCGCGACGTGCTGCTCGCGATCGCCGACGAATGCGGTCTCGAGCGCGACGTTGCGCAACGCGCGCTCGCCGATTCGGCTTTGCATGCCGAGGTGGAATCGCTCGAAGCCCTAGCGCGAAGTTGGAACGTTTCGGGGGTGCCGACCTTCATCTTCGATCGGCGTACGGGATTTTCGGGTGCTCAACCGCTCGAGGTCTTTCTGCAAGTCATCGACGATCTCGGTTCGCAATCGGCGACACGCAGCTGAGCGCATGCTCGATACAGCGCAACTCACCGGCCGCTCGCGCACGCACGTCGTCGACGTCGAGTCGTTCGACTGTGCATTACACCTCGATGTGGTCACACCCTTTCTGAGAATGCGTGCCGCAGCTGCCGCGGCTGGCATCGATCTCGTGCCGGCGTCGGGATTCCGTGACTTCGATCGTCAGCGGTTCATCTGGAATGCAAAATATTCGGGCGAGCGACTGATGCTCGATCGAGAGGGGCGGCCGTTGCAGGCTGCCGCACTCGACCCCGCAGCACGAGTCGAGGCGATTCTTTGGTGGTCGGCGTTGCCCGGTGCGAGCCGTCATCACTGGGGTACCGATTGCGACGTCTATGATCGCGCGGCCTTACCCACGGGAACGACGCTGCGACTCGAGGCCGACGAATATGCGGCGGGCGGCCCGTTCGCTAGGCTCGACGGTTGGATCGAACGGCACGCTGCGGAATTCGGTTTTTATCGCCCGTATCGCTCACGCCACGAGGGCGTGAACCCCGAACCTTGGCACTTAAGTTATGCGCCGATCGCCGTGCCGTGCGTCGCTGCGACCACTGTCGACGTACTGGCCGAGGCGTTGCAGAGCGCAGCGCGTGACGGTGCGCCCGTGTCGGGCACGGCCGAAATACTCGCCCGATTACCCGAACTGCAACGGCGCTTCGTTGCGCAGGTCGATCCGCCACCGCCGACCCTACTTGCCGGCATTTCCCAAAGATCAATCAAAGATTGAATTCCGCGATCACCGGCGTGTGATCGGACGGACGCTCGGCACGTCGCGGCTCGCGATCAATGTGACACGCGGTACAGGCCGTTGCGAATTCGAGATCGGCGAGTATCAGATCGATGCGTAAACCGTTGTTACGACGAAACGCACCGGCGCGATAATCCCACCAACTGTAGGATTTTTCCGGCTGCTCGAAGCGACGAAACACGTCGACGAAGCCGAGGTTCAACAGCGCGGCGAGGGCGCTACGCTCCTCCGGGCTCACGTGCACACCACCCGCCCAAGCTGCCGGATCGTGCACGTCGCGGTCTTCGGGCGCGATGTTGAAGTCACCGAGCACGACGAGTCGGCGTGCGGCACTGCGTTGTGCAGTCAACCAACGTTGCAACGCAGCGAGCCAGTGCATTTTGTAGGCGAATTTTTCCGAGCCTGGTTCTTGGCCGTTCGGCACGTAAAGGTCGATCACGCGGATGCCGGCGGTATCGACGGCCAGCACCCGTCGCTGTTCGTCGGCGAAATCGGGGATGTCGGTGGCGACCACGCTGATTGGGGTGCGCGACAGTACGGCGACGCCGTTGTAAGTGCGTTGACCCGCATACGCAACTTCGTAACCGAGCGCGCGCACCTCTTCGAGCGGAAAGTCCGCGTCGGGTAATTTCGTCTCTTGCAGTGCGATCACGTCGGGCTGCGCGGTCGCGACCCATTCGGCGAGTTGCGGCAGGCGCACTCGCAGCGAGTTGACGTTCCAAGTGGCGATTTTCAAGCTGCTCATGCCCGAGAGAGTACTGCAAGGCGCATCATTTCGCTGTGATCGTGCGAGAATTCGTGCGCGAGGTGAGCATGAGCAACGACGGCTACGATCTGATCGTCATCGGTGGAGGCAGCGGCGGACTAGCCTGCGCGCAGCGCGCAGCCGAGTACGGCGCCAAAGTTGCGCTGATCGAGGCGGCTCGTCTCGGTGGCACCTGCGTCAACGTCGGTTGCGTGCCCAAAAAGGTGATGTGGAACGCGGCACAGATCGCGCATGCCGCACACGACGCCATGCACTACGGTTTCGATCTCACCCTCAACGGTCACGACTGGGATCTGCTGCGCGAACGACGCGATGCGTACGTCGAACGCTTAAACGGAATATACGCCCGTAATCTCGCCAACAAAAAAATCGCCGTTTATCAAGGTTTCGCACGCTTCGGCGGGCCGAACACCGTGCAGGTGGCCGACACCACGCTCACCGCACCGCGCGTCGTCATCGCGACTGGTGGTCGTCCATCCGTCCCGCCGATTCCCGGCGCCGAGCTCGGCATAACTTCCGACGGCTTCTTCGCCTTGCGCGAGCGGCCGGCGCGAGTGGCCGTGGTGGGCAGCGGTTACATCGCCGTGGAAATTGCCGGCATTTTCACCTCGCTCGGCAGTGAGACATCGCTCGTACTGCGCCAAGATCGCGTGCTGCGTCAGTTCGACTCGATGCTCGGCGACACGCTGATGAAGATCATGCGCGACGAAGGCGTCGAGATCGCGACGCAGGCCGTGCCACGTGCCGTAACGCGCGATGCCGACGGCACGCTACGACTGCTCACCGAAGACGGCCGTACGCTAGGTCCGTTCGATGCGCTCGTGTGGGCGATCGGTCGCGATCCGATCGTCCACGATATCGGTCTCGAGCGTGCCGGTGTGCGACTCGACGATCGTGGCTATATCGCCGTCGACCGTCATCAAGAAACCAACGTCGCCGATATATTCGCCATCGGCGACGTGACCGGCCGCGCACAGCTCACGCCGGTCGCGATCGCCGCGGGCCGTCGACTCGCCGATCGACTTTGGGGCGGCATGACCGACCGGCATCTCGATTACTCCGACATTCCGACCGTGGTGTTCTCGCATCCGCCGATCGGCACCGTCGGTCTCAGCGAAACCGAGGCCGTCGATCGGTACGGCGCTGCGGCTGTCAAAGTATTCACCTCGGGTTTCGTACCGATGTATCACGCGCTCACGACACGTAAGCCACGTGCCGAAATGAAACTCGTGACCGTCGGTGAGGAGCGTCGCGTCGTCGGCTGTCACGTCATCGGCGCCGGTGCCGACGAAATGCTGCAAGGTTTTGCCGTCGCAGTGAAGATGCGCGCGACGAAGCGCGATTTCGACGACACGATCGCGATTCACCCGACGAGCGCCGAAGAATTCGTGACCATGCGTTGATCGTCAGGGCAAAGTGTCCACACCCTGCAGCAACCGCCGCAAATATTCGGGCGCCACCAAGCGGCAATAACGCGTCCCGCGTACGTTCACCGGTGCATCGAAATAGCGCGGATCGTTCCATTCGTTCCGCATCGCCTTCGCCTGTACGTGTAGTGCGCCGCCGTCGTCGACGCGCACGAACGGATATGCGGCCAGCCAATCGGGCCCGAACGGCGTCATCCAATCTGGCTCGAAGATCACCTTACGCCCTCGGTCGAAGCGTAGTTTTCGGCGCTCGCGTGCATCGAACGACGCGAGCACCTGCTCGTAATGACGGCGGTTGACGCCGTCGCAACCGACATCCGCGCCTGCTGCGAGTGGGCCATATTCGGCAAGCAAGTGGTCGGCCGTTTTCATTTTGCAGAAGATCGCGCGTGGCTCGCCGTCGACCCGTTCGACGTATTGGCGCAACGTCAAAGGTCGGATGGCGGGTTTTGACTTCACGAACGCGTCGTAGTCGGAATAAACCTCGTTATTCGATGCGATCGAACTTGCGACGATCTCGCGCTGCGCCCGTGCACAAAATCCGCTGTCGGTTTGCGGCGCCGGCGATGGCGCACGGGCCGAGAGCGTGCTGCAGCCGGCGACGCCCAGCACGCCGAGCAATACGACCAAACATGATGCTGCCTTCGTTCCGATCATGAGCCCCCCGAGGATCGAATGGCCGCACGGTACACCAAATATCCTTGGACGGTTGACGCCGTCCGCCGCTCGCGGCCCAATGCGTCCATGGAGCGGGGATTTCTTCGGTCGGTCGCCCTCGTCATCGTG
>Ga0214917_10006876_pt1 | contig 11692 bp, 7 predicted proteins | sample LL_1208_BB_MetaG_FD_177983 | JGI IMG/M metagenome (GOLD analysis project Ga0214917, IMG submission 177983) | Freshwater microbial communities from Lake Lanier, Atlanta, Georgia, United States - LL_1208_BB | ecosystem: Environmental > Aquatic > Freshwater > Lake | place: USA: Georgia | collected...
GAGAACTACCGCTAATGAAACCAAACCTTTAGTTGTAGCTACACCTAAAAGTAAATTGCCAAAAAAATCAGCACCGCCGATTCCGATTAAAATTGGTAGATCCTGTTTGGTAAATCCACCGGTACTCTTAAACTTAGCAAATAATGCAAGGGCAATTAAGAAGGTAGTAAAGCGCATCGTTGTCATTGTCATGATTGGGCTCACTTTGGATCCCCTTGCAATAAATGTGATAGCGCCACCAAATCCTAAAGCTGCAATGGTCGCAAAGATCAGTGGCTTTGCAGAAACACCACCGCGTATTTCTGGACCACTTGCGCAAAATCCGCCAAGAAGTGCAATTACCATTCCAATTAATTGCAGCTTGCTAGGCTTTTCGCCACCAAAGATTGCAATTGTAAGCGGGATAAAAACACTTAAAGAACTAATTGGAGAAACAACTCCCATTCGACCAGTTGCAAGTCCGGCATAAAACGCAATTAATCCAACAAAACCCATAAGCCCGGCTAGTACTCCGGGAATTACATAACCATTCCAATTCAGATTTGGTACAAGCCATGAGGATGAAAAAAGAATTACTAGAATGCCAAAGAGCAATCCGAATGATTGCGATACTGCAGTTACGGCAACTGATTTATATTTTTTCGTTAGATTTCCACCAAAAAAATCAGCGGTTCCCCAGAGCAGAGATGAAAACAATGCTAAGAATGAACTCATCATGGAATGGTACATGCGTGGCAGCAGCAATTATTGGATTTAACAATTTACTCTTTACCTATGAAGGCCACCTTTGAACAATTAGTTGCGCCAATCCTTTCCCTAAAAGCTCGCAATGAAGTACTTTTAGAAATGGTTCCTGCGCCACAAAAATTAGCGCCGCATGCAATTGCGATGACCGCAGATGTATTAGAAGATGCCGCAACTGGTCGTTTTGTTTTACTACATGATCCCGCTGGTCAAGAGGGCTGGTCTGGCGAATTTCGTTGCGTCACATTTGCTAGAGCTGCGATTGATTTAGAGATGGCAAACGATCCATTGTTGCCAGAGATTGGTTGGGCTTGGCTTCAGGAATCCTTAAAAAAGCACAAGTGCGATTTCATTGCGCCAAGTGGCACAGTGACTCGAGTTGCTAGCGCTTCATTTGGATCACTTGCAGGTCGAGATGAGGATTCCGAAATGGAGATTCGCGCATCCTGGACGCCAACCTCAGGTGATAATTTGGTCGATCATGTGAATGCCTGGTTGGAGTTGCTTGGAACTACTGCAGGCTTAACTCCACTTGCAGATGGCGTTACCTCAATTTCACGCAGCAAATAAGTTTTAATAAAATACTCATAGATGATCACTCCCCTACTGACTCCACGTGCAGGAGTACCAGAATTAATCTCAACTAATTCAAATTTTGAGGAGATGCTTGCGCAACTTCTTAATGGTGATGGACCAATTGCAATTGATGCCGAACGTGCATCTGGTTATAAGTACAGTCAACGAGCATATTTAATTCAGCTCTACCGCAGAAATGGCGGGTTACATTTAATTGATCCAATCCCATTTGCCGGATCTCATTTTTGGAAAAAATTTAATAAAAATTTCGCTAGCTTTGAATGGGTTATTCACGCGAGTACTCAAGATCTACCTTGTTTACTTGAACTTGGCCTAGATCCGCAGATTATCTTTGACACTGAACTTGGCGCCAGAATTGCCGGTTGCCCAAAGGTTGGCCTTGGTCCACTCTCCGAAAGTTTGCTTGAGTTGCAACTAGCTAAGGAGCACTCCGCTGTTGATTGGTCTATCCGCCCATTAAAACCAGAGTGGTTAACCTATGCCGCATTAGATGTAGATGTGTTGCTTGATATTCGAGAAAAGGTTGAGTCTTTACTTATTGAAAAAAATAAATTGGAATGGGCGCAAGAGGATTTTGCATCAGTTTTAAAAAATTTTAAATCCAAACAAGATCAACCAGTTAAACCAGATCGCTGGCGAAAGACCTCTGGTATGCACAAGGTTAGAGATCGCCTAACCATGACATTAATTAGAGATCTCTGGCTAAGTAGAGATGAATTGGCGCAGGAGTTAGATCTTGCACCGGGCCGAGTTTTAGGTGATGAAGCAATTGTTGATATTGCTATAAAACGTCCAACCACATCAGAAGCAATGGCCAAGGTAATTAGTTGGCGAACCAAATTAGAGTCACCGCCATTTAATCGTTGGCTAACAGTGCTAAATAATTCACTTCAAACTCCACTTGATCAGCAGGTTGAGCTGCGTGTGTCATCAACATCTATGCCACCCTTCAAAATTTGGAAGGATAAAAATCCGCTCGGATATGCACGATTGACCCATGCCAGGGCCAAGATTGCCGAGCTTTCAGTTGTAATTGAAGTTCCCGCCGAAAATTTAATTACTCCGGAGCTGGTAAGAAAACTTTGTTGGGAGCTTCCGCCAATAGATCAAAGTAAGTATGAGGAGTTCATAACAACTGAACTCAGAAAACTAGGCGCACGAGATTGGCAGATTGATCAGGTCGCACAATTAATTGCGAGCGCCTTGCCGGAAACCACCCCACTGGTAGTGCCAGAAATCGAGCCATCTGAAGAGGCAGAAGAGCCGGTGGCTAAGCCTTAGTTGTGATTGGAATTACGCAACATTTAAGTTGCGTAATTCAATTAGGTAGGGATAGGCTCACACCATGTTAAGCACCTTTTTAATCGCCCTCCGCGAGGGTTTAGAGGCCTCATTAATCGTGGGAATTTTGGTTGCTTACATCGTCAAGACAGATCGCAAAAATTTATTAGGCGCAATCTGGACTGGTGTCTCTGTCGCCCTTGGGGCTAGCTTTGCATTAGGTGGCTTTTTATCATTTACCTCAGCTGAATTATCAGATCGCGGTGAACAATTCTTTGCCGGAACAACCTCTTTTCTAGCGGTCGGCTTAGTTACTTGGATGGTCTTTTGGATGAAGCGTGCAGCAGGCACTCTTCGTGATGAGCTTCATGGCAAGGTAGAAAATGCATTAACCGCCGGACCGGTTGCACTTTCTGCTGCCGCTTTTTTTGCCGTTGCACGCGAAGGTTTAGAGACCTCCTTATTTGTTTACACAAATTTCCGCACAGTAAATGAAACGCCTGGTTCAACCGCAGGTTTGATATTAGGTTTAGCCGCTTCTGTAACCCTGGGTTACTTAATCTACAAGCGCTCAATCAAGTTAAATTTAAGTAAGTTCTTCACAATCACTGGAGTAGCGCTAATAGTTGTAGCAGCGGGTGTTCTTTCATACGGGATTCATGAGTACCAAGAGCTTGGCTGGCTACCTGGTGAAGATTCATTCGCCTGGGATATCTCCTCTTGGATGAGCAAAGAATCAGTTGCTGGTACCTTATTGGGTGGCACAGTTGGTTTTGATGTAAATACCAGTTGGGTGCAATTAATTCTATGGGCTACATACCTCGGCCTAGTTCTTCGCCTCTACTTAAAGCCAGCCGTTCAAAAAGTGCTAGTTAAGTAATTCCCTTTTTACCTACCCACGAGTAACCTAGCGCTTATCGCCGTCCTTGCGGCTAGCTAGGGGAATGTAAATGAGCAAAGAAGCCATCGCTAAAACCAATGTAGTTCTTGTTGATGCTGTCCGAACTCCATTTGGTAAAGCTGGATCACTGTATGCCGAAACTCGCGCCGATGACATTATGGTCCGTTGTTTACGTGGCTTGCTTGAGCGAAATCCAAATGTGCCAGCCGATCAAATTGATGATGTTGCGATTGCAGCGGCAACTCAAACTGGTGATCAAGGAATGAATATTGGTCGCTCCGTTTCAATTCTTGCCGGAATTCCAAAATCTGTGCCTGGTTACTCCATCGACCGCTGGTGTGCTGGTGCATTAACTGCCGTAACCACAATTGCAGGTGGCATAAGTATGGGTGCATATGATTTAGCTATCGCAGGTGGCGTTGAACATATGGGGCACCATCCAATGGGCGATGGCATGGACCCAAATCCAAGATACTTAGCTGAAAAATTAGTAGATACCGATGCGCTCCAAATGGGTGCAACCGCAGAGAGATTGCATGACAAATTCCCACATTTAACTAAAGAACGCGCCGACAAGTATGCGCTCGCATCACAACAAAAAACAGCTGCTGCATATGCCGCAAATAAAATTCAACCAGATTTAATTCCAGTTGCAGTTCGCACAACTGAACTTGGTTGGGGTGTGGCAACAGTTGATGAACCACCACGGCCACAAACAACTCTTGAAGCGCTACAAGCTTTAAAAACTCCATTTCGCCCAGCTGGTCGAGTTACCGCTGGTAATGCTGCTGGCTTAAATGATGGTGCCACCGCTGCAATTTTGGCATCTGAAGCAAAGGCGAAAGAGTTGAATTTGCCAATCAAAGCTAAGTTAATTTCATTTGCATTTGCTGGTGTTGATCCAGAGATCATGGGTTATGGACCTGTTCCCAGCACAATTAAAGCGCTGGCAAAGGCTGGGCTGGATATTTCAGATATTGGATTGTTTGAAGTAAATGAAGCATTTGCAGTTCAAGTTCTCTCATTCTTAGATCACTTCGGCATTTCCGATGATGACAAGCGAGTAAATATCTATGGTGGTGCGATTGCAGTTGGTCATCCACTCGCCTCATCTGGCGTCAGATTAATTTTGAACTTAGCAAATGGCTTTAAAGATCATCCAGAGGTTCGCTACGGAATCACAACCATGTGTATTGGACTTGGCATGGGTGGCACAATCATTTGGGAAAATCCAAACTTTAAGGCAGCAAAATAATTATGAGCGACATCAAATTACTTGAAGGAGCTCCTGAGGAAGTAATAACAAATGCCATCTTGCGCGAGGTATCATTTGAACCATTTGGTGCAACTGGCAAATTAGCTTTAATAACATTAGATAACGGAATGGATCACAATCGTCCTAATACCTTTGGTGCTGGCTCATTATTCTCATTAAAAGCTGCGATTGAAAATGCTCAAAACTCTGATGCAGTTGCAATTGCGGTTACTGGAAAACCATTTATCTTTGCAGCAGGTGCTGATTTATCCGGGCTTGCTTTTCTAAAGGATAAATCTCAAGCACTACAAATTGGAAAATTAGGACATGATGTATTTCGCAAATTGGGCGAAAGTAAAAAACCTACCTTTGCATTTATTAATGGACTGGCTTTAGGTGGCGGTCTTGAGGTTGGCTTGCATTGTCATTACCGAACACTTGCCAGTACAGCATTTACTGGCTTACCTGAATGCTTCTTAGGGCTTGTGCCTGGCTGGGGTGGTGCAACTATTTTGCCTAAATTAATCGGTCCAGAAAAAGCGGTCCAAGTAATTATTTTAAATGCGTTAAACAACAACGCGATGATGAAGGCAAAGGATGCTCTCGCCTTAGGAGTTGTGGATGCAGTTTATGAACCAGCTGATTTCCTAGAACACTCAATTAAATTTGCTGCTGAAATAATTAGTGGTAAAAAGAAAATTGATCGCGCCGATTACAGTAAAGATTCATCTGGGTTTGAAAAAGCAATTACAACCGGTAAAGCAGCGGTAGCTAAAAAATATGGTGGTGCTGAGATTGCATCTCCTTTAAAGGCGCTCGAGTTAATCGCTGCGGCCCAATCAAATACTTACTCACAAGGCTTCGAAGCAGAAGATCAGGTATTAGCTGATTTAGTTATGACCGATTCACTTCGTGCATCACTTTATGCATTTAACTTAATCCAAAAGAAGCGCAAAAAGGTGGAAGGTGCGCCAAAGCCAGCACTTGCTCGCAAAGTAACCAAAGTTGGCGTAGTTGGTGCCGGTTTAATGGCCTCTCAATTAGCGCTGTTGATGCTGCGCAATCTAAAGGTGCCGGTAGTTATTACCGATCTTGATCAAGAGCGAGTAGATAAAGGTTTAGCTTGGATTAAGGCGGAGATCGCAAAGTTAGTCGAAAAGAAACGTTTAACTCCAGAAGGTGCAGCTCGCCTATCGGGAAATATCTCTGGCTCAACCGATCAAATGGTCTTTGCAAATGCAGATTTTGTAATTGAAGCGATCTTTGAAGAATTATCACTAAAGCAGAGGTTATTTAAGGATCTAGAAAAGATCATTACCCCCGAATGTATTTTGGCAACAAATACCTCTTCCTTATCGGTTGAAGCGATGTCTGAAGGCTTAACAAATCCAGAACGAGTTGTTGGATTCCACTTCTTTAACCCAGTTGCGGTTATGCCACTTCTTGAAGTTGCTCGAACCAGCAAAACTGATGATGCCACAACGGCAACTGCAATCAATATTGGTAAAGAGTTAAAGAAAACTATGGTGATTGTTAAGGATGCGCCAGCATTTGTTGTCAATCGATTGCTAACTAGATTTATGGGTGAGGTAACTGATGCAATTGATGAAGGCACGCCATATGATGTGGCAGATGCTGCAATGCGCCCGCTTGGTTTCCCAATGAGCTCACTTGAACTACTTGGTTTAGTTGGACCAGGAGTTGCATTACATGTTGCAGAAACCTTAAATAAGAATCTTGGGCCTCGCTACAAAATCTCTCCAACTATGCAGAGATTTGTTAAAGAGGGTGTACGCACCTTTTACGTAAAGGATGAGAAGGGTGATAATCAGGTAAATCCTGCAGCACTTGCCTTGCTGGAAAAAGGAAACAACCCATCAACAACTGAACAAGTTCGCAAGCGCGCATTAAAAGCACTAGCAACTGAAGCAAAAATGATGCTGGATGAAGGTGTTGTTGCAACACCTTCTGAGATTGATATCTGTATGTTGCTTGGTTCTGGTTGGCCAATGCACCTAGGTGGAATCTTGCCCTATTTAGATCGCGAAGGAATTAGTGAAGCGGTTTGCGGTTCACGTTTTCATCCTGCGGGAGTTGCATCACTGCCTTAACATTTAAATCATTTGAACTCCAAGCAACAAGAGATCTCGTGATGTTTTGCACAGTAATTCCCAGATCTTGCAGAACCTCTGCGCGCTTTGAGTGCTGTATAAATTCAAGTGGTACCCCAATTGAATGAACTGGAACAGTTAAACCAGATTCCCTGAACATTTCACTAATTGTGCTGGCGATTCCACCATGTTTAATACCATCCTCCAACACAACTACGCTCTTATAACGTTGCGCCATTGTGATTAATGAAGTTGGTAGTGGCTTAACCCATCTTGGATCGATCACGGTCACGCCAACACCTTCGCGATACGCCTGACCGGCTGATTCAACAGCCATCGCTGCAAATGTACCTACGCTGACCAATAAAATATCGGCGCTCTCGCCACGATATAAAACATCAATACCTTCCCTTCGTTCAAATGCCGGAATCTCCTCATTTACCGCACCTTTTGGAAATCTAATTAAGGATGGTGCGTCTGAGATATCCATCGCTTCACGTAAGGTTTCACGAACTCTTGCGCCATCGCGAGGAGCAGCCACATGAAGAGTAGGCACAATTCCAGTCAAAGCTAAATCCCAAATTCCATTATGTGATGGTCCATCATCTCCGGTAACTCCGGCCCGATCCAATACAAAGGTAACGCCAGCATTATGCAATGCAACATCTAGTAACAATTGATCAAAGGCGCGATTCAAAAATGTACTGTATACGGCCACTACTGGATGAAGTCCGGCAAATGCCATTCCTGCTGCTGCTGTAGTGGCATGTTGTTCAGCAATACCAACATCAAAAGTGCGATGTGGAAAATTTTTCTCAAAGTTATCTAGTCCAGTAGGTCCCATCATCGCTGCGGTAATTGCCACAACATCAGAGCGTTCATGACCAATTTTTACAAGCTCTTCAGAAAATACAGATGTCCAGCTCTTTCCTGATTTACTTAATGGCTCACCGGTTTCTGGATCTACAACACCAACTGCGTGGAACTTTTCCGCCTCATCTTTAAGTGCAGGTGCATGTCCCCGACCCTTCTGGGTAATGACGTGAACTAGAACAGGTCCTGCGAAATCCTTAGCACTCTTCAAAGCCTTTTCTATATCAGAAATATTGTGGCCATCGATTGGTCCAAAGTATTTAATTCCTAAATCTTCAAACATTCCTTGTGGCGCCACAATATCTTTAATACCTTTTTTCACGCCATGCAGAGTTTCATAAATTGGTTGGCCGACTACTGGAGTTTTTTCAAGCACCCCTTTGCCCCAATCTAAAAACTTTTCATAACCCTTGGTTGTGCGTAGCGTTGATAAATAAGTTGCTACGCCACCAATAGTTGGCGAATAAGAACGCTCATTGTCATTTACAACAATTACCAATTTTTCATCTGTACTTGCGGCAATATTGTTTAACGCCTCCCAGGCCATTCCACCAGTTAATGAACCATCGCCAACAACACAAACCACACTTCGATCACTTTGCTTGCTGATCATAAAACCTTTGGCAATTCCATCACTCCATGAAAGTGCAGTTGATGCGTGAGAGTTCTCTACAACATCATGCTCACTCTCGCTGCGATTTGGATAACCTGCAAGACCACCTCGTTGGCGTAATTTTTCAAAGCCGCTCATTCGACCAGTTAGTAATTTGTGCACATAGGTTTGATGTCCAGTATCAAAAACCATTACATCTTTAGGGGAGTCAAAAACTCTATGTAGTGCAATTGTTAACTCAACAACTCCTAAATTGGGACCGAGATGCCCGCCAGATTTAGAGACCTTTTCAATTAAAAAGGCGCGAATTTCAGATGAAAGTTGGTCTAATTGATCAAAGGTTAGTCCACGTAAATCTGCGGGTGATTTGATTGATTCTAAGATTGCTTCCGCCATAAGGAAAGTTTAATTCAGAGATAAATAATTAGCGATTTACTTTAAAAGTGAGGGTAAAACGTACTGCATGATGCCACCATGGCGGTAGTAGTCAGCCTCACCTGGTGTATCAATGCGAAGTTTTGCCTTGAAGCTCTTGCCACCTGCGGCTACTGACACTAATTTTGGCGTTACGCCATTATTTAACTCATCAACTCCGGTAATTTCAAAAACTTCCTCGCCAGTTAAACCGAGTGATTTAACATTTTCACCTTCTTGGAATTGCAGAGGCAGAACACCCATACCAATTAAGTTAGAGCGGTGAATTCGCTCAAAAGATTCTGCAATTACTGCGCGAACTCCAAGTAGCGCTGTTCCCTTTGCTGCCCAATCGCGGGATGATCCAGATCCATACTCTTTACCTGCCAAAATAACTAATGGCACACCTGCTGCTTGATAAGCCATTGCTGCATCATAAATACTTGCTTGATCACCATTTGCCAGGAAATTCTTAGTAAAGCCACCCTCAACCCCATTTAGCAATAAGTTTTTCAACCGAATATTGGCAAAGGTGCCACGGATCATAACTTCATGATTTCCGCGACGAGATCCATAAGAGTTGAAATCTGCGCGTTCAATCCCATTTGCTGCCAAATACTTTCCGGCTGGTGAATCAGCTTTGATATTTCCAGCAGGTGAAATGTGATCAGTAGTTACCGAATCGCCGAGAATTGCCATCACGCGTGCACCTGAAATATTTGTTACTGGCTTTGGATTTCTTGGCATATTTTCAAAGTAAGGCGGCTTACGGACATATGTTGATTTAGCATCCCACTCGAAGGTGTTTCCAGTAGGAGTAGCTAATGATTTCCAGCGATGATCGCCATCAAATACCGAGGCGTAATCTTTCGTAAACATCTCAGATGAAATGGATGAATCAATTACAGTTTGAATCTCTTCAGCACTTGGCCAAATATCCTTTAAGTAAACAGAGTTTCCATCTGATCCAACACCAATTGGGTCCTTTTCAAAATCATGATTCATCGAACCAGTTAATGCATATGCAACAACCAGTGGTGGAGATGCCAAGTAATTCATCTTTACATCTGGTGAAATTCGACCTTCAAAGTTTCGGTTTCCAGATAGAACAGCTGAAACTGCTAAATCATTCTCGTTGATCGCCTTGCTAATTTCAATTGGTAGCGGACCTGAGTTTCCAATACAGGTAACACATCCATATCCCACTAGGTTAAAGCCGAGCTTATCCATGTAGGGCGTAAGTCCTGAGCGGTCGTAGTAATCAGTGACTACCTTTGAACCAGGTGCAAGTGTTGTCTTAACCCATGGCTTACTTGATAAACCTTTTTCTACCGCTTTTTTAGCAAGAAGAGCGGCACCGATCATTACTGATGGATTAGAGGTGTTTGTACAAGATGTAATAGATGCGATTACAACATCGCCATTTCCAATAGTTGTCGCTTTGCCGTTTACCGAAAGATCGATCTTAGCTTTATTAGTTTTATCACTAAAGTAATCTGGTGAGATCTTTTCATATGCGCTCTTAGCATCACTTAATGAGATTCGATCTTGTGGACGCTTTGGTCCGGCAATTGAAGAAACAACCTTTGCTAAATCCAGCTCTAACTTTTCAGAGAATCTTGGTTCGACAGATGGATCATGCCAAAGTCCATTTACCTTTGCATACTTCTCAACTAATTCAAGTTGTTCAGCAGCGCGACCTGTAAATCTTAAGTAGCGAATTGTTTCTTCATCTATTGGGAAGATAGCAACTGTTGATCCATACTCTGGTGACATATTTCCTATGGTTGCTCGGTTTGCCATTGGTAGCGCTGAAACTCCTGGACCATAAAATTCAACAAACTTTCCAACCACACCATGCTTTCGCAACATTTCCGTAATTGTTAAAACTAGATCTGTTGCAGTTGTTCCTACTGGAAGTTGACCATTTAATTTAAAGCCAACCACCTTTGGAATCAACATAGATACCGGCTGACCTAACAGTGCAGCCTCTGCTTCAATTCCACCAACACCCCAACCTAGTACACCAAGTCCATTAACCATCGTTGTGTGGGAGTCGGTGCCAACCACCGTATCTGGATAGGCACGCAGTACGCCATCAACCTTTCTCGTCATAATTACCCTAGCCAAAAACTCAATATTTACTTGGTGAACAATTCCAGTTCCAGGTGGCACAACTTTAAACTCATCAAATGCGGTTTGACCCCAACGCAAGAAACGGTAGCGCTCCTGATTTCGTTGATACTCAATATCAGTGTTTTGCTCAAATGAATCTTTACTGCCAAACATATCTGCAATAACAGAGTGATCAATTACTAATTCAGCAGGTGAAAGTGGATTTACCTTCGCTGCATCACCACCTAGCTCAACAATTGCCTCGCGCATAGTTGCTAAATCAACAATGCATGGAACTCCGGTGAAGTCCTGCATGATTACGCGTGCTGGTGTGAATTGAATTTCAGTATCTGGCTCGGCAGTTGGATTCCAAGCAGCCAACGCTTTTATTTGTTCGGCAGTGATATTTGCGCCATCTTCAGTGCGTAGTAAATTTTCAAGTAGCACTTTTAATGAGAATGGCAGATCTTTTGCTTCCGGCAAACCGATGATAGAAAAAATCTCATATTTTTTCCCTGCTACTTCGAGGTTGGTCTTGGCATTAAATGAGTTCTTGCTCAAACCAATCACCAACTTTCATACCTGCGAACTGGCTAAATCTTAGTGCTTTGCAGGTGAAAATCCAGCCACACATTCCATGTGCTGTGTCATTGGAAATAAATCAAAGGCTTCTATGTGATCTAACTTATAATCACTCTCTTGTAGGTACTTTGCATCTCTGGCAAGGGCAGCTGGATCGCAAGCGACATAAACAATTTTTCTTGGACGCAATTTAATCATCTGTTTGA
>Ga0214917_10006877_pt1 | contig 11690 bp, 6 predicted proteins | sample LL_1208_BB_MetaG_FD_177983 | JGI IMG/M metagenome (GOLD analysis project Ga0214917, IMG submission 177983) | Freshwater microbial communities from Lake Lanier, Atlanta, Georgia, United States - LL_1208_BB | ecosystem: Environmental > Aquatic > Freshwater > Lake | place: USA: Georgia | collected...
TATAACTTGATAATAATATGGCAACTGATAGCAAAAAACAAATATTAAAGCAGCTTCGTGAACGCCGGTATCTCAATAAAGATTTTGATGCGTTACGTAATGATCTATTGGATTATGCCAGAGCATATTTTCCAGATAGAATTAATGATTTTTCTGAAGCTAGTCTCGGCGGATTGCTTTTAGATATGGCTGCTTATGTTGGTGACGTTCAGAGTTTTTATTTGGACCATCAATTTCAAGAAACGTTTCCAGAAACCGCAGCAGAACCAAACAATATAGAACGACACTTAAAGAATGCTGGTGTTAAAATAACCGGTGCTGCGCCCTCAACTGTTACCGTTACATTCTATGTAAAAATCCCAACTATCGACAATCAAGGCACAATCAATACCATCGCAATACCTTCTATTAAGCAGAATACAATAGTCAGAGCAAATAATGGCGTTGAGTTTACTTTAACTGAAGATTTAGATTTTAATGCAAAAAATCCTGATAACAGCTACAAGGCTAACATTAGGGTTGGTACTACAAACGCAAATAACATTCCACAAAATTACATATTTTCATTAAACGGTTTATGCATTTCTGGAAAAACGGCTAAAGAAACAGTATCAGTTGGTTCATTTGTTCCTTATAAGAAAGTTAACTTAAGTAATCCGGATGTAACTGAGGTTATCAGCGTGAAGGATAGCTTAGGAAATACGTATTATGAAGTCGAGAATTTAACTCAAGATACTGTTTATAAAAGAGTTACTAACTTAAATTATGATTTTCATTTGGTATCCGAAAACATGGTACCAATTCCAGCTCCATATCGCTTTTTAAAAGAGATGTCGCTGCAAACTAGAATAACAACGTTAACATTCGGCGGTGGGTCTGCTAGTACAATTAACGATGACGTTATTCCAGATCCTAGTGATTTTGCATTACCATTATATGGCAAACAAACCTTCTCAAGATTTGAGATTAACCCAAACAATCTTTTACAAACAACAACCTTTGGAGTAATGGCTGAGAATACTAGTTTGGAAATTCAATATCGACATGGTGGCGGATTAAACAATAACGTAGAAGCAAATACTATTAACACGGTAGTAAGTTTGAACATTTTCTTTCCAAATTTCCCAAGTGCCAATACAGCCGCCTACGTTCGAAACTCAATTGATATATCAAATAATCAAAGAGCATCCGGAGGCGAAAGTGCTCCAGATATTAACGTTCTTAAATCAAAAATATCAACCTTTAGATCAATGCAAAACCGCATAGTGACCAAAGAAGATTTGTTGGCACGAGTTTATTCTTTGCCAGCAAATTTTGGACGTGTATATCGTGCTGGAATTAGAACAAATCCAAATAATCCTTTGGCTTCTCAGCTATATGTCATTTCTAGAAATACATCAAATCAATTAATAGTAAGTCCCGATAGTCTCAAGAAAAATATGGTGACATATCTCAATCAGTATAGAATGATATCAGACGCCATTGATATACTAGATGCTAGAGTTATTAATCTTAAGTTAACGTTTAGCGTAGTCGTTGATCCATCAGAAAATAGAGAACTGGTCTTAAGAAACTGTTTGATTAATATCAAGCAATACTTTGATATTAAGAATTTTGATATCGATCAACCTTTGATCATTTCTGACGTACAAAATATAATTTATAATAGTCGAGGAGTAATCTCCTTAGTTTCTTTGAATATAAACAATATTAGTGGTGAGGTCGATGGACGTGGCTATTCTGATCAAACATATGATTTGAGTGCGAATACATATCGTGGGATTATATTTGGATCACCCGGTTCAATATTTGAAATAAGATACAAAGAATATGACATTATCGGAACTGTGGTGTAATTTATGTATAGAATATTATCAGCCAGTAAAGATACCTATATAACTAACAAATATATCGCTCGTGAACGTTGTACAACATCTAACGTAGGACAAGCTGGAACGTTGGATCTGTTTAAACTTTATGATGAAACAACTGTATATAGCGGTTCAACTCGAGTAAGTGGCGTAATCGAATTAAGTCGTTTTCTTCTTCAATTTGATTATGAACCTTTACAACAAATAACTGCATCATTCCTAAACATTAACGACACGAGCTTTAAAGCCTTTCTTACTTTGAAGGATGCATATGGTGGTCAAACTACCCCTTCAAACTTCTCTATAAGGCTTATGGCGCTCTCTAAAAGTTGGGATGAAGGTAGGGGCTTTGATGTCGTGGCATTCCGTGATTTGGATACAGCGAACTTCCTTACTGCTTCCGTCGTTACCGGCACTCCAAACGTTTGGTTTCTATCCGGAGCAGCACAAAGCGGTTCCCTTGGCAATCCAAATATTGATATAATAGTTTCTGGCAATCTCGGCGCTGGATTACAAGATTTAACAGTAACTCAACAGTTTGCTCGTGGTGATGAAAATCTATATATAAACGTTACTACTCTTGTTAGTGCGGCTATAGCAGGTCAAATCCCAAACTATGGCTGGAGATTGTCATTCATCGATGCACAAGAAAATGATAACATAACACGTTTCGTAAAAAGATTTGGCTCTAAACAAGCCAAAAATCCTGACCTTCATCCACAACTTATTATCAAATATAATGATCAAATAGGAGATGATTTGGGTAACACCCTTTTTAACGTATCTCAAAGCTTGTTTGCTTATAATCGTATTAATGGTGGTTATCAAAATTTCTTCTCTGGTAGCACAGAGATTACCGGAGCCAATAGTCTATTACTAAATCTATATGGCGCAAAGTATATTACATATACAACTTCCAGCTTCTCAATATCGCATAGTGCCAGTATCAATCATTTAACTCGCAGTCTTTATGCTATAACTCAGAGTTTCCTTGGTAGTCAGTATCTAATTGGTAGTGTTCCACAGACCGGTATATATTCAGCCGATGTTAACTTCAATACGATAGAGAATACGGCTCTAAAAAATTTCCTAACCGGTTCTACAAGTCAAGAGTTTAGATATGCATGGACCAGTTTAGATAGTACTCTTACGTATGCATCCGGTAAGACCCTCTACAAGCTCCCACAAGGCTCACCAAGGAATGTTGAAGAGGAGAACTGGGTAGTCAACATAACCAATCTCAAACAGCAATATAAAGCCTCTGAGCAGGCAAGATTACGTGTCTTCGTGTTAGACTACAACACGGAACAATCTGCAAGTAGATTAGCTCTTCAGCCAAAGAGCGTTATCTTAGATAATCTAAAATGGAGATTAATTAATGCTTATTCACGTAAGGTTATTATTCCATTTGATAATGAAGCTACTCTTTGTTCATATGATGCCGAGGGAATGTATTTTGATATTTGGATGCAAGACTTCGCACAAGGAGAAGTTTATGAAATTGAATTGATGATTACTTATGGCGGTAAGGATCATTTAATCAGTAATGATGGATTTAGATTTAAGGTAATGCCCTGATGGCTATAAATAATACAAAAAATTTGCAAAGAAATGCGCCGACGTTATTTAAGCCATCTGTAATACGTTCTCTAAAAGAACCACCAGATCAAAGCTTAACATTAAATTTGGTATCTCCAATTACTTTTGTGAATACGGCAATTGAGAATACTGGGTCTTTTCGTTATAACATGAACGGAAATGGTCTACGTTCGACACAACAACTTAACGTTGATTGGAGTTCTTTTGAAAATCACACATTTTTCAATTCTGCCCAAGTAAAAGTTAACGTCGCTTTTGATAAAATTCAGAATATGTTTCCATTTGATGGAACCCAAAAAGAAACTGAAATATATATCGACCGATTGACCGGTTTTGAAAAATATGTATATGACAATTATCCAAAACATAAAGGATATTTGTTTTTATCCGGAACAAATTCAGGTTTTGAGAATGCTAATGGTACGTATGTTACCGTAGTTGATAAAGCTGGTGCGGCTTATACCGATGTTTCAGTAAGAACCGATGCTGAAAGCATAATCAATCCAAAAGATAATCCAATGACGTTTGAATATTGGATTAACTTACCTCCTCAAAGTAATGATAATCAATCTGTGTTTTCTAAACATGACGGCTCGAATGGTTTTCTATGTGCAATAACCTCTTCAACGTCTACTACGTATGCTACAAGCAGCTTGTTTATTGCTTCCGGATCAACATATGATACGTTGAACGTTATCTTCCCAAAAGACAAATGGAACCACGTTGCATGGGTTTGGAATAGAACGCCAGGTAGCAATGGATTGACCGTTTATTTAAATGGTTCATTTTATGCCACAGGATCAAATCCAGTTGAGTTTGACACTTTAAACGTATACGATAATATGTATATCGGTTCCGGTAGTCAATTAGCAGGGTTTAAACCAACCAATACTCTTTCCGGAGCACTAGATGAACTTCGTATTTGGCATTCAGTACGAGATCAACAGCAGATTAACAACTATTATCAAAAGAATATATTTGCTTCACCTCCTTTAAGATTATATTATAAATTCAATGAACCATCAGGCAGTACGTCACCAATTGTTATCGATGCATCTTCTAATGGTCTTCATGGAAATCTAAGCTATTATAGTTATAACACGTTAAAAGTAAGAAACGTTAACACTTCGTCGTTGACTTTTGGAAGTACTCCGGTCATATATGAAGAGTTAGCTCTTGCTCCAATCATATTTGCGAACCATCCAGAAGTTACTAGCTATAGAACTTCGTTTTATGCTAGCGCAAGTATATATGACAATATCAATCCAAATTTAATTACCAAGCTGGTACCAAGTCATTATTTCTTAGAAGGACAAGTTGAAGATGCGTTGCAAACGGAACAAGGTCCAATAATAGATAGTTTAACTGCGGGCAACGATCCTCGTTCAACAACTCTAGGTGCTACTCAAGTACTATTACTTTTGCTTTATACATGGGCTAAATTCTTCGATGAACTTAAGCTATATACTCAATCTTTCAGTGATTTGATAGCAGTTGATTATAACAATGTTGACACCATACCAGATCAGTTTTTGCAAGATTTTGCCAGAAATCAAGGCTTTGAGTTGCCTCCTATATTCTCTTCTGCGACAATAGAACAATTTATCAACTCTCAAAATATAGGTTCTAGTCCTAGCACAAATCAATATTCATTACAATACATTCAAAACCAAATTTGGCGTAAAATCCTAATAAACATAAGAGAAATAATAACCTCAAAAGGCACTTTACATTCAATTAAAACTTACATACGGACACTAGGAATTGATCCAGATAACAATTTCAGGATAAGAGAATACGGTGGACCAACAAAGCAAAATCTAGACTTTGCAAGAGCTATCCGAAATAAAATATCTACAAAGATAAGTTTTCTAAAAGGAGGTCTTATAACAAGTCCATATCTATCTGCATCTAGAATTGAACCTGGATATCCATATGTTAATGGTACTTCAGATGATGGATTGCTAACCTCCGGATCTTGGAGCTATGAAGCAATATATCAATATCCTTTTAATGTTGCATCAAATCAAAGTTTAGTAAGGATGTATACTACTGGCAGTGTGATATCTACCAGCGGTTCATTAATAACAAATCTAATTGCTAGACCAACAGTACGTACTGACACATATGAAACTACCGGTAGCATGACTTTGTATGTAAGGTCTAACGGCGCAACAACGTCTCCTTATATGCAAATGCACATAACCGGCGTTAATATATTCGATGGGGATAAGTGGTATGTCTCTTTTGGTCGCCAAAGAAATGATGACAATATTAATAGCTTTGTATCTAGTTCTTATTTCCTAAGAGTTGCTAAGAATATCGGAGGCGAGATATATCAAAGCTTTACAACTCAGTCATATTTCGATGATTACGCTGGAGGAAACGATAACGTTTGGAACCATGTAACAGGATCGGTCAACGCTAGCGGTTCTTTCTTCGTAATAGGTTCGGGTTCTGTATCTACTGGTATAAATCGTTTCTTAAATGACCCACTAATATCTTCAGAAGCTCGCAATACGTATTTCAATGGTTATGCTACTCAAATAAGATTTTGGTCAAAATATCTTGAGGATGCTGAATGGCAAGAGCACGTTAGGAATTTCAAATCTCTTGGAGTACAAACTCCACTAACAAATTATAATTTCGTTACAAATAAAAGTGGTTCATTCCAAAGAATTCGTATCGATGCATCAAGTGAGCAAGCGGTTACACAGTCAGATAGTTCCGGTAAACTAGCTATCTTTGATTATTCGCAAAACAATTTTTCTCTTTCCGGTACGATGTTTCCGACTTCTAGTAACATAATATATCCAGAAAGATTTTATTTTAGTTATATATCTCCATATTTTGATGAAGCTAGCACTACGAATAAAGTTCGTATACGTTCTTTTGAAAATTTTGAAGACGTACAACAGACACCATGGGCACAGGTAGCACCGGTATATGAAATACCGAAGTCCGAAACTCCAACAGATAATACGAAATTCACAATCGATTTTAGCGTTGTTGATGCTCTTAACCAAGATATCGTTACCATCTTCTCAACACTAGATGAACTAGATAACGTATTAGGCAATCCAGAGTTAGTTTTCTCGCCTGATTATCCAGGACTGGATAACTTAAGAAATATATATTTCAATCGTCTAACTGACAAGGTTAGCTATAAACAATATGTTGAATTTTTCAAATGGGTAGATACGAACATCGGCAACTTTACATCTCAATTAATTCCTAAGAAAACTAAGTTTTTAGGAACAAATTTCGTTATCGAAAGCCACATGCTTGAACGTTCAAAATTTCAATATCTTTTTGAAGATATATATTTGGGTGACAGCAACAGGAATGGCTTAAGAGACACCATTCTTCTAACGTTAATTGCTGGCGATTTTGTTAGATACTAGTTTTATACTTCTATTCTATATATAATAAGGACATATGCCAGACATAAACGTTATAGTTTTTCAAAAAAACAAAGAATTAGAACCGGTTTCACGTTCTGAATATCTGATGGACAAAGTTCAACTTGAATATTTTCCATATAACGATGTTGATCCGGTCAATTCTCAAGCCGATGCCATATCGATATATACCACTACCGGCTCCGGAGGTATGGATACGTCTGCAACTGATGGACTTAGACAAGGTTCTGAAATAAGAACAAATAAACATTTGTTTAAAAGCAATCAGCCAAAAATGTGGTCTGGTAATTTTAAACACGCAACAAGAATTACCACTTTTGGACAATTTCGTTCTTGGTCAGAATATCAAAATGATATATCTTATTATGATAACGTTATTGAATTCGATCCGGTTCTATATATAACATCACAAAAAAATGGATTTGACAGCTACCCTTATCCAATATACTTTAACAATGGTCCACAACAAGCAGAAGAAGCGGTTATTGAGCCTCTTACAAAACCTTTTAGACTAATTCAATCAGTAGCCGAGGGCGCATATCCAATACATCGACCAAAAGGAAACCTGGAAGATGGAAATCCGGATTTAAACTTGCCACAAGGCAATAGCAGGATCTTGCAATTAATTCCATATGCTTCTCAGCTTATTTCTGATCCATTTTTAGATTTAGGTCAAAGATATTTTGGTGCTGGTTCAATTGAAGACATGATTGTTGTTGAAGGTTATGTTGACTTTATTAGAACCATAATTGAACCTTTTAATGACCTTGATGATGAAAAAGTGGTAGATCAATTGGCATTGGCTGACACATCGCAAAATGCTCTTTTTATAAGCGTTCTAAAAAAGCTAGACATCAATTTAGACGAAGACATAAGACAAACATATACTCAAAAATCAGCAACAGCAGGTTATACTATATATGGTCCAAATCAAGCTCGTTATGGTACAGATAGCGTTGCATATGTTGGATGGAGTAGGGGATCATGAGTAGACAAGAAAAAGGTTCCAGAATTAGAATGTTGCCTGCTCGCATTCAGTTGCAACAACGTGATGCTCTTACCGGTTCTTATCCAACAAATGTCAGATTTTCTACAGACGGTAGAACTGGTAATTATAAAGTTAACTTTGATGACACATATTCAGTAGTGTTTACATCATCAAATGTATATAATCCATCAATTGGATTTCCAACTGGTTACATATGGTTAAACAATAGTTCTTCAAATGATTTGAGTGCTAGTATTCAAACAAAAGGAACAATACGTTCTTCTATAGTTGAAGATTTACCATATTTCAATTTTAATCATGTTGGACAAGAACTTACGCCATTTAGAGATAATAATCAACCAGCAGTTGATGGCAAATCAGAAAACAATCCTTTCTTTGCAACAGGAAGCGCAGTGTTAGAAGTTGGTGAAGGATTTAGTTCACCACTTTGGAGCAAAAATAAAATCGAAATAGATATTAGTGTTGCTACACCATGCAGTGCTACGTTATTTTTAAGCGGAGTAAATTGGAGTACTGCAACAAGACCAGGATCCGAAACTGATGGTATAAGTTATGAAATGTGTTATTATAACTTTGCATCAAAAACATGGCAAGGAGCCGGAACGGGTACTCCATATGGGTTTTTTCATGATGCTGTAAATCATGGACCTAGTATTACTGGTCGAGCGCCTTTTGAAGATAGAATAATGTTTGGTTTTGCTCCAGGAATTGTAAATACATATCCATTTGGTCTTTCCGTTGCTGACGCCAATACTTTAAAAACACAGGTGACAGGAGTTTTTGAATGGCAGGCATCTGCTGGTCAACCTTTTACAAATTTTGGATTTCCTTATCACCCCAAATACCACGCAACCGGTTCTCAAACATTACAAATGGATCGATATATAAATCAGCCTTTCTTATTGGAAAAAATTGTTGTTGAACTTAGTGCTGCCTATACTATTTTTGCCAATACATATAACACGGCCAGTTTTCTATATGACACCAATATTCTAAATCCTCCAGTAACAATTACCAGCATTACACAATCAACATTCCCAGCTTCAGTCAATAACATATTTATTTTAAATCAACGCAAGCCAATTAAATTTAATAACATTGAGAGAATGGAATATGTGAGTTATGATCCGGCTAATCCGCTCGATGATACGTTGTTGGTAACAAATGTTCCTACAACTATAAGTTTGTCTGCTGGAGGAACGCCACAATATGTTAATACGGTTAGAGATTTAATAACATGGGGTGGAATTACTTCATTTGCTGCAAATGCTGTTACTAGTTCAACAAGATCTGGTACGCCAATATATTCGAACGGCTCGACGCCTACATTAACTCTAAATCCAAGAGAACTAATGTCGAGAGATTATGTTTTCACATCAAGCATTGAAGCACATGATGATTTAACTCCTCTTTCTTGGTCGGGAAAAATATCATTAGAATTATTAGCTAAAAGCCCAATTCGAATCGATAGAAACGTTACTGGCGGAGTCGTATATGACAACATGTTTTCAAGTTTCAACGCCTGTAGAGGAACGGACACAGGACAAAGTTCCGGAAATTTTAATGCGTTGAAATACGGCGGCGGCGGAAGAAATGCATTAGGTATTAACGTACCTAATGGTAGAAACTATGTGACTCCAATTGCCCAGATACAAGAAAATGGTTCATTTACAAATGATTTAACTGCTGTAAATTATGATAACATTTTAGTAAAAGATGAAAATAGATATAGATACAATCCTTATATTTTATTTCCAACAGATGAACTTATAATAGGTTGGCAACAGCCATCTTTGAATTCATTAGTAGTTTATGGTTCTACAGCAGCACCTACGACCAGAGGTGCAAAAAATGCAATACGAGGTTCATTTAGTGAGATTAAGTTTTTACCTGGTGCTGCTAAAATAACGTTATATGGTTCTTACATAAGAGAAGGAAAAGAGTATAATGATGGTCTTAATCAACTTCTATCTTCTGATAGCATACATGAGGTCATAGAATAATATGCCTACATTTGATCAATATGAAGTTGAACCAGCATCAGCATATAGTGGAAGTTATACTGATAATTCAATTTTTGGCACTATATTTGCTGATAATGCAACAACTATAGCTGGATATAGTCCATTAGGACAAGGAATTCCTACTACATCAAGAAGACTTATAGCCTCCAGAATTGATGGCAAAAATGCAACATATCCAAACATTAATAATATGTGGCTTCCTGCTTATGCTATAGAGGGATATGCATCGGGTTCCTGGCTTGGAAGATTTCAAAGATTTGCGCCTTTCTTTTCCAATGAGTATTGGTATGATTCATTCGTTCCAAACGTTGTAGAAATATATTCAAGACCTAGCACTACATTGCCAATTGTTACTGCCGGGGTGTTAAATAAGGCTAACTCTGTTATAGGAGGAATCGATTTCGAAGTTTCTGGAAGTCTTTTTGACATATATCCTTATACCAACAATATAAGCGATGCTAAAATTTCATTGTTCATACAACAGGAACCACCAGTCGCTAGTGCCATGTTTCCACCGGCTCCGAATTCGAGTTGGTTTAGAAATCATCCTTTTCAAAGCTTTTATAAAAATATTCAAAGAATTGAAGAAGTTTCAAACACTTTGCCTGATAGATACAATTTAAATATTAATTTTGATGGTACCGCAGTTAGTCCAGCCTCTTCTTCAAATACTTTAGGCACAATATGCATAACTTCTGATTTGATAATAAACGCAAATGGAGGCAGTCCTCAACCACTTTTATTTGTTGGAAGTTGTATGAATACTCCAACACAACCATATCCAAACTACAAATTTGGAACTGCTCCAATTGTAGAAATATATAAAACATTTTTTGGTACTGGTAATGGTACCCCTGGTTTAACCAGGAAAGGTGCATCTTTCAAATATAATACTACCACTGATTTGTCTGGCGATGCTATAAGATATTTGACATATGATAGCTCAATAAGAGGCTACAAGTATGGCATTCGTTCCATATTTCCGGAGGCTAATAAAATAATATATCGACTAAATCATTATGGCCACGTGCGAGATATGTTAGAAGGTCGCCCGACGACGGCAACTCTGGTTAAATCATCAAACAATTCATATACCGATGCTCCAATTAATAGAACATTATTTTACCCATTAATCTATGGTTTCGTTTCCGGCAGTGCCATATATACGCAAGCCCGAGATTATGTAACCGCAACAAATCCAAGCTATAATCCTTATGATAGTGGTATTTATGACGTATACTATCGTAGCGGACAACCTTTCTTTGATAGAGGAAATGAGGATTGATTTATGGCTGGACTATTAGATCCTAAAACTAGAGTATTAGATACAATCATCACCAATGAAGGCAGAAGACAAGCTGCTACCGGAAAGATGCGTGTTGAATACGTATCCTTTAGCGATGCTAGCGCCATATATGCCTTAGATACGCTTGTATCCGGTGGATTGGACTACACCTCACGTTTGACTTTTGAACCCGGTAATCTGCCGCAGGACAGCATTACTTTCGAAGTAGATGATAGTGGTAAACTCCTTACAAATTTCATAACGAGTGGTAGCCGATATTCTGTAGCCGCCGGTCAAATATATTCTGGTTCAAACTATGAAATTACTTCTGGTTCACAGTTCTCCTCTTTATATACAGATTTACTAAAATCATCATTAGATAATTTTAAAAAGCTTTCAATTCTTCAAAGCCCAGATCCAGTATTCATGGCTTACGATGAATTTAAAATAAGTGGCAATGATTATACTTTCAATATGACG
>Ga0214917_10006879_pt1 | contig 11680 bp, 8 predicted proteins | sample LL_1208_BB_MetaG_FD_177983 | JGI IMG/M metagenome (GOLD analysis project Ga0214917, IMG submission 177983) | Freshwater microbial communities from Lake Lanier, Atlanta, Georgia, United States - LL_1208_BB | ecosystem: Environmental > Aquatic > Freshwater > Lake | place: USA: Georgia | collected...
CCATGCTGTTTCTCCGTATTTTTAAGATTTCATGCTGAGATGGGTATGGTTTAAGTGTATCTTTAATCGAAAGGTTTCACCATATTGACTCAATGAGCCACATAAAAAAACAATGATTTTTCTTGTATCCAGTAACGCGCATAGGCATTAAGGTCGGAGATGAAAACAAGCTTACCCATCGATTCCATTTTGACCTCCTGTGCAGAAGAGATCGACCGCGGAGCGAGCCTTATTCTTCAAGCAAGCCCAGGCTCCGGAAAAACGACCCGACTTCCCTTATCTTCTAAAAGAAATTAAGTTCCCCCCTGATTCCCAAATCTGGGTACTAGAACCTCGAAGGCTTGCCGCAAAGTTCGCAGCAACTCGAGTGGCAGAAGAGAATCAGTGGCAACTTGGAGAGACGGTCGGCTATCACTTCCGGTTTGAGAAAAAATACTCAAAAGAAACAAGACTCCTCTATTTAACCGAAGGAATGTTGATGAGACGGCTCGTAGGGAATCCAACATTAAAAGGTGTGTCGACAGTGATCATCGACGAGTTTCACGAGCGCCATCTTCATACCGACTTAGCTTTAAGTTTTCTGAGACACTTGCAAAAAACTGCACGGCCAGATCTCAAACTCATCGTGATGTCGGCGACGTTGGAGCTCGATGCCCTCACTCAATTCCTACCCGATGCGCCTGTCATAAAAATCGAATCCCCTCTTTTTCCTGTCGAAATGTTTTTTCTTAATCAAGACCAGCTCGAAAAACCTTTGAGCAGACTTGTCAAAGATTGCGTTCAAAAGGAGTTTTTAAAAAACCATACAGGAGATTGTTTGGTTTTCCTGCCGGGCTTACGAGAAATTCGCCAGTGTGAAGCTGAACTTGAAACTTTAGCTCGTCAACATCGCTTCAATATCTTTGGTCTTCACGGAGATTTTTCTAAAGAAGAACAAGAGCGAGCCCTTTCTCCTTCATCAAAGCGAAAGGTGGTTTTATCGACCAATCTTGCCGAAACATCTCTTACTATCCCTGGAGTGAATTTAGTGATCGACAGTGGCCTTAAGAGAACCGCCAGTTACTCTTGGTGGACGGGAATTCCGCTCCTATCAACCCAAAAGACCTCGAAGGCATCAGCCATTCAGCGAGCCGGACGCGCCGGTCGGACAGAACCCGGAGTTTGCTATCGGCTTTACACTCAACATGATTTTGAAACCCGAACTCCTTTTGATACTCCCGAGATCAAAAGGGCCGATCTTGCACAGACTATTTTAGAGTTAAAGGCGCTTGGAGTTGGCAACCTAGCTCAATACAATTGGTTTGAACCCCCTTCAAAAAATTCGATAGACTCTGCATTACAGTTATTATTTCGAATAGGGGCCTTGGATGCTCCATGTGAGACAGGAACTTTAACTCAAATCGGCAAAGAAATGAAAGATATGAGTCTCCATCCTCGAATTTCTCGATTCCTCATCGCTTGTCGAGACAATGGTTGCTTAGATAAGGGCTATATCCTTGCAGCTTTGATATCTGAAGGGAAATTGAATTCTTTGGAAGTAATTGAGCAATTGCATTCTCGATTAGATCCCCTCACCGAACGACTGAAGGAGCAGATCAAAAACACTTTTAATTCTGCTGAAGTCACAAGTCCAAATATGTTTTCATCTGTGGAAGACTGCCTTTCTTTTAGTCTTCTTTCGGCATTCTCAGATAGAGTTGCTGAGCATAAGAATTCCCAGTTTGTGCTGAGCGCAGGGGGCACTGCCAATTTAAAACCGGGAAGTGATTTTCATTCTGTTAAGACTGAGCCCTATGTGATTGCATTAGACCTTCAGGAGACTAAGCGAGGCTCGCAATCCACAACTTTTCTCAATTCATTAGTACGAATTCAGCAAAACTGGCTTTATGAACTTACGCCGTCACCGCTAGAGGAAGCAAAGGAAGTTTTTTGGGATAAAGAACGCGAGAAAGTTTCTTCACGTTCGGTGATCAAATTGGGCCAACTCGTCTTGGAAAATCTTGAGCGACCCGTGAGTGATGAGGACCTTAACTTCAAAGTTCTAGTCCGAGAAATCCTCCGTCGTGACAGTGACGAACTCAAGAATCTCTCCTTGCTTGATTGGATCGAAACATTGAAAAACCTCTTTACCCAAAATGAAATGGAGCATGAAATAGCTCGGGCTCAGGTTTTTAATTCTTATTTGTGTTTAGGTTTGGAGGTCAATTCAGAAACCCTAGAGCATTTTTTGAAAAGCTGGTTCAATGGTAAACGCAGCCGAAAGGAAATAGCTTCACCTGATTGCATATTTTTCTTTAGAGATTTTTTTTCGAAGGGGGCTCACCATCAACTTGAGAAAAAATGTCCCTCACAAATTGTTTTTCCCAATCAACGAAAGGCCACTGTGCATTATGAAATTGGAAAGCCGCCTTGGGTTGAATCTAAACTTCAGGACTTTTTCGGTTTGACTCAACCACCCCAGATTTGCGACGGTAGAATAGCTCTCACAGTCCACTTGCTAGCCCCCAATTTTCGGGCAGTTCAAGTAACAAGCGATCTCAAGGGCTTTTGGGAAAATCACTATTCGGCGATTAGAAAAGAGCTGAGCCGTAATTATCCCAAACATCCGTGGCCTGAGAACCCCTACATTCCGTTACCCCCCAAACCCCCAAAGAAAAATTGACGAAGCCATTCGCGAGACGGAAAATACAGACTCTCAATCTAGGAGGGCGTCTAGTGCACAATCCTGAAAATTTTTCTGAAGTTCTTATCGTTGGTGGGGGTACAGGGGGAATTACGGTCGCCGCTAGGCTTGCCAAAAAAAAGGTTTTTTCTTCAATTTCGATCATAGAGCCGTCTTCGGTTCACTACTATCAACCGATCTGGACACTTGTGGGTGGGGGCGTGTTCCCTAAAGAGATTTCTGAACGCAGAGAATCTGAGGTCATCCCAAGAAGTGTCCGTTGGATTCAAGACTCAGTGGCAAGTTTTCAACCTGAACAAAACGCTTTAGTCACCCAAACCGGCCAAAAGTGGAACTACAAATATTTAATAGTTTCGCCCGGAATGGAGATCTTTTGGGATCGAATACAGGGTTTAAATGAAACTCTCGGTCAGAATGGTGTTTGTTCGAATTATTCTTATGAGACTGTGGAGAGCACATGGAAAGAGATACACAACTTTAAAGGTGGTAGAGCCATTTTTACTTTCCCGAATACTCCCATCAAGTGTGGAGGGGCTCCACAGAAGATCATGTACCTGGCTGAAGACTATTTTAGAAAAATGCATATTCGAAAAGATTGTGAAGTGATATTTGCATCTGCTGGAGCTCAGATTTTCGGAGTTAAGAAGTATGCGGAAAAACTGGCTGGTATAGTTCAAGAGCGAGACATTCACACTTTGTTTAAACACAACCTCGTTGCTATCGACGGAAAAAAGCGAGAAGCCCACTTTAAAAATGTAGAAACCCAAGAGGAGAAGATTCTGAAATTCAACATGATCCATGTCACCCCTCCCATGGGAGCTCCGGCATTCATTCGAAATAGTCCACTCGCTGACAAGGACGGATGGATTTCGGTCGATAAATTCACACTGCAACACTCTAAATACTCGAATATTTTTGGCCTTGGAGATGCTTCATCGCTCCCCACGTCACGAACCGGTGCCGCTATCAGGAAACAAGCGCCTACAGTCGTCGACAATTTATTGAGTCAATCTCAAGGTAAGCCTCTCGCAGCGAAATACAATGGATACACTTCCTGTCCACTCGTCACTCGGTACGGAAAAGTCGTTCTTGCAGAGTTTGATTACGATGGAAATCCCTGTGAAAGTTTTCCGTTTGATCAATCAAAAGAACGAACCAGCATGTACATTCTCAAAAAATATTTTCTTCCTGCCATGTACTGGGACGGGATGCTGAAAGGAAGGTTATAGAAAATGATCACAGCCCTAATTGGAGGTGCGATTATTGGTTTAGCCTCTGGCCTACTTTGGTTACTCAATGGTCGCATTTTGGGAGTCAGTGGAATTATCGGAGGTATTTTAAACTGGAGTCCCAAAGATGTTTTGTGGAGAGCTTTTTTCTTAGGCGGGCTCATTTCGGGTGGAACTTTGATGTATCGACTCAAGCCCGAAAACTTTGAAATGCTTCCCATGCCCTCATGGGCCATTCTTCTAGCAGGACTTCTTGTGGGTTTTGGAACACGTCTTAGTAACGGCTGCACTAGTGGACATGGAGTTTGTGGCATCAGTCGCATCTCCATAAGGTCGATCATCGCAACTTTGGTTTTCATGTCGATGGGAGCTCTGACAGTGGGAGTTGTTCGACATCTTTTGGGGGGCTTATGAAAGCAGCTCTTGGAGCCTATTTGTCTGGTTTGATTTTCGCAATAGGTCTTGCTATCTCGGGAATGACTCAGCCCAAAAAAGTGCTGGCCTTCTTGGACGTTCTCGGCGACTGGGACCCAAGCTTGATGTTTGTGATGGTAGGGGCTATTGGAATTTATTCCGTGGCTTATCGTTCAGTACTAAAAAAAGAGAAACCCATCCTTGAAAACAAACTTCAAATTCCAGAGCCCAAAAAAGTTGATAAGCCGCTTATTATTGGAGCTGCTCTATTTGGAATCGGCTGGGGTTTAGCGGGATTTTGCCCAGGACCTGCGCTCACTTCGCTAGGGACTTTGCAAGCGACTCCGCTTATTTTTACCGTAGGGCTTTTTGGGGGAATGTTTCTTTTTAAAATTCTACGCGACAGGAAACTTATATGATCAGCATTCAGCATTTCTTCGATCCAGAGACTTTTACTATCACTTATATCGTCTGGGACGGCACTACTAGAGATGGAATCGTTATCGATCCAGTTTGGAATTACGACCAAGCAAGTTCCACCCTCACCTCTAAATCTGTTGACACCGTAATGAGTTTTCTCAAAGAAAAATCGATTAAAGTTCATTGGATCTTAGAAACTCATGCACATGCCGATCACATTTCAGGTGCTCAGCTCTTAAAAAAATATTTTCCACAAGCTAAAACCGGAATCGCTGAGGGGATCACCGAAGTACAAAAAGTATTTCAGCCTATTTTTAATCTTAAATCTCTTAAAACAGATGGAAGTCAGTTTGATAAGCTCTTTAAGGAAAATGAAATAGGCCATGCAGGTTCAATTTCATTTAAAGTTCTTTTTACCCCAGGGCACACCCCGGCCTGCGCGAGTTATGTCATTGAAGATGCGGTTTTTACTGGTGATGCTCTTTTCATGCCCGATGTGGGAACAGGGAGATGTGACTTCCCCCAAGGGAGTGCTGACACTCTCTACACTTCTGTTTCGGAGAAACTCTATACGCTGCCCGAGAAAACAAGAGTTTTTACAGGTCACGACTATCCGAATGGCGGGAGAGAAGTGAAATACGAGTCGACTATTGCTGAAGAGAAAGCGACCAATATTCACATTAAAGGAAAAACAACTCGAGAAGAGTATGTAAGTTTTAGAACCAATCGAGACAAGACTCTTTCAGCTCCGAAACTTCTTTTGCCCAGTATTCAAGTCAATATCGATGGTGGCCGATTTCCCGAATCCCAATCGAACGGAAAAAGCTATCTCAGTATTCCGATTTCGATTAAAGCGTAAGTTGAGGAGAAAGAAACTAGCTCTTTCAGTTTCAAACCTTCGTCGCAAGACATTGGCAGCAATGACCGATACCCTTTAAGCTTGCACGGAGACTGACACCTGAAACCCTTAAATCGCTAAGCACCATCGGGGGAAGGATGCACAATCACGGGAGGCATAATTACACTGCAAGCTCCGTTTACGACTCCCCCTCCAATCCACGCAGCCCCTTCAATACATTTATAAAGCACACCACCCGTGAAGATGATTACACCAGTCACCGTGCCGTAGACACCAACCTCCCTCGGGACTTCAAACTTACAAGTTTTATCATCTAAATTGTACTCTCCATTTTTGACACCTTTACCAACATCTTCAATCTCCTGACGTGTTAGATTTTTTTTCCCTGTGGCATTTTTATACTCATGTATGGCTCTTCCAAGTGTTATCGGATCTATGCCGAGGTTACGAGCAATGTCGTCTATTAATTTTTGCTCATTCTGACCGCCGGACCTGCACCGCTGGCTTGGGCGTCCATTGTCGTTAAAGTCATCATCATCAGGTGGATTATCTGGATCGAGGTAATCTCTCCAGTTAAACCCTCCCATCGCAAAATGTTGTTTAACTTCTTCTTGAACGCATTTATCTAGCTTTTCCTCGGGGCAAACTGTTCCCTCGGGAAGTGGTATTGGTGTGACCGCTAAACCATTGATGTTCGAGATCTCACGATATTCCTTGCAACTTCGTGCGGCATAAGGCGTCCCACAAGAACCAACCACTTTCTGATTTGTTTCCTCCAAACTACCTGTCTCAGGGTCCCATCTCCTTGTCCAAGCCATGCCTGCTTGCGTGCACTTCTCAAATGTTACCGGTTGAGGTGTGTTAACTCCAATTCCAACCGTTCCAGTATCACACGTAAACCTGAAAGACTGGCAACTGCCACAGTCGTCGGAGCTAGTATTACCGTAACCCCAACCATCATTATTCCCTGGCAAAGTACTACTACTAACGCCTTCAGAAGTTGATGAGCTTCCACCACTACCGTTGTTTGCAACAGGGCCTGAACCTCCAGAGCTTCCAGCACTCGTGTTGTCTCCGTCCGATTCCCCGTCAGTTCGAGCCTTAACTCTAGCAAAGACGGCTGCAGAAGTGTCACCGCCAGAACTAGGTCGCTTTGCAACTTCCTCAGCTATTTTACTAAAATAAGTAAAAGGATTCCCCTTATTAGGCACCATGCCGGCGTTCTTCATGTCTTGAGATAGTTTCACAAGTGCTTTAGCAGCCCGTTTGGCAGCAGTTTCATCGCCAGCTTCGGAAGGCGGAGCAGGCGGAGTTGTAATAGCATCCGCTGATATCTTAAAAATTTCGGCAACGTTTTTGACCGCCGAAGGAAGATCCTCACCGAGTTCGTGAGTTCCCTGCTCTTTCATCCTAGCTAAAAGCCGTCTGAACACCATCTCCGAAAAGGGCGTAATCGCTACTGACACGTTCCCTTCTGCTCCAAGAACAACAGCAGTTAAAGCATCGTCGGGTCCACCGTAAAACTCTACCTTGGTAGACTCATCAATGTATTTTCCGCTCGTGATTTTTAAGGCGTAGGGTTCTTTGCTTTCTGGCACGGTCACCATGAACTTGCCACGTTCATCGCTTTTAGTTCTGGCAATTATTTTATACAATTCACCAACTGAATTAAGTGTGTATACGTGGATCTCTCCTTGAATGGGTCCCGCTTGTGCCACACCACTGATCACTGCCGTTCTACCATTTTGCGTCTCGGTCTGAGCAGATCCCCCGCCACCAGAGCAACCCAGTTGAAGAATCAAAAGCATTAGCTCTAAAATTGCCGCAGATTTTTTTACCTTACACATTATGCCTAGCCCCCCGAACTTAGTTTAGTCCGTTGTGATAATGACCTCTTAGATTTTCAAACTAATCCAAGACCGATTCAATAAAACAAATATGAATAGTTTTTCACAATTTAAAAATCTCCTTATACACCTCCGAAATATTTAGTTTTTTAGCTATTTAAAGGGGTGGCTTTAGTTACTCCGAGGCCCACTCCAACGGAAAAAGGTATCTCAGTATTCCGATTTCGATTAAACCGTAGGGTATGGAATGTCGTATTGGCTGCGGAGCCTGTTGTATTGCTCCTTCAATTTCTAGCCCTTTGCCAGGAATGCCCCATGGTAAGCCCGCAGGTGTAAGGTGTGTGAATTTGAATATCGGGAACCAGTGCAAAATTTGGGGGCAACCCAATTTTCCGGAAGTCTGTCGAAAGTTTGTTCCCTCACTCTGGGTTTGCGCAAACCTCACAAGCTGAGGCTTTAAGCTTTCTCAGCGAGCTTGAAGCTCTTACAACACCCAGTATTTCTTAAAGAATGCTTAATTTCGAGCCCCCTTCAAATGCCCCTTCCCATTTTAGGAAAGTTACCCTATATTGCCTTCTTCTTTGGGTCTGTAGCTCAGTTGGTTAGAGCGCTACCTTGACATGGTAGAGGTCTCCGGTTCGAGCCCGGACAGACCCACCACGGCTCGGCGGCTCTACTCCAACAACGGGGGAAGGCCTCCGATTTCAAGGCTCTTGCCCAATCATGGTGGGTAACCCAATCCAAGTCTAACCAAAACAAGCATTTAGTAATCGGATTTTGTAGTTGTTGCGGTTCTTATAACCGTAAGCCATCTTTCTCACAAGCTTTGCTTTGTTGTTGAAGCCCTCGGTCATTGCGTTTGTGAAACCTGTTAGAAAGTAATTAAGTATTTCGGTTTTCCATCGATTCAAGGTGAACCTAAGCCGTTTTAAATCAACGTCATCTTCGTAAGCTTTTAAGTCCACTAGTATATTTTCAAAGGCCAGAGAAGCCCTGTGATGGCCTTTGGTTCTGTAGAGGCCATGAAGTCTTTCTTTGAACTGGTAAAGAATTTGGAGTTTTGGCTTAGATTCTAAGAAACGATAAACCATCCATCTTTGGGATACTGGTAAGTTATACTTAGAGCGAAGTAAAAGCCGCCCCATGGGATTAGTTCTTCTGTCTCCGATAATTTGTTTTCTGGTTCGGTTAATAGCTGGAATTAGTAATCTTAAGACATGGAACTTATCTGCGGAAGTTTCGAATTGTGTTTACATGACACAGGAATATTTTTAAGCTCTTCAAACACTCTCGATACATTTTTTGAAGCACAAACCCGATAAACACGGTCATGGGTAATATCAACAACCATAGTGTTGTAATCGACGCTATAATACTTTCCTTTAGCCGTCCCAAATCTATTCTCATCTAGTCCCACTTGTTTGGGCCAAGAATAGTTTAAATGCCGTTTAAGCTCTCTTTCTAAGGCTGGATACAAACGCCTATGAATGGTTGTTCTAGAACATCCATGGTGACTTGCGACTTGCACTAAATTTTGAAAGTGGCTTGAAAAATATCGAATCGAACGGTCAAACCTATCGGTGCAACGGCTATAACTATAAATCCCATGTAAAAGCTCGGTGAAAGGCTTTTTGCACTGCCTGCAGTAGTAACGTTTCTTTCTGATTTTTAGACGTACTCTTCTATCTCTTAGGGGGGAATCTAGGATATTTACCCATCTATGGTCATAGACCGAATAACTCAAATTTTGACACTTGGGACAGGCTCGAAACTGAGATTCGCTATGAAGCTCAAGCTCAAACCAACCTCGAGACGTTCCTTTGAATTTTATAAATTTTAGTTCTGGCAAAGCGCACCAACGCGCGAGATGATGGCCTGGGGTCATCAAGTCCTCCTTTTAGATTTAGTCCGAAACCAAATCTTATCAGGTAACTTGCTTGACCCTCTGCATTCCACTATCTGAGTTCAAGAGCCGAAGTTCAGGAAGGGGAAACCTCTCGAATAACTTTTTGCGCCAGTGGCAATTAATTGTTTGAGGTTTGCTGCAGATTGTTTGAAATCGTCAGATAAGATGACTAATCAGAGCTTGCTGAATTCGAAGCCCCTCGATTTTGCGCGTATAACGATTTCCAGGCCTTCACAGCGAGGAAACCGACCAAAATAATACTGAATGCGGGAAGCCACCTTAAAGCCGATAAATTAAAAAATCGACTGGCATGCTCCGTCCAAAGATTTAATCCCCTGAAGCTTCGGTATGCCTTGAGGTCTAATTCTCGGTTACTATTAATACCAAATTCTGAAGTGTAGTATACTTCTTCATGATTGAGACTCGTTAATTTGTGGTATAAGAGGATCCAAGCGAAAGTAAAATCAGAAGGCGCAGTCGATTGCTCCTCGGGTCCCAACATAATCTTTTTGATGTAATGAATCTCTTGATCCTTCACAAGAACCCCAGGAAGTTGAGCTATAACTGATATCGCAATTACAGCTGCTGCAACAAGCTTTTGGTTCCTTCGTCGGGTATCAAGCCAAAATGCGGCTGGCAACAACCAAAGTGAAATTGCCGGTACAAGTAGCCGAGGGCCCCAAGACCAACCTCCTACCCAAGAGTGCCAAGCCGCCGCTAGTATGAGATTGCCGACAACCAAAGCACTGCACAACGCAGACTCCAAAGGATATCGCCGCCTGAAGCTGCGCCTTCCAAACAGCCCGAGAAAAAGTACCGGGCAAAATACAAATAACCCCTTGTCGAGCGAGCCCAACAGGCTCGGAATAGTCCACCAGAGCTGGGCTGGAAAGAAGTTCTTGGCCTCGTCGCCGTAACCGGTTTCTAGAGGATTTCCAAATCGCACCAGATTTAAATAACCCAAGAATCCGAGGGCCACCACGACGGGAAACAAGAAAATACACGCCTTACTGGCTCGCCTTCTCCAAGAATATTCTGGAAGCATTAATATGTAACCCAAAAAGGCAGGAAGCAATGCCAAGTGGACAAGTTTGACGAGGATGAGGCCAGAGAACCCCACCCCTCCAAGTATGATTGCACCCTCAGTCCGGCGTAGAACGCCGTATACTGAAAGCAATAATAAGCTGCCTTGCATCATCTCGCTGAAGTCATATCCAGTATATCGCCAGAATAGAGTTCCGAACCCAAGAGCGACGCTCATCAGTATCGTGGTTGACTCAGAGACCCCTAACAATCGGAGGCATCGGATGAACAGATATATTGCAAGCAAGGCAAAAGGAATGTTAGCAAATGAGATCAAAAATCCGGTCAACTCGACAACTCTTATGCCAGCAGCCCACGATAGCAAACGGGCCACTCCAACATATGGGACATAATATAACGGAAGGCCGATGCCATACTTTGAATAACTATTGCTATTCAGGCCTTTAAGCGTTGCTCCCTCACTTGGGGGGATGTCAATCTCAAACCGAGTTACGATTGCATCGGCTGTTTGAACCGAATAATGAGTGTCCGAAACTTGGATGTAGCCTTTACAGGTGAAAAGATACCCAACAAAAAATATGCCCAGAAAATATACCCAAAACCACGGAAATTGATTATTGATCGCACAATTGATGTCTGATTTGAACATTATTGACCCCTTAGACATACAATAGATATATAAAAAATGTCAGTTTTGAGCGACTTGGTCGCCTTAATTCCTGAGCGATTTTGTCGCCCCAGTTAAGAGCTCATCGGCATTTTAGGCCGCCGCTTTCAGCACTTTGTTGGTTTTTACTTCCCGTAGTTCTATAGGTTTTCCCGCGTAAAATGCTTTCCATGTCAAATCTTGGTATGTCCTGATTTCTATTTTTTGACGATAAATGGAGTATTTTAATGGGGAGTCTAGATCGTATGTTGTGTTTTCCCAGCTCAGAGTGTGATTGCGCGCTACCGTTCTGTATTCTTTGAGACAAAGTATCTCTTTGAGTTCAACCGTTGATTCCAGGGCCGTGTAGCGACTTTCCTTTGATTTTGCTGGGACTGTATTTTTTGTTTTCCAGTAATTTGGCAAAAACTGCTCTTGATGGACTTTTTCCCCGATTTCCATGGACTGTGGCTAAAAATCCCTTCGCCTCTATCCGTCTTGCTATCCTTGTGACTGTTCTCTCTCTTACTCCTAAAATCTCCGCTGCCTCACTTCGGGTTAGCTTTGCTTCTAAAAAATCACTTACGGTACGGTATGTCAGTTGTCCTTGCTTACTCATATAAATCCCCCCA
>Ga0214917_10006881_pt1 | contig 11678 bp, 4 predicted proteins | sample LL_1208_BB_MetaG_FD_177983 | JGI IMG/M metagenome (GOLD analysis project Ga0214917, IMG submission 177983) | Freshwater microbial communities from Lake Lanier, Atlanta, Georgia, United States - LL_1208_BB | ecosystem: Environmental > Aquatic > Freshwater > Lake | place: USA: Georgia | collected...
TTGAGGCTTATTATACATAAATGGACCTATGTTTTTATTATAACCCATGACAGGATCTTCCCCACTTAAACCAGATTCTAATTTTGCAAGATTTGAAATATAATTTTGTGCAAAATTTGGGATAAATCCGCTAGACATACTAGATGTGGTTCCAAGTTTCTCGAATAGACTCTTTATTATATCTACAAAATTAGTTGAATAATTTGTTTTCGTTAAACTCAAACTTCCGCCGCTTACACCGCCCATTTTAGATAACTGTTCTAAATAGTCATCGATTGGAAGGGTTTCTGCAAAATTTGGGATAAAGCCTTGTGCAAAATTTGTTTGATTTTGAAACTTATTCGGATTTTGTCCAATAGGTCTTTGATAATCTTTTTTTAATGATTGATAGAAAGCATCTAATTCTTTATATTTTCCTTGATTATATAATAAATGATAACGGTTTTTAGTTTGAGACCAAGCGGCTGCTTGATTAGGATTTCTTGAATTTCTAATCGCTGGATTATAATTAGCGTCAAGTTCTTGAACAATTGCGCGCGCGGTTTGTTCTGATATTCCTCCTGGATATGGCGCAGTAGAAGGAACATAATTATTTGGTTGTACTGATTCTCCAGGACGGCCAGTTCCTTCACCAAGAATTCGAAAATTTTTTCCAGTATAATCTTTCTTTAATGATTGATAGAAAGCGTCTAATTCTTTATATTTTCCTTGAGAATATAATAAACGATAACGTTGCTGTGTTTGAGCCCAATATGTCGCTTGATTAGAACTTTTTGTTTTGCTAATTGCTTGATTATAATTTGCATCTAGTTCTTGCACAATTGCACGTGCAGTTTGTTCTGATATTCCGCCTGGTGCCTTGGCAGTTTTTTTTGATATTTCTTCGGGACTTACATAGGGATTCACAGATTCAGAGAATGCCCTGTCTAGTATCTCATTTCTTTTATCAACACCCTGTGCTGGATCAATATCTAATGGAACTTTTTCACTTGATACGAGAGATCTTTCTGTGGTTGCCTTAGCTGCTATATAGTTAGGATCAGTTTCAAAATTTGGTCCAAGTGTTTTTTCCCATATTTTATCTAAACGGCTTCTAATTCCCGCAACACTTTCTTTTTTCTTAGTTTCCGTCTCTTTTGCTTTGAAATACTTATAGAATGGATTGCTCATTTCGGGTTCACCGTGGTGCTCATTATTCATAAATGACCATCTAAAAACCTTAGCAGCATACTCGGTTTCAGAAGAATTCTTTAATATACTATTTAAAAAACCCCTGTAATCATCCCCATTTGCATATTCAGAATTATTATATTTATCGTCTATATATTGATCCGCTATATTGCCAACACTTCTTGCTCTTTCTTGATAATAATTAGTAATTTCGTTTTCATTAGCGTTTTTGGGCGGTTCTAAAGGGCCAAGACCAGCCCAACGAGAGGCTTCACTTAAACTTTCTATAAAATCATACTTATGTCGAAAAATGTCATACTGGTCGAAGTTAAGCCATTCTTGATCTATTTTATCCTGTTCAGCTTTTTGTTCAGCTTTTATTTGTTCTTCCCTTTTGACTCTTTCGAATCCTAATTTCGTAGAATCATTAAATGCCTTGGCCATGTCTAAAGTAGTAGATTTACTATCAGTTGGGTGAAATATAGAAACCCCATATCCACCCAACTCTTCTCCTCTTTGAAGGATTCTGTTAACCGACTCTCGTAAAGGGGAATCTGGGCCAATTTTTGTATCACGTTCACCTCTTAATGTCTTTAGTTTTTCTATTAATTTTTCTCTTTGTAAGTCTAAATCTTTTATTATTATATCACTTTCTTCGCGTTTTTTTAAATCGGGTTCCCAACCAAAAAATGCTTTTAATTTTTCGTCTTGTAAGGATCGCATTCCGAAATTCGAATCAAGATCAATAGTAGTTAGATAAGCTTTTCTTGCGCGTTCTGGAGTCCAAGTTCCTCCAGATTTTTTTACTACCCAGTCAACAAATTCATTTTCTTCTCGATCAGCATTTTCTTTATAAAGTGTATTTAATTTTTCTAAATTATCTTCAATAGGTTTTATTTGGCTATAATAATATTCCTTAATATCTGCTATTTGACTAATAACATCAAGATCTAATTGTGGAGGTTTTGTTATTGGGGCAAAGTTCGGAATAAAACCGTTAGCTGCAAACATGGCTTTTTGCATATCTCGTGTTAAAACTGCTGTTTGTCTACTCCCACCATAATTGTCAACAAGCATTTCACCCGTATTGACAAATGCTGGCATTCCGTTTAAATTAGGTATAAATTGTGGACGATCCCCAGCTTTTGCACCTCCTACCCCACGTTTAATCGCTTGATCTTCTTTTACAAGCGCTGGTAAATATCCTTTTGCTTTTGATTCTACTGTGTCAGTTGGCGTTGTATTTTTTGGTGTATATAAAGGCGTATATTCTACGCCACTGTCTTTCAATATTTGTTTTAATATATTATTTGTAACATTAATTGCTTTTACTGTTGGATCAGAAGATTTTATAATATCTTCTGATAAAAATTGTATTTTTTGACTTAAAATATCTTTATCTTCTTTAGGAACATCAATGGATTCTAATTGCCTTTGGAGTTCTTGTAGAACAGGGCTTTGAAAACTACCAGTTATTTTGTTGAATATATCTTCTGTTAAAGTTCCATATCTTTCTATAAATTGTAATTCAGCCGCATTTCGTTCTGGAGGCCGTCCTTTTGATTTATTACCAAGTTCATAAATTGAATTTAATGATGCACGTATTTGCTGTTGTAGTTCGGGTGACCCTTTAGAATTTTTCTCAAGCTTTTCTAAACTTTTAATTAATTCTTTATAATATGATTCTAATCCAATAGTTGCAGCTTGTCCAGCTTTTGATTGTAAACTTGGCGTATAACCAGTTAGAGTTCTTAATGTATCAAGATAACGAATCGTTTCTCTTGCATAATCTGGAGCTATTTTTTCTCTTGCTCTTTGTGCTTCTGGATTATTATATTTAAATTGATCTGTTCCAGGTTTATATTGAAAAAGAGGATTTCCTTGAAATTTCTTGAATTCTTCAGCTGATTTAATAAGTTGATCATATAAGCTTTCTCCAGGCGCTTGTGATTTTAAAAATTCTTCGATTCCACCGCCAAATTTTTGAGCCTGATCTATTTTTTGAAGTAGAATTTTTTGGGTTTGGTCTTTTGCTAGAGTTTTTAATTCTTGAACAGTGGCCTGTTTTAAATTAGAAATTTCTGTATTAGAATTTTCAACTTTATCAAGAATTTGAAGAATAATTTGTTCTCTTTGTGTAGCGTCAAACCCAGCTTTCATTAAATTTTGCGTAACACCTTCTAATACGGATTGTATCTTTTCGTCTCCAAGACTTTCGCCGTTTGTTCCTTGTAGAATTTGATTTAATAATTGTTCAGTTTGACTCCTAGCAATTAGTTGGTTTTGGGACTGTGTCTCAAACATTTTATTTACTTCTTCTACATTTGTAGAAGTCATTCCCTCAGTTGTTTTTTTAGCATTATTTATTAATTCAAGATTTTTTTCAAAACCAGGTCTTAAAATCTCATTTATACTGTCAATCAATTTAGATTTAACATTTTCTATACTTTCAATTTGAGAAAATTTTATATTTGCGATATCTTCTTTTAGTGTTAGTCCTTTAACAAATGAAGATTGATCTCCAGACATTTTGGTAGCTATTGTTTTAGGTCTGGTAATCGTATCTTCTAATATATTTTTTCTAGCTAAACCTGCTTGCGCTAAAGCCATTGCTCTAGCACTATCCGCTGTTTTTTGCATCGCACTAATACTTAATTGTAACGACTTTACTAATTCTTCATTTCTTTGTTTTGCAATTTTTAATGCCGCTGCTTCTTTAACTTTACTATCTTCGTAGTCTTTGGTGGACTGATCACTATCTCGAATAGCTTGTGGATCCAAAGTTAATGTTTTTATTAACTCTCCAACAAGATCTATATAACCTGCAAGCTTATCATCTGCTATATTGGTTAACTTCTCAATAATTTTCGCTCTATTTTCGGCTGCTTTGCCACCACCCCTTGGATCTGAATCTGGAGTATACTTATCTAAAATAGTTAATAAATTTTGTTTTAAAGATCCAGGTACAAATGTAGATCCAGCAGCATAATTTTTTCGAGCTTGTTTTAATTGTTCTTGTAATAATAAAACTGCTGGTTGCGCTTTTTCAAAATTAGCTAATCTTTCTTGAGTATTTTTACCTTCAGTAAATAAACTATTAAAAGCTTCACGAATAATTTTAGCTTGTGCTTCACCTTCTTTTGTAGATGAATCAAAACCTTTTGGAAATATTCCCAAGATTTTAGCTGAGTCTATAGCTTCTAAGGCTTCAACTCTTGACGCTCCTTTTTCGGCCTTAATTTTTTCTTCTGTAATTTTAGCCAATTCTTCGTCTAATTTATTTAATTTGATAGCATTATTAATTCTTTCTCTTTCAATTGGATTTAATTCAGATATTACTGCTGCAAGATCATTTCGAACTTTATCGAGTTTTGCTGGGTCAGAATTTTCTTCAATGCCTTGCTTAAGAGCGTTAGAAGCTGTTAATAGTCTTTGACTTATATCTGTAAATTTTGTTAAATCTTGATTGGCTTTTTTAGTTGCGGCAGTTAAATCTGGTAATTCACTTGTAAAAGCATCAATCGCAGTTGGAATTGTTAATAAAGCTCCAATTGCACCACCAATAGCTGCTCCCCATGGGCCACCACCAACCATAAATCCAGTTGCTGCGAAACTTCCGATTTGACCCAAAGCACTAGCCGATTCACCAAGTCCTCTATTTGATATGCCAAATGATTTACCTTCTTGACCAAGAACATTCTTTATAGTTTCTCCTAAAATTGGCGCAGCTATAGATAAACCAAGAGAATTATTCCTAAAAAATGCCCCTGATCTTTGAGAGCCAGTTGGCCCATATATTGCAGCATCACGTCTTTGAGCCGCCTGATCTGGATTAATTTTTTCTTTAACCAGTAATTTTTGTGTAGCTTTTTGTTGTGCCTTAGTATATTCACCAGTTACTATCCCAGCTTTTTTATTTGCTGCTATAATTTCTTGTATTGATGCTCTATATTGATCTTTTGTAAAAGCAAATGAAAAAGCCAAGCCAGATAATTGTGCACTTATTGCTGCAACAGATGTACCAAAACTTGCTGCCTGAGTATCAGGATCTTCAATAGCAAAATTTGGAACAAATCCTCTAGAATACATTCCAATTCCTTTACGTTCGCGCCCAATTGCATCTTTTAATCCATTTGGTTCGTCGCGTGTATTTGTAACTGCTATAGGATTTCCACTTTTATCAAAGTGCGCGCGAATTTGTGAAACTGGAACGCCACGATTTGTTGATGCAAAATTTGGAATAAATCCTCTTGCTGCTAAAATTTTAACTCCACCCTTTGAAGCATCATATGGAATTCCGGTTACCGCAGCCATTTTTTTTATGAAACTTTCTTTAGATTCTGGCGACCCAGCTGGAGATCTAAATTTTAAATCTCCTGCCGCAAAACTTCCAAGATTTGACGAATTAAAAATATCTTGTAATCTTGTACCATTTGGACCAGCTAATTCACTGTTAAAAAATTCAAATCTTTGGTTACCAGACTCCTTTTGTACTGATTTACTCAAAGCCCTGTTAACTACAGCTTCAAATAAACGTCCGTACACTTGAGAAAAAGCAGATTTATCAATAAATTGATTAAAATCCATTGTATCCGTTTCTAATATTTGAGAATGTTGTGGAAGAACTTTATTTGCTAAATCTTTTACAATCGGAGTTAATCGATTATTAATATCATCTTCAAATGTAAATGGCTTCTTTGTACCAATACTTGTAAAACTATATGGAACTGGCTCACCATCTTTTGTTAACTTAACTTTTCCACGAACTTTGTCTTGTATACCTTGCGCTGCGTACATGTATGCAAATTTCCCATCACCTATTAAAGCACCCGCGGTTGTTTTAATTCCTTTTCTTGACGCAGCTAATTGTCGAAGATCATCTTCAATTTCACTATCACTTCTTTTACCACCTTTCTTATTAACAATTTTAACTAATTGTTTATAATCTGTAGATTTTTTATTTCCAAGTTTTAAGGCTAGGCCTTGTGATTTTGCAAAATCAGACCATTTACCAATATCTGTAGTAAAATTTGGGATAAAACCTTTTGCAGCATAATGTGGAATAACCATTGAATCACCATTTTTTCCAACACCTGGAAATTCAGTTTCTTGGCTATTCATTATAAATTTACGTCCATCAATTGTCCCTTTAGACATATGCGCTCTAACAGATGGTGTTGCACCTAATGCTATAGCCTGTGCTTTTTCAACCTGTTTATCTGATGCAAAGTTAGGAATAAAACCAGCGGCCTTTTTAGGTCGTCCAGTTGGAACAACTGGTACACCACCTGTAACACGAACTCCAGCTTGCGATACAAATGCTTTAGCAATTTGAGCGGCGACTTTTGCTTGTTGTTCTAATTGAACCGTTTGTGCTTGTAAAGTCGCTAATAAATTATTTGCAGCTTGATTTAACCCCTGCTCTCCTTTTAATGCAAGCTCTAACAATTGAGGATTTTTTGCTAAAATTTGTTGTATACTTGCTTGAAGTGTTTGTTGTTGAGTTGCCGCAGTATTTAATCCTAAAAGTTGTTGTACACTTCCAGTTGCAAATTTTGCGAGATCACGAAAAAGTTTAAGTAAAACACCACCAATAAGAGCAATACCTGGACCAGCAATAAATTGACCTATTCCATCAAGAATACCTTTACCTAAAACCGCTCCAATACCTTGACCGTCTGTTTCATCAAATCCAGATAAAAGTGTATTCGTGCCACCAACAAGCCTATCAATAGTTGGACCAAGAAGTCTTTCCCCACCAGAGGCAGCTAATTGACGAGCGTTTTCTTGAAGGGCATTAATTTGTGCAGAATAAGTTTTATTTAATTCTTGATTACGACGAATAGCTTGATCTGTAGCTCCAGATGCAACATTTAATGCACTATTATAAATAGAATATTCTTTCCCTAAATCAGAAAGAGCGGCTTTTAAAATATTGATTTGAAAAACACCGCCAACTTGTTCGGCAACATACGATTTTTGTTGAGCACCTAATGTATCATATACTTTACCAAGATCTTGTAATAATTGAATTGTAGATTTTACTTGACCAGAACTATCTGTAGTACTAATGCCTAAACTTCCGAGTAGGTCCTGTACTTTACCACGTTCTAAGCGAGTAAAAATTGTTTTAAATGAGTTACCAATAACTGCTCCACCACGTGCAGTAGTTTGTTGCGCTGAAGTAACTATAGCAATAAGTTCATTTAAATTTACTCCAGATTGAGCGGCACTACTACCTACACGACTAATAGCTTCTGCAAGATCTGCTGAACTAACTGCAAATGCAGCGTCAACATTTGCAAATTTATTTACTACCTCTGTTGCTGTTACCGCCTGACTTGAAAATGAATTTACAGCGGCAGTAAGAGCTTCGACACTTTTTGCAGCATCTAACCCGCTTAAACGAGAAAGAATAAGAGCTTCATTTGTACGTTTTAATGTTTCTGTAACACCAAGACCTTGACGCGAAAATTCTGTAGCCGCTTTGGCAACTTCATTAAAAGATTGTCCAGTATTTTTAGCTATATTAAAAAGTTCTCCACCAAACTTATTTAAATCTTGAGTAGAAATATTTAAAATAACATTAATATCTTGAAGAGATTTTTGTACTTCTAGTGTTGAAGTCACTAAAGCATTAAAGGCTTTTTGAATTCCATATATAATACCAGCACTAGCACCGAAGGCGATAACACGAGCATTAGAAGCATCTAATGATTTTGTAAATTCATTAACTTTACCAGTAATACGACCAAGAGGTTGTTCGCCTTTAGATCTTAAATTAATATTATAACTCTTATTGACAGTTCTTTGTATATCTTTATCCAACCGTCGTGTATTTCCGCCAATATCTAATGTAATAGCTGCCATGGTGTATCCTTAATCCTTTATGTATATATTAATTACACATATTTTAATTATTTTAACGCACGTTAAAATAATCATTTTTTTCTAATACGCCGCCCTTTTCAGCAGCTAATTCTAATAAACTTTTACCTTTAATTTTTTCTGTTTTTACCCCAAGACGATCTAAATCTTCTTTAGTAGCCCCTACATAGCTAGATACAACATTTTGTCCAGATTTTTCTTTTTTATTTTTATAATTTTTATTATCGCTAGATTGGTTATCAGCCCAATCTATAAATTTATCTGGATCATTTAAAATTTCATTTGGAACTGGTTTACCATTCTCGGCATAACTACGTATCATATTCTTATACATTTTACCGTATAATAGTACATCAATTTGATATTTTGTACATTTGGTGGTTGGCTCACCCCAAAAACTATGGGCATCATCATTCAAATAAACTAAATTTTGAAAAAACCCAGATACAGCTATTTTTTTTAAATTATCATAATTAAATATTCTAGAATATGTATCAAAACTATTTTTAATTTTTTCTATATAAGCTTCTGTTAAATCATAATATTCATCTCTAGTAAAAAGTCTTTCCGTAAATTCTCTATTTTTAAAAGTAAAAAATATAAGTAACTCTTCTGTTAGTTTATTAGTAGCATAATCTTCTAATGTATATCCAACAATTTCACGACGTTCTTTTGTATAAGTAATTAAAATCGCTTCGTTTTGTTTAATTTGTTGCTCAATCTGAGCTTTTTGTGATGAATATAATAATTTATCACGTGTTTTATATAAATTCTGTATAGTTTTTTTTAAAAAATTAATTTTCAATTCTTTTTCGCTAGACCACCATCCACCTTTTATAGCCTCTTTAACTTTTTCTTCTTCTAATTCTAAACCTTTTTTGCGACCATCAATTATAAAAATATCATAATTACTATATGTAGAAAAATGCTCTGCTATGCTAGGATGTTTAAAATAAATCTTAGAATTTTCAATTGTTTCTATAGAAAAACCACGGCAGATTTCGCTATAAATTCTACCATACTCTGCATTTTTATCCACATTATTATGGTTTAATTTCTTCTATATTATTAATTGTTTCAGTATTTGTTTCTTTTACTTCCGCTTCTACGCTTTGTTCTTTAGAATTTTCTACTTCTAATTTATTTTCTTTTAAAAAGTTATTATCAAAAAGTACAAAATCTTCTACCGTATCTACACGCCCCAAAAACCAAAGAGTAACTAAATATGTAATTCTACGGATTACACCAAGTAAAAATTCATACTTATTTTCTTCTTCTTCAAAACTATCATACTGAAGCAATTTTTCTTCAAAATTTTCTCCTTTAAAAATCGGTTTATAATTATCTCCATCTTTTTCATAAGAAAGATTCATTACCCACCATAAAATTGTACGATTACGAGCTTTTGCTTCCGCAGTATTTTCAAAAATAGAAATTTGAGATGCTTCAAAGTTTTGAATTTCTCTACGAATGTCATCAAGATTATTAATTAACTCATCAGAACGAAGTTTTTCGGCATCCGATCTTTCAGATTCGCCTTTAATTAAAATTGACTGAAGTTCAAAAGATAAATCTCTAAATTTTAAAAGAAGATTTCCATACTGTTCGCGTTCTTGATCACTAATACTACCGCCACCGTTTGAAAGAATTGTCCCCCAAGCAGCTTTAGGTAGAACACCAGCTTTTGCAAAACGTGAAGTTTCAGCGGCATAAAAAAGTTCCCCATCTTCTCTTAAACGACGATTTGGCTTTAAAAGCGCAAATTTTTTAGAGATTATTTCTTGAGATCCATCATCTTTTTTTATAAGATGTTTACTATCAAATTCGTATAACCATTTATTCATATATTTATATTATTTTTCCTTTAATTTAAAATCAAAATTATTTAATTCTTCTTCTATATTACGATAACAATTATTACCATGATCAAATACACGTTTTCTTAAACGTTGAAAATCATCTTCAGTAATTTTATTTTCATCCTTAAGATCTTCTAAAGAATAAAGAAAACTTAAATAAAGTTTTTTAATATCACGATATATAAAACCTTTAACTAAATTATCTAAATTAATATTCATCCTTTACAAACCTTATACCTATAAAGTATTACACCATAAAAAAAAATTGGGCACCATTGGTGCCCAATAATTTTTAATATTTAATTTAATTAATTATGCTCCTTGCGGTGTTGGAGGAGGATTGTAACTTCCAGATAAGAAGATACCACGATCTGTTTGTTGGGCACTACCAACTTGTACTTCAAATGTAGCACTCATTGTAGCGTTGTCACCGATGCTAGAACTAAAGTTTTGAGAGGTAAGTTTAGCGCCTTTGAATTCATATGTAAGCGCATTTGCTCCAGTTCCACCACATGCTGGTTTTCTCATTGTAATTGTGAAATTATTTAAGTTAGTATCACAAAGTAATGATGATAAATCTCCAGTACTTCCAATGTCACCAACTTGAGCATTCATTTCTAATGTTGCCGTAAGTGGGAAATCAATTTCACGAGCAAAAGCAAAACGACTTCCAATTCTTTGTAATGGTGTACGCGCAAGATCCATTGTTAATGTAAAGTCTTGAACCTTTAAGTCTGTGGCATCAAAACCTAATAAACCAGTTGGAGTGAAGACAATATCACCTGGAAGTAATGCATTTGGAATATTAGCGCCAGTCATACTTGTTGCTGCTGGAAGTGAAAATTTTACTCCAGTTAATAATTGTCCATTAGAAGCATTAATTCCAGGGCCTACTGTTCCACTTACATTATTGATATCATTATAAATACGTATATTTAATCCTTCTAAATCTACAGAAGCTGTTGGAATATCACCTACAGCAGCACTAACACTATAAGAAGTAATAAAACCATTACCAACTGCGATAACACCAGTTCTTGATTTTAGATATCCAGCAGCATCGTTACCCTCATCTGCAATCATTAAATAGTAATTTTTTTCATCCGTTGCTTTAGTTAAAAGCCCAGAAATAATAGATGCATTAGAAGCTGATCCAGTTGTTGCAGTTGTAAGACCAAGTAAACGTTCATTCAAACCATCGGTAAGATAATAAGAAAAACTTGCATTTACAGTTGGTGCTTCTACTTCAAGACGATCAATAGAAGCTAAGTTTCCATATTGATTTACATCTGTAAAACTTCTACTAAAATCTTCATCAAAAGATTGAACACGGGACAATTGTTGAATTGCTCCCACTCCAGTTTGTTGACCAGTTGGTGCTACTTGGCTCGCATAAAGAGCTAGTACGTTATAAATTGTTCTATTTCTTGCCATGTATATAATTACATTCTATTTATTAATAAGACACTGTTTTTTTAATAAATTCTTGGTTGTCTAATACTTTTTAATTCAAAATCAGCAATAGCTGCCACTGTTTTTTTGTTTATATATAAATTTTCAGATTCATCAAATTTTGTAACAGATACTTTATCGATATGTACTAATTGGTTTTGACCTTGTGCTTGGCACATATTTATATAATTATAACTTGTACCATTTTTAAAATCACCAAAATAATTAAAAGGTAAATCTTGCGGATTGAATACTGGAAATACTTTTCTAACAGAGTCACCTAAAATAGAAGTTATACCATCTAAAGAA
>Ga0214917_10006882_pt1 | contig 11677 bp, 9 predicted proteins | sample LL_1208_BB_MetaG_FD_177983 | JGI IMG/M metagenome (GOLD analysis project Ga0214917, IMG submission 177983) | Freshwater microbial communities from Lake Lanier, Atlanta, Georgia, United States - LL_1208_BB | ecosystem: Environmental > Aquatic > Freshwater > Lake | place: USA: Georgia | collected...
TTGCATGAAGACTTCAAACTCACGCGGTGAAAGCTTTTCAATGGGGCTTTCATCTCCATCGAGATCCTGCATGGCCATGCGTTGCGCAATCACCGGGTCGATAAATCTTTTTTTCTGTGCGACTAAGCGTATAGCGTCAATCAATACCTCAGGCGCAGTTCGTTTGGATAAATAACCAAGTGCACCTGCCTGTAGGGCTCGTTTGGAGTAGCTGGTGTCTTCATGAGCAGACAGTGACAAAATGCGCGCACCTGGGTCTTTGGCAATCATTCGTTTGATAGCCTCAATGCCACCCATGCCTGCCATGGCAATGTCCATCACTACCACGTCGGGGTGGTGCAGCTCATACATTTGTAAAGCTTCTTCGCCGCTGGAAGCCTCAGCGACGACTTCTACATCGTCCCAAGTTTGTAGTAGCACCTTGAAGCCGCCACGCACAACCGCATGGTCGTCAACCAACATCAATTTCAATTTAGCCATGGGGTAGATTGTGGCTGAGTGGCAAAACCGCTTGAACCCTTGCCCCGTGTGGCTGTAAGGCCTCAAACACCAAATGACCGCCAAGCCCTTGGGCACGTTCGCCCATGCCTACGACCCCGAAATGTCCTGATTGTTGCCAGTTCTGCGGAGGCCCTTGACCGTTATCTCTGACTTCCAGCAGTAAGTTGCCATCCATAGCGGCAAGCTCCATATCAATGCGTGTGGCTTGTGCATGACGTAACGCATTGGTTAAAGACTCTTGCATGATTCGGTAAATCGCCGTGGCCAAGTTGTCCTCGAGTTTATCAAGGGGAGTGTTGATATTCAGCGTGATTTGTATTCCTGTGTGTCTGCTACGAGCCTCTTCTAGCAAATCCTGTAACGCATCCTTGAGTCCAAACCTGTCCAGTGCCAAGGGTCTGAGCTTGGTCACCAGCTGGTGGACTTCTTCGTAGATCGCGTCAGCGCAGTCCATCACCATCTGCGCAGACGATTCAATGTGGGAATCCACGCCTTTGGCGCGGTGCGCAATAGCCATACCCACGCTTTTGATGGCGGTCACTTGCTGACCCAATTCGTCATGCAGTTCGCGCGCAATTTGTCCTCTAACCTCTTCAATTCTCGATTGAATGACTTGTGTCAGTTCTCGGTTTTGTGCCAATGCACGAGTGGCTTCGTGCGCTTTGTCTCTGGCATCAATGCCTTCTTGCAGTGACTGGGTCATGTCGTTGAAGGCTTGCCCCATCATTTGCGCTTCGAGACCACGCATCTCGGGCAAACGCGTGTCATAGTTGCCGCTTCTGACTGACCCCAAGGCCTGAACCACTTGTTGTATAGGTTGCAGTGCTCGCCCGACCAGCCAATAGACACAAAAAATCACGGCACATACGCCAGAAAAAAGCGTTATCAACATAGGTACAAAATCGTCCCAGCCGTCAAGAACAGCGCGTGAAGGGTCTGCGCGCACAAGAAGTTGTCCTTGAGTCATTTGTATTTGACGGGTTCTGACCGAGGGAGAAACAATGCGGCTGTACCACTCAGGCGCGTCTCGCCCGGCTTTATAGATGGGCGGAGGCGAATGGTAGACCACATTGGCGTGTTCATCTAGCAATTCAATTTCGTTGGCTCTCACACGTCCGAGTTTGATTAAAAATTGCTTCATGTCATCCAAATTGGCTTGACTGTTGCTCGCTTGTAAACGTGACAGCAACTGAGTCGCCACCATGTTGGCGCCTTCCATTTCATCCTCCACACTTCGTCGTGTGTCTTGGAGTTGCATGCCGATCAACAGCGAGGCAAAACTAACCAGTAAAACGCCGATGATCAAATTGATTTGTAGACGCAAGGACATGGTGTAGTTGTCCTTATGTACAGAGTTTTTGAACCAGGTCTTCAATGGCTTTAACCAGTACGCCTGTCATGGGTTGCTCAAACGGGTTATGTCCTGCGTTATCCACCCAAATCAGCTGGCTGTGCTGTATTGCTTGGTGCACAGCCCAAGCAGATTCGGGGCGACAAATCCAATCTAGCCGACCATGTACCAAAGTCACTGGCATTTCATTCAATGCGGCCAATTGAGCAAGCAAACCTGTCGAAGGAAAAAAGCATTGGTTGATCAAATAATGGCTTTGTAAACGGTATTTAGCGATCAAGGCTTTGGCCTCTTTTTCGTTCATAGCAGTTGCATGAGTTGATGAAACGCTGCGCTGGGTCAAGGCATTCTCCCAAGCTTGCCAAGCTATTGCCAGCGGCAAGGCGTCTTGGTCATGGGCGTTCAGCATCTGGTGACAAACATAGTCCAGCAGTTTTTCAGGCCTTGCTGTGGCGCATGCAGCTGCAAACACAGACCAGGCATCAGGCATGCATTGGCGGGCCTCTTCAAAGAACCACTGCAGATCAGCAGGTCGAGACAAAAATACACCGCGAATCACTGCGCCCAAGCATTTCGAGGGATACGTGCTTGCATAAGCCAATCCCAATCCACCACCCCAAGAGCCCCCAACCACCAGCCAACGCTTGATTCCTAAATGCTCGCGCAACCGTTCCATGTCGTGCAGCAAATCGGTGGTGGTGTTGGCGTGTAAAGGCTTGTCTGCGGTACTGCGTCCGCAGCCGCGCTGATCAAACAAAACCACTCGGGTGGTGCGAGGATTGAACAATTGACGGTGTTTAGGGCCGCACCCGCTGCCAGGCCCCCCATGTAAAAATACCACCGGCAGCCCATCGGGATGGCCGCATTCTTCAAAATACACGGCATGCCCTGCCACAGACGGTAAAAACCCATGATGGTAAGGCTCTGTGGGGGGGAACAAATCGGTAGGGCGCACTGTTGTCATAACGCCTGATCCTAGTCTTTTTCAGCCGTCAGTCAGCCTTAGACGGTTGTTGTGCGTAAAAACCCTAGTCTGATCTACAGATAATCTTTAGGGTAGATTCCATGTCCTGACGATAGCCGCAGGGGTGGGCGTGGGGCATAGTTCATACCTGTGTTCGGAATGTCTCTGTACACGATTGGCCGTGATCAGCGGCGTCCCTTAGGAGATACACCATGAAATGGCAAACACCTGCAGCTAGCGACATGCGTTTCGGTTTCGAAATCACCATGTACATCGCTAACCGTTAATTTGACGGTGGTCTGTCGGGGCAACCCGGCAGACCTTTTTTCTGGTTTTGATTTGATGTTCCGCGCTTGACGCGGTTTTTTTTTAAAGCGGCGCTATGTTGAAGATTCATGTACTTGGTTCTGCCGCCGGCGGTGGTTTCCCCCAGTGGAATTGCAATTGCCCTCAGTGCAGCGCTGTACGAAGCGGCAGTCCGCACCATTTACCTCGCACACAGTCCTCCATTGCAGTCACCGCCAACGAAATTGATTGGTTATTGGTCAACGCTTCTCCTGATGTGCTGCAACAGATCAAGGCCTTTCCCGCATTGCAACCCGCTCGCGCATTGCGCGACACCGGTATTGCAGCGGTATTGCTGATGGATGCGCAGATTGACCACACCACCGGATTGCTGATGCTGCGCGAGCACCGCCAGAAATTACCCCTGTATTGCCATCCACTGGTGCGTGAAGACCTGAGCACTGGCAACCCCTTATTCAAAGTGTTGTCGCATTACTGTGACATTGACTGGCATGATTTGCAATTGCAAACCAGCTTCCATGTGCCAGGCTTGTCAGGTTTGCATTTCCAAGCTTTGCCGCTCATCAGCAATGCGCCGCCTTATTCTCCTCACCGTGACAAACCCCAGCCAGGCGATAACGTGGGCTTGACTGTCAAAGACGAAACCAGTGGCAAAACATTGTTTTACGCGCCCGGGTTGGGGCAGATGGAGCCTCATGTGTGGCAGGCCATGCAACAGGCCGATTGCGTCATGGTGGATGGCACGTTGTGGACCGATGATGAAATGATTGCCTTGGGCGCTTCCCAAAAAACTTCGCGTGCTATGGGACACATGCCGCAAAGCGGCGCAGATGGCATGATTGCATGGCTGGACAAATTACCCAGTCATGTCAGGAAAATTTTGATCCACATCAACAACACCAACCCTATTTTGGATGACAGTAGCCCGCAACGCCAGACTTTGAATACGCATGGCATCGAGGTGGCATATGACGGCATGGAGATAGAACTGTGAACAACACAATGAACGAGGCCAAAGCTGATACACGTACGCCTTGGAATGCCGAAGAATTTGAAACGCTGCTGCGTGGCAAAAGCTCTAGCTACCATATTCACCATCCGTTTCACGTGATGATGGCCGAGGGCAAACTCAACGCTGCACAGTTACGCGGTTGGGTGGCGAACCGCTTTTACTATCAAATATCTATACCACTCAAAGATGCGGCTATTTTGTCCAATTGTGATAACCGCGAGATACGGCGCGAATGGATATTGCGCATCTTAGACCACGATGGTTTCGAATTAAACGGATTGAATGATGAGGGCGGCATTGAGGCTTGGATTCATCTCGGACAGGCTGTTGGTTTGAGCCGTGACGATGTAACTTCATTGCGCTATGTCGCGCCTGCCAGTCGTTTCGCTGTTGATGCGTATGTAAATTTCGCTCGCCGCCAACCTTGGCAAGAAGCCGTGGCTTCGAGCTTGACCGAATTGTTCGCTCCGCACATACACCAACAGCGCATTGACACTTGGCCAGAAAAATACCCTTGGGTAGATGCCACTGGACTGCAATATTTCAAAAACCGCCTCACCCAAGCCCGACGTGATGTAGCGCATGGATTGAAGTTCACGCTCGACTATTTCAGCCAAACACGCGCCATGCAAGAGCGCGCACTGGAAATATTGCAGTTCAAACTCAATGTGTTGTGGGCCTTGGCAGACGCCATCATGCTTGATCAATGCAATGTGCAAATCACCGGACCCAAAACATGAGCAATGATGACGCGATATTGAGCAGCACGCCTGTGTTGTCAGCCATGTTCCGATTGCAATGGGAAGAGGTACAGCAGGCATGGGTATTGTTGTACCCCGAGGGCATGGTGAAGTTGAACGGCAGTGCGGGTGAAATCATCAAGCGCTTGGACGGAAAAAAATCTGTGACTGAGTTGATAGCCGAATTGGAAAAAGATTTTGAAACCACGGGCCTGGAAAAAGACGTGTTGGCATTTCTGGAAATCGCCCATCAACAAGGATGGGTAAAAGCATGACACCTACGGTCAATGGCAAGGAAGTCACTGTGGGACCACCTTTGTGGTTGCTCGCCGAAATCACGTATGCCTGTCCATTGCATTGCGTGTTTTGCTACAACCCGGTGGATTACACACAGCACGGCCCGGAGTTGACCACGCAGGAATGGCTCAAGGTTTTGCGTGATGCCCGGGCGGCTGGCAGTGTGCAATGCGGTTTTTCAGGCGGTGAGCCGTTGGTACGCGACGACTTGGAAGAGTTGGTTGCTGAAGCTCACAAACTGGGTTTTTATACCAACCTGCTTACATCGGGTATTGGCTTTACAGCGGAGCGTGCCAAAGCTTTGAAAGACGCTGGGCTGGACCATGTACAGCTGTCTTTTCAAGATTCCACACGTGAATTGAATGACTTTCTGTCACACACCAAAACCTTTGCTTTGAAACAAAAAGCCGCGCAGTTGATCCAGTCCAACGGCTGGCCCATGGTGCTCAATTGCGTCATCCATCGACTGAACATTGACTACATCGACAAGATCATTGAGTTAGCCGTGGACTTGGGTGCCGAGTACTTGGAATTGGCAAACAGCCAATACTATTCTTGGGCGCAACTCAACCGTGACGGTCTGATGCCCAGCCGCGAACAATTGCAACGCGCTGAACGCGTCACCAACGAATACCGAGAAAAACTCGGCGACAAATTGCGTATCTTTTTTGTGGTGCCTGACTACTATGAAACCCGCCCTAAAAAATGCATGAACGGTTGGGGCAATATTTTCCTGACCATCACGCCTGACGGTTCGGCGCTTCCTTGCCATACGGCCAAGATGATCAAACACTTGGAATTTCCAAATGTCAAAAACATGTCGGTCAAAGATATTTGGTACGAGTCAGAAGCGTTCAACCACTACCGTGGCGATGCTTGGATGAAAGAACCTTGCCAGACTTGTCCAGAAAAAGAAAAAGATTTGGGCGGTTGCCGTTGTCAAGCGTTAATGCTGACCGGAGACGCCGCCAATGCCGATCCGGTGTGCGATAAATCCGAGCACCACCAAACGGTGCTTGATGCAGTGGCTTACGCGCAAGTGCCTGATGCAAAGCGCATCGAGGTCAAGCCACTGGTGTTTCGCGATCCCATCAATTCACGCAAACTCAGTTCAATCACCGAAGCCTGATTGTTTTTTCATTGAATGGGTTTGCGAAAACGACTTCCATAGTCGCTGTTCACGTGAAGCCATCACTCAACGCAAACAGACTCTACAGGGATCAGGGCTGTCCCATCATCCATAACTGCGTGGAGCGTGCACCACTGCGGCAAAAGGCCAGCACAGGACCAGGTGACTCATTGACCAGCGCCGCCATTTGCGCTACTTGATCAGGCGTGTAAGCCCCACTGACAACAGGCAGGTAGTGGTACACCAGTCCGGCTGCCTCGGCCGCGGCTTGCATTTGTGCAGAGCTTGGTTGATCAGGGCCGCCTTCCATGTCTGGACGGTTGTTGATGACGGTGTGAAAACCGTGTTCAGCCAATGACGCCATGTGCTGGGGCGCTAATTGGGGGGCAGTGGCGAAGTGTTCGGTGTGTTGGTTGACTTGCATGTGTGTCCTGTGGGTTTAATGGCTGGGTTTGGCGTCGCCATGCGCAGCAGGTGGGGCACCATGGCCGTCCCCATGCGCATCCTTTGCGGGTGCGGCCTTGTCATCTTTCTTCTTGCCTTGACCTGGGGATTTGGCATGGTGTCCACACAAAATCCCAATGACTTTTTCACCCACGGTTTCACCGCTGACCGGTTTCCAAGAGGTAGATTGGGTGCTGGTGAACAGAGTCTTGCCTTCTCCCATGGCTTCAGACTTAGAGGCGAACGCCAGCGAGCGGCGGCGGTATTCGTGGCAGTCGTACTCCATCAATACCAAACGTGACTTGACACCGGATTTGGATGCGTCCAGCAAATCAATCAAATGCCATGCTTGCGGAAACACGCTGCTGGCGCGGATTTTGTCGGGGTCTATGTAGACGACAGCCAGATGGTTTTCATCGACTTTTTCCCAGTCGGCCCACGCCAACCAAGGTTGGCAAAGTAACCAAACGGTGAGCATCCATTTCATACAACTGATGGGTTTCATGAACGCATTTTGCCATTGAAGAAAAACCCCGCAACTGCAAGCTTCAATTCAGGCCGCCGCTGCGCTGTACCCGTCGTTCGCAAGCTGCGATCAGCAGGGACGGGGCTGGTGCCCATACGCACAATTGGCTGCGCGCGCGGGTCATACCCGTATAAATGAGTTCACGCGTCAATAGGGGCGCTGAACGGTCTGGCAAAACCAGCAAAACCTGATCGAATTCCGAGCCTTGCGATTGGTGTACTGTCATCGCGAAGACCGTGTCCACGTCATCCAAACGACCGGGTACTTGCCAACGTACTCCGCCTAAAGCGTCTGCAAAAGCCACCCGCAAGCGAATCACTCCGCCAATCAAGCGAGGCAGACACAAACCCAAATCACCATTCATGATGCCCAAGGCGTAATCGTTTCGCCTGGCCATGACTGGGCGACCAATGAACCAGTCGCTGTCTGCAAAACCCAGTGCCAGTTGGAGTTGACGGTTAAAAGTCTTGACGCCCCAGCGACCCTCGCGCAGGGCGCACAACACGCCGACACGGGCAAAGCTTTGCAGCAGTTCCAATGCCTGTGAATCATCACAGGCGACATGGTGGCGTTGCAATTCAGATAAGGCTGAAAGCCACGGCTGCCAAATTCTTGTCAATTGCGCGAGCGTGGTTGAATCTTTGCTGTCAGTCACGCTCAATCGGGTCACCACTTCACCGTTTTGGAAACACGCTTCGGGAGTTTTCTGCCACAGTTGTTGCAAGGCCAGTGTGTCGCCGCTGTTGGCTGCCCGCGCCCATTGGCCGATGCCTTGCTTATCGTTAAAACGGTGGCTGTGCAACAGGCTGAGTGTGTGCGATGACAGCTGTGCGCTTTGACAAAGCTGAGCCATCACCGCGCCGGCTTCAACCGATGCAAGTTGGTCTTTGTCACCAAGCAAAATCAAGCGTGCTGTCAAAGGAACCGCTTTTAACAAGCGTGCCATCATTTCAAGATCAATCATGGAGGCTTCGTCGACCACCACCACATCAGGCGTAGCCGCAGCGTGTTCAGCAGTCAATGCCAACAGCCAGCGATGCAAGGTTTGTGCTTGCTCAGGCAATACGGCTGCTTGTTCAGCAGGAAGACGTGAACGCGCCTGTGACATGGTTTGCGACAAGCGAGCTGCCGCCTTGCCCGTGGGTGCTGTCAACACCACACGCAAGGGCATTGGTGCATTGGCTTGCAGCAGCAATAAGAGTTTGACCACTGTGGTGGTTTTGCCGGTGCCAGGTCCACCGGTGATCAAGGTCACTGCATGTTGTGCGGCATGGGCACAGGCTGCGCGTTGCAGGTCCGTGGCTTTGTCTGCTTGCCCAAACAGTCCATCGAGTTGTTGCTCTAAATCGCTAGGCACATTTGGTAATTGGCGCAAACGAGCAGCAAGATTTTGTTGAATACTTTGTTCGGCATGCCAAGCGCGTCGCAAATACAAGCGATGTCCGATCAGTACCAGTGGAGAGTTATCACCATGAATCCAAGGCAAGCTGTCTGAGGCCGTGACCAAATCTGGAGGCATGGCTTGTAATTGTTCGGTCGTCCACCCCAGTAAGTCAGCGGTTTGTTGCGACCAGTGGCTGAGATCTAAACAAGCATGGCCACGGCCCCACTGGTGACTGACCAATGCCACTAACCAACGGTGTCTGATGTCAGGTGATGGTTGAAGGGCATGGCAAAACTGAGCCAGCGAGAGATCAAGCCCGTTCAATGGTGTGGCGCCAGTACCCGGCCAAGCGCTGTGTGTGAGTTCTCTCAGACTCATGATGGTCTTCCCGCAAAGGCGTTGTCGAGTTGGGTAATCAATGTCAAAGGCGGCTTCATGACATGCACGCCTGCGCCTTCGCTGTCGATGCCTCTTAAAAACACATAAACTGCGCCACCGATGTGCGTGTTGTAGTCGTAACTCCTTAAACGCGATGACAGTAAGCGATGCAATGCCAACAGGTAGAGAACATATTGCACGTCGTAGCGCTTGTCTAACACAGCCGAGTTCAAAGAGGATGCGTCATACGCAGGCAACCAGTTGGATTTGTAATCCAGCACCCAATACTGACCTTCGTGTTCGCACACCAAGTCCATGAAGCCAGTCAGCATTCCTTGCAGTTGACGCGATGGTAATGCGGGTCTGGTTTGGGAGGGTAATACATGCTGCTGTATCAAACTGTCTATGACTTCACTGTTGACAGCCTGCGTCGTCAGGTTGAATTCCATTTCTGGCCACACACATGCAGACTTTAGGTTTTGTAAAACCAGCGGCTGCACAGGTGTCTGGGTGTTGGTCAGCGGTAAGGGTGTGGTGATGATGCTTGAAATCCAGTCCGGCAACATGGCATGAGCACGCGGCGGAATAACCAGCGAGCGGGTCTTACGCATCAGCAAATGTTGCCAAGCTTGTTGAATCGAACTTTCATGTTCGCTGTGCGCTTGCGTCAAAGGCCAACCCTGTTGCGCTTGCCACTCCAGTAAATCGTGTAACAAACTGCCGTACTCGGCGCCTTTAGGAAAATTTTGCCATCTAAGCAGTTGGGAGTTTTCTTCGTATTTCGCTTCGGGGGCAAGAGAAATTGTCGCTGTGGATTCCATCGCCGATGGTGGCACAGTGACTTCATCTTCTGAACTGATGCTAAACGCAGCATCAATCGCAGCATCAATCGCCGCATCAGTGAGCGCTTCATCGCGTTGTGATCCGACTTGTAAACCACGCGTCAAACTACTGAAACTGGCTACCCCCCAATGGGCATAGTTCTGGCGATGCGCTGTCAACGCTTGACGGCTTTGTTCATCTTGGGGTGTGTCAGGTTGATAACGAATACCCGTATCAAGCGGTAGCTGTGCGATGGTGATTTCAGGTGCATCACCGAATTGTTGTTGCAAACGTTCGATCAAATCTGCGTGATTTTTTCTTTGCAGCAATTCAGAAACTGCACTGAGTTTGAGTTTTTCTCCTTCCCCAGACAAGCTGTTGGCCGTAGGTGCCAAGCCCAGCCACATGCCACGTTCGGCGCGGGTTAATGCGACATACAGAAGACGCATATCTTCATCTACGCTGGACTCAGTGAAGTCGGCGTCATCTTCCTCATCCTTGCGTGAAGACGCGGTTTTAAAACTTCCTAAGAAGGGCACAAAAACCAACGGATATTCAAGCCCCTTGCTTTTATGGAAAGTAATGACTTGAACGCAATGTGCATCGGTTTCGAGCCGCATTTTTTGTTCTTCAGGGTTGTCGTTGCTCGATTGAATTTGCTGCGCCAAAAAATGCAACAAAGCCTGCGGCCCCTGCAAACCTGCAGCTGCGGTTTGAAGTAACTCGCCCAGATGAAGTAGGTTGGTCAGGCGTCGCTCGCCCAACGGCTGCGCCAACAGTCTGCGTGCAATGCCTTGGCTGTGCATCCATTGGTAAAGCATGGGCAACACGCCGTGCTGCTGCCATTGTTGCAGCCATGCTTGACAAGATTCGGCGAGCGCATCACTTAACTGCGGGTCATGCATGGCTTGTGCTAAGGATGTTGCAGTCCAGCCCCATAAGCTACTGGCCATGGCACTGCGAAGCCAACGTGAGTTGCGCGGCATGCTGATGGCTCGCAACACACGCCATAAATCAACGGCTTGTTCAGTCTGGTAGACGTTGGCTTGGTCTGACAAAAACACGCTGGGCAGTCCTGCACGCGCCAATGCCGACTGTATGGCTTGCGCATGTGCATGCGAGCGCACCAACACTGCCATATCTGCGGGATGTATGTCTGTGTGCTGTTGCAATAACTTGGCCATTTGGGTGGCGAAACCTGTGGCCATGGTTTGCACATGCAGATCGGCAGGCCAGTACGGTTTGTCAGTGTGCGCTGTGGGCGGCGGTAAATACCAGAAGGTCAGCGGGGCCATCACTTGGCCTCGGTCGTTACACAAAGCTTTCGCGGCGGATGCGCTGTGAACATGGGTGAACTCAAGCGTGTTTTCGCCTGAGCGAAAAGGGTGGTCAATGCTGCTGAAAATTCGATTGACGGCACTCACCAAAGCGGGGGTAGAGCGGTAGTTGGTATCAAGCGTATGACAGGCCAGAGGGTCGATCGAATACGCGGTGTTGCGAGCGAGCAAATAGGTATTCAGATCGGCGCCACGAAAACTGTAAATCGCTTGTTTGGGGTCGCCAATCATCACCAAGGCGTTGCTGTCATTCGCTTGGCCGACTTGGTAAATACGATCCAGACTTTGGTACTGCCAAGGGTCGGTGTCTTGGAATTCATCGACCATGGCGACGGGGTATTGCTTTCGTATGGCCGCAGCCAACTCGCCTTGGTCCGCGTGCAATGCATGGTGAAGTCGTTGTAGCAAGTCGTTGAAATCAAACACAGACTGGTTCTGCTTGGCTTGCTGGTAAGTCAGGCGTACCGTGTGTGCCGCGTGTTGAAT
>Ga0214917_10006883_pt1 | contig 11676 bp, 3 predicted proteins | sample LL_1208_BB_MetaG_FD_177983 | JGI IMG/M metagenome (GOLD analysis project Ga0214917, IMG submission 177983) | Freshwater microbial communities from Lake Lanier, Atlanta, Georgia, United States - LL_1208_BB | ecosystem: Environmental > Aquatic > Freshwater > Lake | place: USA: Georgia | collected...
TCATTTAGTGCGGGAGGAACTATCCAAGCACAAAGAGATTTCGGATTGAAAGGTTTATACACTCCAGACTTGAAATCATACGTGATAGTAAAATCCACTTATGGAGGAGTTCCATTTACATCAACAATTTACAATGGAACAATAGAGTCTGGCTCTGGGGTAAGAGAGCTATTAACTTTTGTTGAGAATAATGCTTCAATCAAACCTGATGATACTAAATTTACTGTGCAAGCTGGGAACTACATTACTAAAACAGATTATGTTTTACTCATTGAATCATCATCAAATGCAAAAATTAATAAAGGAGATTGGATTTTAAATTTTGATGCAGATTCCACTTCGCAAAGCCTTGAAGCTAAATTTGAGGTGGATTTGGTGGACAAAAAAACTTCAAAATTAATTTTGAAAGTTTTAAGCTCAGAGTTTCAATCTATTTTTGCTTCATCGGGAGAAACGCCTGCATCTAAAGAATCTATAGCAAAAATTTCAATACCTTTTTACCTTCCACAATCTGAAGGGCTCTTAATTGTTAGAATTTATTTCAGAAACAATCTTTCTACTGCAGTAGTGAATATTAACAGAATAACATTAGAGAAAAACACACTTGAGCAATTTACTTTTGTTCCTCAGCAAGTGAGAAACTATTTAATTGGTTTTTACGAAGATTTGCCAATACAACCAGATGCTTTCGTTGGTGGATGTCAAAATTTTATTTTAAAAATAGATACAGGCCAGGGAACCACAATTTTTGACCCTGCATCAGGTCTTAAAGTAAACGGTGTAATTTATAGCCCTACTTGGATTGTTGATTTGCCAGAGAATATGGAATTAAAATATAATGCCACTCAAATTAATAAAAGCAGAACAGGAAACATTGTCAATGGCGTGGAGCCATATAAAATATTCTTTAGAACAGGTTTGTCCAATGATGTTAAAATAATTGACACAAAAAGACATAATAGTGGATTAATTGTTACTGTGGCAAATACAGAAACTAATACATCAGATAATGCAATTAAACAGATTGTGTCTGAAAGTTTTTTCAGATTTACTACTTTAACAAATTTGGTCACCACTCCATTGAATAATTTAAATTTAGTTGAGTTAGATTTAAAATATCCAATTCTTTCTAAAACTGATAATGAAAATATACAATTAGCTTTGTCTGGGCAAAATTTAAACAATGCAAACATTAACACAATTTTATTTAATAATGAAGCTCCAGGTTATTATTCATCTCCTCCAAGTGATGGAGGAACATTTATACCCGCAAATGATACAGGCGCAAATGTTAACAAGAATTCAAATTGTGCAATTACCACCTTTGATTTCAAAGATAATAAAGTAAATAACTTAGGAGTAACAGCAAATGGAAATTTAATTTATTCTCTGAATCAATCTTCTACCACTTCACAAGCAACAAATTATATTTTAGCTGAGGGTGACCCAGGTAATAGTAATACTAATCAAGAGCTGGCAGATTTTAAAGAATTGTATGTTTCTTCAGGCCCAAACAACGAGTATAGCTATTATGGCCCTGTGCAAGTAACATTTCCTGGCATCTTGCTAACCACTGAGAATTGTGTGGTGTTTTATGTTTTTGCTAAAACAAGTAAAATTTCAAGCCAGGCTCTCTCAAATAGAAATAGATTAAACATCCGTGCTGGCTCTTCAATTTATGGGAGATTTTTAAGTGGAACAAGAATTTCAGAAGTTTTTTTAGTTTTTGATTTTGAAAGCTATTGCTCTACTAATGGTAAAACTAATTTTAGTGGTAGCGATTTTCCTTCCATCAATCAAATAACAATTTGTAAAAATGATGTTTATAATTATGATAAAAGTTTTAATCTAGCTTTTGATGCAGGCGGAAAAATTTTTGTAGTAAGAGGTTTTTTCACTCAAAACAATTCCTTCATTTCCTCTCTTGGAATAGTTTATGGAAATCTTGATAAATCATCAAACGCTGCTGGACAAAAATTTATTGATTGCTTGAATAATATGATTAGTAACTCATCTTTATATAAATTCAGTTATGCTGATAGAAGCGGAAAGCCATTACAATTTTATAACAAAGACTTAGATTTTTCACAAAAAGTAGGGTTTGTAGACTTTGATGGAGTTTACATGGGTGTACAATTTTACATAGGTAGTGAAATTTATGAGATTGTAATAGACAAATCTTATGTTCTCGTAGGCGAGTACAGAAAAATAGGCGAAATTACTTAGTAGGCAAAAATGAGTGAAGTAGGAAATGAACCTCAACAGGAAGATTATTCGAATTTTGAATTTTTAAATACCATAAATTTAAAACAATCTCAATTGAACATCAAAGTAGAAGTGGGGATATTAGATATTCCTTCAAGGGCTGGGTTTACCGCTGCCTATGTAGAAAATTTTGCTGAAAATCAATTTTATCCTACACCTGGTGGAAAGCAAGGACAGTCATTTGTAAATAATCAAATTGTAAATTATAATAAATCACAAACACTTACTTCAACAGTTAACGGAGTGGCAAATCAACATTTTGAAATCACTGGCGCACCTTATTGCACTTTTGTAGAAGGAACCCTGGAGGCAGGCGCTGTCCACCCCTATTACAATCTAATAAAAGGCCCAGTTAATGCTCCATTTTATGAATATTCATCGACATTGCAATATGCGCAAAATAATCCAGCAATTTTAAATCAATTTTTTCAACAAAGCTATAGCGCAGAATCTTTAGTGTTTAATAAAGTGGGAGCACCATTTATACCTAGTACATCTAAAACTTCAAACGCTGTTCAGCAGAAACTGACAGATGGAAAAATAAAAGCATTAACTAGCTATAATATTTGGGAAGTAGAAAATCTTGGTGGAATTGATTTAAGAGACCCTAAACAAAAAGAAAATAAAACACAATATTTCAGTTTTCAACAGTATTTAGGTTTTTTACCAAAGCCAGGCGCTACTTTAGATAAAGTGCAACCTTATGCTCAAACAGTTTCATTTTCGGATACAGCTGAAATTCAAGTTTTTGCATCTAATTCTCAAGTATCCCTTAGAAGATATTATCCTATTACAAAAGATTATGCTCACGATAAAGAATCCAAGTATTTAATTTATGATAGTGCTACAGGTTCTCCAGAATTAAAAGATGAATTACTGAAACTTGACCAAGAAACTTATGTTCCAGACCCCAAGAGACCAAATAATAAAAAAACTGTACCTGCGGTAGGATTTGTGCTTAAGTTTTCTTCAGTGGTTTTGAATAATATACCGCCTACCGCCGCAGAAGGCCAACCAACAGTATTGGCTACTCCGCAAATTTTAGTATCTTGGGGAAAAATAAACGCCAGTATTGATGAGTTGAATAACGCCGATGCCAGTGGCAACATTTTAAAATACACATTAAAATTTACAGCGAATGCCACCCCAGTAGTTTATTTTAACATCACCGATGCTAAACTTACAAATGATGTTGTAAGCGCAAATGCTAAATCAGTGCAATTAACAAATTTAAAAGGTATAAATGTTCAAGATGGAAACACTGGCTCAAAAACTCCAAACAATTTTCAAATTTTTGTTTATTATTCAGGTCCCTATATGCAAATTGGCAATACAACAAATCCAGGAGAATGGCAAACAGTAGCTGCCCCAAGTTTTGCAGTACAAAATTACCCTGGAGGCGTTGCACAACCTGAGAAAAAATTGAAACACATGTTAGATGAAAATTCTGAAATTAGAATTCAAGCCCAATTTATAAATTTCACATTTGCTTATGGGCCGCCTTTATTCTCTCCTTATGACCCTAACAATATAAGCAAATTTTCATCAAATATACCTAATACTTTGAATTTTGTTTCGGGAAGATTACCTAAACCACTTGAAACTCTTAACACTGAGCCTACAGTTTTTAATGGATTTGCTGTCTCTGCAAACTCAGAACAAACGGTTCCAGAAATAATATTAAACAATGCAATTAGAACTTTTCAGTCCGCTGAAGATTTTGATTTAAATGTTGCGGAGGGTGAGCAAGCCAATAATACCGAAATAAACTCACCAATTTTTCTTGATGCAAGAGCTAGTATTACGGCAAATGATTTTCAATACAGCACCGTAGCAGAAGGAACAAAATTTAAACTCACATTTCCTAAAAACGCAGGAGGGCTCACTTTTAACAATTTTACTCCAACAATTGCTCCTGAACCAAATATAAAAGAATCCTATACTTTTTATGATTTAAAATTACAAAATACTTCTGATACAGTTTCTGAGATTTTGTCAAATTCAGTTACTTCAATGACTGTCAGCAAAAATATAGACGGTGAATCGAACTCAAGAATACAATCTAAATTAAGTTTAACTTTAGTAAACTTGAATAAATCGGAAAATGGTTTGAAAATTTTACAATTTATGAGACAAAATATTGTTACAATTAGAGTATCGGCAGGATACGAAACTATTCATCCTTTTTTTGAGGGAATGATTGAAAATATTAAAGTAACAGAAGGCTTGAGCGAAACAAAAATTTCCATTGAGGCAAAAGATTTATTGCAAAAACTTTTTATAGAAGATGGAACCATGATTGTTTCGCAATTTTATATGAAATTTAATGGACTTAGGTACAACAAAGCAATTAATCAATTAGTTTATTTTTCTGAGTTACATAATCATTTTAAGTATGCTTTAGGCGACCCATTAGATAAAGAAAATCAAACACTAGCTTACGCATTTAATTTTAATCGTTTGTACAGGCTTCCTAGAGTTGATGTTTCGATGGTAAATCCTCAACTTGCTTCGCTTTCTGTTGCCGCTTTCGATAGTAAAACAAATACTTATTATAGCGTACTAAAATATATAAAAAATTTATCAATTCAAACAAACACAAAAGCTGGCGAAAAAAATGTAAGATTTGATGTGCCAATTTACTATTGGTATACCAGCGGCTCTGGTGAAGACCAAACTTTCCAAGGAACACAAGAGGTGGTAAGAGGAAATGGCATAGTAATGTCATCGAGAACACTTGAAAAAGATAGAGATATCTTCTATCTTTCAAAAAAAAATATTTCTAATGAAATGACTAAAAATATTTCCTCTTTACACGGAATGCTTTTTAACAATGATGCTTTTGAATCAAGTTCAAGTTCTTTAAATTTGTTCAGTGAAGGCAGATATAGATTTATCAATGGACAGGGAAAATTTACATCTATACAGGTAAAAAATGAAAAACAAAATCAAGCGTCTTTTAAGTTGCCTTTTATTGAAGACGTAGAGTCATATGTTGGTTATGAAAAAATTGTATTTTTTGATAAGGCGCCTCAGGAATTTTTAGAAAATCAAAACCCTAGTTCGCTTTTACCAAAAGATGAAAATGCAAGATTTTGGACACGTAGAATCTTTAACTCTTCATTTACTGATGTCTATGAGACAATTACTTTGAAGGCTTTTGTTACAAAACCATTAAAAGAGTGGGGATGTTTTTTTGTTGCGTTCGAAGAAGAAGACGGCACACTTGTTAGAATGCCTGATAGATATCTTTATCAAGGGGTGAGTTATAACTTTGACATAGATAAAAATATTATCACTGCACAAATTGATGCGTCCAGAAAACCAATACAAGCACTTGAATAAAATAAGGAATTTTAACTTAAAATCATCAAATAATAAATATGAAATTTACAAGCTTGTCGGAAGCAATTGCATTTTATTCAAGAAAAGAAGAAGTGGTAGCTAATGTTTCTCCTTATTCAAGTCTTGCCGCCGAGCTTAAAATTATTCCGCAAAACACAAACTACATTAATCCTCCGCAGCCTGATGTAATTACTTATGGGCAGTCTGTTTGGGGAATAGGCAAAATAATAGAAATTTCTAAACCTCAAATATGAATGTCACCCCAATTTATCAACTAGGTTATTTTGTACCCAACATGACAGTGGGTGATAACCTTGATATGGACAAAAATCGTTTCACAACGATTGAAAATCAACTTTACAACGTTTATAACATTTTTGGAAATGGTATTTTAGCAGTTTATGATTCTTCTGGGCAACAAGTATCTTCTTGGAATTTATCTGCTGTGCCTAATCAAAGAAGCGTACAGGTTTCTTCAGGAAAAGGGCATATAGCTTATAAATATGCGGAAACTTCTGTGGCAGAAAATGTTGATTTAATTTTGCCAGGAGGAGTAACTTCAGGAAGTTTTTGGTACTATCTTTATGCCACACCTAATCTACTCACGCCTACAGAAAAATCAGTTACTTTTATAGCATCTTTGACACAAATACAAGACCCTGTAAATTACATTGGCTTAGGTGCAGCATTTTTGTATATAAGCCCAACAGATGGCTCATTCACAATTACTGTTTACAATACTGCAACTTATGGAAGACAAGAAATTTCACTTTTTGCATCACTTACAAGCTTGGTGAAAAATCATGTGCATATCGGAGGCCCAGATAATCCATCTCCAATAGATTTGGGTAAACATGTAACAGGATTTTTATCTTCTGATAACATAAATAATTTAGATTTAAGTAAAGTAACTTCTGGAACATTAGACCCAAATCGCTTACCTTTAATTAATCATAATTCACTTACTGATATTGGAACTCTTACTCATGACCAAATTGACTCACTGTTAGCAGCTTTACAATATCCTGGTGCCAACTATAATTTATCTGATTATGGAATTGTAAACAGACTTCAGATTATTTTAGCTCTCAAAAAACAATCTGGTTTTTTCAATATTGACGGAGAACAATTAAACTCTATTTTTTATTTGCCTTACCCTCAGTTAGAAAATTTTGTAGATGTGGCTAACACCACTGCTGTAGTAAATAATGAAATACATAGAGTATATGGAGTTACAGGTCTTGCTAGACAGTCTAATGTTATAAAAATTAACACCACTCAAGATTTTAATACAGCTTTGTTTTATGCAGAAGATTCAGTTATTAATCCAAGAGTTTCAAACATTCAAGTCACTGGCGTAACAACTACCTCTCTGGCTGGAACTATAAATATGCCATATGGATTAACAGGTTCCGCTAATACAATTTATGTATCTAGCTCTCAAGATTCTTATGTATCTGCATTCAGCACGTCTGGTATATTTATTAATCGCAGAATTGATTTTGACCCAAATCTAAATTTAAATTCACCTCTTGGTTTATGGTATGATAAAGTCTCTGGATATCTTTACATAGCTGATACTTTCAATCACAGAATAATAGTCACGGACTCAACATTCACAAACTTAATTGCGAAAATAGGCGCAAATAATGGCTCTGGTGTTCCTGGCCCAGGCTCTGGAAATGGATTCAACTTTCCTAAGGGCGTTTATGGTTTAGGAAACACGTTTTATGTTGCAGATTCTGGAAATAATCAAATTCAAAAATATATTTGGCAATCGGGGAACGCTAATTGGCAAAGAACATATCAGTATTCTGATGGAACAATTTTAGGATTAAATCAAAGTTTAAGTGACCCACGCGGAATATTTGCCACTAATTTTAATACTCAAAGCTTCTTGTTTGTCGCTGATTACAATAATCACAGAGTGCTTTGTGGAATTGAAACAAACAATAAATATAGCGTTTATCAAGTTTTGGGGCAAAACTCAGCTGGCTTTGGAATTTATAACACAAACTTAATTACATATGATGAATCTTTAAATGTAGTAGGTACTGGTGCTGCTTTTACTTTTAGTAACACAATTGTAGGCACCATTTCTACAATAGGTGTAGCTAACTCTGGCACAAATTATTCAGATTTTGACACGTTTATAGTTTATTACAACGGCAATAATAATGGGTTGATAAATGTTCTTACAGATGGCGCAGGACACATCACCACTGCTTTTGTCACATATGGCTATTCTACTACAAATAATTTGGGCTTTAATCATCCTCAAGGTATTGCATTTTCAGCGCGCAGCAACAGCATGAACTTGTTAATTTCAGATACAGACAATAATCGCGTAATAAGCTACAATGGCGTGAGCGTGGGAATCGGCACTACTAACAACCAGTTTAAGTTTGGTTATACTTTTGGAACTGCAGGTAGCTTGAATGACACATCTTCTTTAATTTACTTCAGCAGGCCTACAGGAATTTATGCGCAACAAGGTTTTGGGACAGTATTTGTAGCTGACAGCTTGAACAACAGAATACACGGTCTCACTACAACGCTTACCACTTTTGCAACAAACACAATCGCCTCTTTATCAACATCTACTTTTGGCGTGGGCGATACTGCTCTAACTAATGGCGGTATAACGCTGACTCAACCAATTGGGTATCTTGGGATTGCCACTCCATCAACAGGCACTACCACTCCTGCAAACTGGTTTGTTGGCGAGCAAATTGTTCAAGGTACACAAATCCAAGCTGATATTGTAGCACGATATTCTTACACTACGTTCAGCACAAAAACTTTAGATATTCAAGACACTGTCGCTGTTGCAATTGCAACATTAAATGAAACTGCAAATCAAAACTTAGGCAGAATAAGTTGTTATTTAGTTTTTGCAGATAATTTCAGCGATGGAACAAATATCACTTTTGCATTGACAAATAATTCAGCTAAACCAAGCATTAGAATTTCTAATCTATTTACACTTCGTGCGCAAGGTTTGACAAATAATCAAATTTTTAATTTTGTTGCTTTATCTAATTTTACTACACAACCAAATCCATCTGTCATTGGTTTTGGTTTTAAATGGAGTACAGAAACTGGTTGGGCAAATAGTGACGTATTTCAATTAGGATGGTATTTGCCCGAATTTGATACAAACTTATTACGAGTTTCATATCCTAAAGTTTTAAGCTATAGACAAAAATATGGCTTTAAGAATTCTATTTTTGCTTTCAATGCAAATCGATACGCACCAAATGGTGTATTTGTTTTTAGATTTGATTCTGGCGTAGGAGGCGGTGCTACATTTGATTATGGTAGTTTCATTTTTGCTACACCTATTTCTGCCAACGGCACATCTTCAATTCAATTTTATTATCGCACAGCCAACACCTTACAAGAACTTAATGCATCAAGTCAAAAAACACAAATTTTTCCTGTTTCTGGAGGAAGTGTTCCAATTAATACTTCAGGCAGATTTATTGATTTACTATTTTATTTAAACGCTTCAAATATTGATTCTTTAGCAGCCCCAGTTTTAAGTAGTATTTCTCTTTACTATACAGTGTTTGGTCAGGCTACTGGCATAATTTATGACACAAATGTTAATAATGCTCCCGCAGGAACATATCCAAGATTTAAATGGACCCAAGGAACACTATCAAACTTAGACATTTTACCTGTTCCTGGAGATAATACACAATCTTATCAAATTCAGATAGCAAATACTGAAAATTTAAATAAGTACACATATTTATCAAACAACAATTTGCAATTTGGTTCTGGCAATGAATCTAGCGGCTTTGTGGACATCAATAATAACTTTTATCTTTCTCCATATCAAGCATTTGCTGGATTAGAAAGTGGATTATCAAATCCGCAACATTACATTTCAAATAATGAAAATGGATTTTTCATTGCTGATACAAATAATGACAGGGTTATAGAAGTAGATAGTAGCGGAATTATGACAAGGGCAATTCAAGGTAACATAACTCTTCCAAGATGCGACAGAGCGTTTGCAATTTTGGGTGCTTTTTATAACTCAAACACAAAACAGCTTTATGCGCCTTTTAGCCAATATCTCTTCTTGCCCACTGATTATCTTCAACAAGTGGCATTATATATAAATGGCGTTTCATATAATCTTTCAAATCCAGCATTTTTTGTCCAATCAAACACAGGTTTGTTTGCAATCAATTCAAATAATCAATCTGCTACTTTTTATGCAACAGCAACCACAGCCATGGATGCAATAATTGGCGAATACCCAGATGATATTAAGCTTCAAATTCAAAACTCTGAACAAAATCCGCCTTTTCAAGTTCCTACCACTGGCAGAAGTGATGGCAATGAGCCTGAGAATGAAATAATTACATATGATAATGTTACGTTTTCTGAGTTTGTGACAAATAGAAATGTAGGCGTGGGGACAATTATTAATTTTGAAAATAATGTTACAGAAGTGATAACAGACCCAACAACGTTTGGAAACGCAGACAGCACAAGCACAGTTCTTTGGAGCTACTGGCAAGGCAATAACCAATTTCCGAATTATTCCACTTTTTATTCTATTCCTGTTCAAGTATTTCCAATTTATTTTGACAACATTTTTAAACCATTACATTTAGATTACACAGAAAGTGAAATTTTAGTAGTTTCTACCGTAGGAAATAATGCCATTAGAGCCTATAATAACTTGTTTGAGTTGAATTATAAAATAAGCATAGGTAATTTTAATTTCAATGAAAAACTTGGTGGCTCCACTGTTGTATTAGACAATGGCGCATTGGAGCCTGGAAATATTCTTCTTGTAGCTAACCCAGGAATTGGAACTACTACTATTGTTGGAAATGTTTTTGTTTACAATCGTAACACCGCATCTCTTATCAACAGATATCAATATGAAAATTTTGATGCAGTAAAAGCTTACCCAAATGATGATAACTACTTAATACTGCTAAATGATAGAATAGGAAAAATTCGCTCTAAATTGATTGAAATTAGCCAAGATGGGACAAACAGTTATTCCTTATCAAATATTTTTACAAGACCTGTTTCTTTAGATATACAAGAAAATGGTTATTATTATGTTACTGATATAACAGGTCAATATGGCACAATTTATTTTAGAACTTTCATTGCCGATGGCTCTGGAAATTCTACAGGTCAATCGGGCGGACCTTCAGGTGGAGGCTCTGGCGGCAATACAGGTGGGCCTCCAGGAGGAACTTCTGGCGGAAATGCTGGTGGTTCAATAATTGGAGGAGGCACTGGAGGAAGCTCTGGTGGCGGAACAGGTGGCGTGGTAAATCCGCCAGGCGGATAGTATGTCAAAAGTTTTCAAGTATCCAAATAAAAATGTCTTAAAAACGTTTAGTTTTACCCCAGCTGAACAAAATGTTTTCAATGAATTTCCAAGATATTCAATTACATTTTATGATGACGAGAATTTTGCTTACAGGAGACAATCATTCAATGGTAGACCAATTTTATCTAAAATAATTTCAGATGACTTTTATCCGTTCAACTTATCTCTTTCCGATAGAACAAATTATATCTCAGGACAAAGCAATGTTCTAAAGGTTTTTTTTGCTAAAATTTTAGTCCATAAAGCCATGCCACAAGACAGTGTAGGGCAAAACTCAAATGTTTTTTTTCTTACAAGAACGCAAACTTTAGGAATATCAAAAACAATTTATTACACAGTAAAATGCGTGGAAAAAAATGACCAATTTACAGTTTATTCGTCGCGTATTTCACTAAATAATTCAGATTTTGTCAATCAATCAGATGGAGAAACTTTTTTTACACTTGTTGGAGATTTTTCAGTAAGTTTAAATTATCCAATTAGCTTAACAATTAACAATTCAGCATCTACATCAATTGCTGAAACTACCACTGTGCCAGTTTATAATACGATTTCAACAAGCGTGAATAATTTGAATTTTTATGAAACTGTTGTTGTAGATTTTGATTATTTTCAATATTCAGATTCATTTAATTATAATTTTTCCCCACTTACGCTTACTTTAAATGATAATATTTTTTCATCTACTCCAG
>Ga0214917_10006884_pt1 | contig 11674 bp, 17 predicted proteins | sample LL_1208_BB_MetaG_FD_177983 | JGI IMG/M metagenome (GOLD analysis project Ga0214917, IMG submission 177983) | Freshwater microbial communities from Lake Lanier, Atlanta, Georgia, United States - LL_1208_BB | ecosystem: Environmental > Aquatic > Freshwater > Lake | place: USA: Georgia | collected...
TCATATTTGATCGTTATATGTTGATTTATTTTAGCACTATTCGTTTTTGCTTTTCTTGGCTCAAAATCAAATAAAAATCGTATCCACCCTTGACTTACTTCTTCGTCTAATTTTTTCACATAGTCTAATGCGGAGCTTAATTGTTCACCACCATATATTGTTTTGATGAGATTAGCAGCATCTTTAATACCTACCTTATGATAATATTGGCTATCAAAATTATCACTCCAATCTTGGTTATCTAACACTACACATGGCATATGTCCTAGACATTCTAAGAATGCAAACGGATAATTCTCACGCAAACTGGGCATAAAGAATGTATCACTACTACGAATAAAGTCTACCTTTTTTTGACCTGTGATGCCAGCACGAATTTCGTAATCAGTAATACCAGCATCACTAAATGCTTTTTCAAATTTCTTAGCACCATTACTATTGGTCATTACTTTACAAGGTAGGTTACATTCTTTCATTACACGGATATATGCTTCTGGGTTCTTACCTTGTTCCCATCTTCCAATAAATAATACACCTTTACGTGGTCCTGTATACCGTTCTAATAAACCACGCTCACTCATTGGCATTTTAAGTAATACGCAATTACTAGCACCATAAGTATTTAATTCAGTAATGTTCTTTACGCTCTGTGTTCCTATATAGATATCACTAAACTCCATATGTTTATTATAAAAGTTATGATAACTATTTAAAAAAACATCACTAAAGTTTTGTTCTTTACGAAATATCATACTATGTAAATGTGTGTAAAAAACAACAGGAATATCTTTGTGTAATGTCATAGCATATGCTGCTGTCATAGCTTCCTGTGTGTTACATACAATCATATCATATAGATTTTCTTCAAATGCTTCTAATAATGATTTGCGAAAATTAATTATTTTCTCAAAGTTTATTGTATCGCTAAAAGCAAAAGTACTTGTATGATCGTTATAACGCAATGGTTCTAGTGGCCATACTGTATTGGCACCATGTGATTCAATTAATTCTTTGTAAGATTCATTTGGTGCTTTATCAAGTATAATATCAACCTTCCAACCTATACGACCACACATTTCAGTAAAGCCTTTAGCAAAAGATCCTATTCCCCCATGTGGAATAAAATGTTGGTCGCTTATCATAAAAGCAATTCGTTTATTATAAGTATTCAAATTACACCCTTTAACTTATTTACCAAATAATGTTTCTTATCATAATATTTGTGCTCAAATAAAGGTTCCCCTGGGCCAGTATATAAATGAATATGTTCGTAAGCATAACACAACCATAGTAACTTGTTTGTTAAACTACAGCGTTTGGGAAATAGTAAAAATTTATAGTCAGTTCCAACTAGCACTACCAACTCTCAACATCAGTAATGTCAACTTTAATAAAGCTTGGATTATATTCTAATGTAACTTTTGGACCTATACCAGACGTACTTTCTTCATGTATTTTTACATAGTCAATTGTATCATACATTTCAAACACCTCTTTAATTTTTTCGTATTGGTTTCTAGTTATTATAAATGTTCTCATTATGTTCCCCATGCATTTTTAAACAAAGGTATTTGAAGTCTATCACTATAACGCCAACCTCGTTTCATTGCCGCTATTGCTACATTCTTTGCGTTTAAATTATATACACTATCAACACCACCAACAGGCATAATATAAGTGGGCCCAACAAATCCTGCGTTTCTGAATTCTCTGTCTGCTTTTTCAGCATCTTCAATATCTTCCTCAGTCGCTACTACGAATTTTAAATATGTATAGCCAACTTCTTGATATTGACATGCTATATCAGGATTAATTGCTTCATCCCATTTTTCACCACTGTTTGGTAACTTAGCACTTATACTAAAAGTTACTTCACCATTTCTTTTTCTTGACCAATCTTTCAGATAATCATAAAATTCAGCAGATAACTTTTGCGTACCATTAGTTTCAAATGTAATATCGTGTAGATGATCCATAAAGTCATGGTTCAGTAAATCAGGATAGCTACGCTGCCATCCTAATAACGGTTCACCACCCGTGATAACCAAGTGCTCACCTTGCCAATAACCTGTAGGCAATAAATCAAGAATTTTAACAGCAATACTATCGGTATTGAGAACAGGACTAAGATTTTTAAACCTAGGATCCCAGCTAGCATAACTGTCACATCCAGTGCTAACCAACGGGAGGGTCTTGTAGTCGGTGTATTTTTCCGCCTGTATTTCGTTACGCTCATTGCTAGTTTGTCCTCGTGGCATACCAAAGCCGCCACATGTAAAATTACAACCAAACACACGAAGGAAGACACTTGGAACGCCTTGATATTTGCCTTCTCCCTGTATTGAATAAAATAATTCAGATACTTTTATTTTTGCCATTTATAAAATCCTGCAATTCATTCATTGACACATACATTTTTTTACAACTAAACCCTTTCTTTTTTTGTTTGCTATTTTCTAAACACCATCCACGGACAGTTGTTTCGTGAACATTATAGAATTTTGCAGCATGAACCATTGATGGGAACATTCCATCTGGTGTAGTCACTAACATTTTCCAATTAGGTCTATCATTATGGGAAATATGTATTATTGTATCTTCAACATTAGGAACTTCATATATTCTTTGTAAATATTCTATAGCGTTTTTTATATATTGTATATTATCTTGGAACTTCCCAATAGCCATATTACAATTTGTACAAAGTAAACCTCGTACCTTTTTTGTAGTATGACAGTGGTCTACTGCTAATAATCTTTCACAAATATCTGGCAATTTACAAATAGCACATACAAAGTTCTGTTCTTTTAGCATTGCTTCATATTGATCCGCGTGTATACCAAATTTGTTCAATAAATCCTTTCTTAGCCTTCTCTTGTCTGATCTTTTTGTAAATTTAGAATATAATTTGTTATTCATTTTTGTCTCCTCATCTGTATTTATACAGGGGGACAAAAAAATGCTCCTTTACCTTCGCCCTGAATACTGTAGAACAATTCACTTACTTTAAGTTGTGCCATAATTTTTTATTTGTTCAATTAATTTTTTTGCTGTATATGGACTCAATGTCCAACCTAGATGACCATGACCTACATGATAGTATACATTATCCTTCTTATTACTTCTAGTATATATGGGCATCATATTTGGTGTCATTGGACGTAAACATGACCAACTACTATAATCATGTGTGTTTATATTAGGAAAGTTTTTATGTACCCAATTTAGTAAAGGTTCAATACGGTCTCGTCTAATGTCATAGTTATACCCATCAAACTCAGCAGTACCAGCTACTCTAAGTTTATCACCTAATAATGAGCAAACAATCTTTGCTTGGTCATCTAATAAACTTACAACAGGCATTTCTTTAAAATTACTTACATTGTTTGATTTTATTGTTATACTATAACCTTTTACTGGGTAAATTGGAATATTATCCCCTACTGTTTTACCAAGTTGTTTAGCATATACACCATTTGCTATAATTACTATATCTTTATCTTGTAAATCATTTATATGGTTTATTTCTGTATTATAAACAAAGGTTACATTATAATACTTTTGTAAAAGATTAGCCAAATTTGTACAAAATTTGTGAATGTCTCCTACAAAATCATCTTTAGTATAGACACCACCGATTAAATCTTTACTATCACTTAGTCTGGGCTCAACTGATAACACTTGGTTTTTGTTTAATATACTCCATTCGCATCCATTTGCTTCATATAACTCTTTTACTAGAATACTATCGTTAAAGTATTTCTTATCTTTATAAAAATGTAATATCCCACAATGATTGGCATCAAAAGTTATTGCTTCTTGTTGAATTATTTCGTGGTATAGTTTTCTAGCTTCTATACCCATACGTATTGTGTCTGCTGTGTTTCTAGCATAATCATTACTTGCGGTATGATATAAAAACTTACACAACCAAATTGCTTTATCAAAATCAAGACTTGGACGAATTAATAATGGAGCATCTTTCTTAAGCATCCATTTGATGCCTTTGTAGACATTACTCCATGTAGTCCATACTTCGCTATTACTTACGCTAATTTGTGCTCCATTAGCGTAACTACATTGCATACCTGGATATCGTTCTTTATCATATACAGTAACTTTGTAGCCACTTTTTACCGCATAATAAGCACAAGTCAATCCAGCTATACCACTACCTACAATTGCTATTTCTTTAGACATTTTGAACGAAAGGTTTTAGTTGAGGAGGTTGCCAATTATCTGGTTTTAAAATTTTGCCATCTTCACGGCGTCTTACTTTGCCAGTTACTGGATCAACTTTAGCAAAATTAGTACGCATGACTTCATCCCACGCACTGTTACCATCTGCTCCCAAACTATGAATGGCTCCAGCAGTAACAACAAGTAAATCAATTAATGCGTCTAATTGTTCTACTCTGTCATTTGATTGAATGGCTGTAACCAATTCACCTACTTCTTCCCCAATCAATCCACGATACATTTTAAATTGATCAGGGTTATAAGTATCAACACTTTGTCCACAAGCGACCATAAATTTCTTTTGGTCATCTAAAACTTTATTCATTACCTTCCTTTGCTAATTTCTTTTGTAAGTAATTTAATAACACACCATAAACTGGTAAGATAACTAACAAACTAACAACGATTTTACTGATACTGTTATTTGTTGCTACAATATGCCAATTATTTGCCATGAATTCATCAGCACCACCAGCAAATGCTACACCAAAAAATGTATAGGTATCGATAAATGTACTAGCAATACTGCTTAATGTAGGAGCAATCCACCATGTTTGATATTTTTCACGGAAGTATTGAAAAACATAAACATCAAGTAGATTACTTACAAAGTAAGCCATTCCTGATCCTAAACCAATTCTAAATGCCACACTATCTGGAGCACCACCTAGTTTTACTACTGCCATACTTACGATTATAGCAGGAATAAACGCTAAAGCAATGACTGCCCTACCCGTTTCTTTACCCAATAATCGTACTGTAAGATCGGTAAGTACAACTACAAGTGGAAAAGTAAATGCTGCCCATGCTAAAGGAGCACCAAATACTGTAAATTTAAATTGTACAATATAGTTGCTAATAGCAATAATAAGAATATGTGCTAGCATTAATTTATAGGCTAAAGACCTATCTACACCATTTAAGATTTTGTTTAACATATTTTTTCCTTTTTTAATTAAACATATAAGATTTGGATTATTTTCTTCTAAAATATCTTTCTACATCAGCAAAAGAATTACCACAATCTTTACATTCATAGAAACCATTTGGAAGTTTTTTCTCCGTTGCTACATTAACCCAAAAGCCTATCACACTGCCTAACAGTAGACAAAAGCATGTAAGGAATAAGAATAGTATTAAGTTTTTCATACAAATTCATTATCAGCCCTAGTACCCACACGCATTGCCATGTTAGCGTCAGTCTCCCTTACTTCTACTTTACTACACCATACACGGTCATTATAACCGTAATCTTTTAACCAACAAGTGTTAATGTATTCATAAAGATAATCAGCAATACCTTCACACCCTGTTCGTTCTACCATTGTAATTTTAGCCAGTCCTATGTCACCCAATCGTTTTAATTCTTCTTTCATTGGATCATCTTCAGCTACTAGTAGTGTATGATCGAACCATTCTTCTAGTAAACCTTTTAATGGTTTAAGACTGCCAAAGTCTACCACCCAGTTTCTAGCATCAAGTGTTTCTGCTTCAAATTCAAAGTGAAAACTCAATGCGTATCCATGTATTAGGTTACAATGACTGTCAGCACGCCATTGACGATATGCTACTGGACCAATTTGTTTATATGTTTTTGTTGAAATAAATTTTGCCACCTCTTGCCTCCTTAAGCTGAGTAAGTTTGATGACATGCAGAATATTTTAAGTGGGATGAATGCCTTAGACCACTAATACTATTTAACTAAATCTTTAAACATCTTAATACGACCATCCACTGTAAGTTGTTGGTCAAATATTTCTGTAACACGTTGTAGCATGGCACAAGCTAACATAAGCAATTCTTTATTGTCATCTGTCATCATAATTTGTTTATCAATAGGTTCCATTAATTCAGCCATGCGTTGAAGAATATCCTCACTATTCATTGTAAACCCATTTGTTTTCTAATGGTTGTGGCACTAACACTTGTGATACTTTCATCAAATGTTTCTTCACCGCTTGTATATCCTACTCCTCGGCCCCAACCTATATGCACAATATTTGGAACTAACATAATTTCATATTGACCTTGATATAATGGATCTAAATCACGCTTAATAAAGTTTTTAACTTCTTCGACACTAAATGGGTTACTATTTTGCCATCCTTGTACATCACGTATTTGTATTATAACTTGTCCTGTCTTACTTAGCAAGCGTTCAAACAATGCTCGGTGCCCAATATGCCATGGTTGCCAACGCCCTAACATTTGTACTGTTTCTTTGCGCCAATCAAATGTTGGTCTACGCTTTTTGTTAAGAATCATTTCACCAACATATGGTACCCATCGTTCAGCGTTTTGTTCGTTGATACGAAAGTCATAAATATCTGGAGGAACAAATGCTTTATTAGTATCTTCATATCGACCTTTATCAATGGTGTCCATCCAAATGGTCCAATCTGCTTTGAAATTATATCGCATTTCAGGCAGTGGAGCTACAAAGTCACAAATAACATATTCACCACTACAACGAAGGGCAAATTCTGCCATACGCAAACTTTGACGAATTCGTCCCTCTTTACTAAAATCCCAATCATTAAATTTTTTGCGAACATCGTCAGCATTAAACCAATCTACCCTAGCATTCATGCGTGGATAAAGTGTGTCAGCCTCAATCATTGATAATGGTCTTTCCCCATGTGTCTCTAGATAGCTCTTTAATCTTTGTGAAAAATATGTTTTACCACTTCCTGGCAAACCCATTACTAATATTTTTTCTGTCATTTTTTTAGTATCTCCCATACTTTCTTTTGTAATATCTGTTGTACCCATTCATCTTCACCTGCAAATTTAGGTGATTTAGCAAAGTAATCATCAAGTATCCACTTAAGTCTGTATAAATCTTTTTTAATTTCAAACTGTGTATATCCATCATTAAAATGACTATTAGCTTCAGTAATTGCACAATGAATGTTAATTTCAGCAGCTACTACATCAGGTTTTCTAAATCCCATTATTTACAACCTGATCTAGCAATACTATAGAATTCATTTCTTACCGCAGGATCAGATTTAAATCCACCACCTAAGCGACTAGTTACTGTACTACTACCTGTATCTTCTACACCTCTTGATTTAACACAGTAATGTTGTGCGTCAATCATTACAGCAACATCTTCTGTATCAAGGATATATTGTAATGTATGAAAAATTTGTTCTGTTAACCGTTCTTGGATTTGGGGACGCTTACTAAAATATTCCACAATTCTGTTAATTTTGCTAAGACCCAATACTCTGTCCTTAGGTACATATGCCACAGTAGCAAGACCGTCAATAACCACAAAATGATGCTCACAATTGCTCTGAACTGAGACATTTCTTTCTACCACCATTTCATTATACTTCATCTTATTATTTACTGTTGTGCACTTTGGAAAAGCCTCGTAGTCTAAGCCCCAAAAAATTTCATTGACTGCCATTTTTGCCCAACGTTTTGGAGTTTCATTAAGACTATCATCACTTAAATCAAGCCCTAGTGTCTCCATTATACTTTTGAAATTCTTTTCAATAATTTCAATTTTTTCTTTGCGGTCAAGAGAATTAGGTAAACTAGGTGTTTCTACACCCATTTTAACTAAATGCTCATGTACTTTAAGTCCCAATTCTGGGGATGTTTTTGTTTTATTATAACTCATAGAATCCTTCCTTACACGGATATGTTAATTGAAAATATGCTACCGTTGTGTAGCATATGTATTTATAAAATAATTTAACTTTTAGAATTTATGTTCTCTTGTATATTTACGATAATCCACATCCATTCGTAAATATTTTTGTCCATTACCTTCAAGTATATCACAAATTCTATCAATTGTCTTATCTGTATAATTACTAATTTTACCTAAGTTTTTGTGTGGGTTTTCTAATAAAGGAACTAACTTTGTTATAGCATCTTCAATACTCCAAGGCACATAAAGTCTAGTATGATCGTTGGAGAAGGTTTCAGGAAAGCTTCGATACGCTGGGTATAATACATTACAACCCAACGCATCTGCTTCACTGACTGTATTACTGACCCAATCTTGTAACGCACAGTTAAATACACAACGACTATCGTTTACAATATTATAGTAATCGTTTTTTTCTAAATCTTCATATAACTTTAACTTCCCTTCATTTACCAACCTATATGTGCGTTCCATATAACTCTGATTATTCGACCGTAGCTTACTTCCACTACATACAGCAAATTCAACTTTTGGAAGTCCTTCAATTTTGTGCCAAGCTTCAATCAGGTCCATGTAAAAGTCAGGCTGTTTTTCCTGATCCCATCTCGCTGAAAAAACTACACGCATGGCCCTTTTGTCAAAAGGCTTAATACTATTTACTCTATTTTGAACTTCTTGTTTGCCAAAAGCTAACCCTGATATATTATATATAGGAGCTGTCCATCCTGCTATTTTCATATGAGCAACCATTTCTTCGTTGCTCGCTAATATTCCATCTACAAAACTATCAACCATTCTTTCATAATGACCCATATATTTACCCATACCCCACACATGAACAAAATCGTCTGGATCAATGCTTTGTGCTAAACAACGCACGTAAATTTTAGGTCTATGTTGAGCATCAATTTGATTCAGAATATATGGTAAACTTTCTATACCTGGTTGGAACATGTCTTCAAAATAAATGACATCATCGGAATTTAATTGACCAAGTTTCATAAACCTTATTAGATTCATAAGTTGGCTCATACCAAAATATGTTCTCCCGTGAGCGTCTAATACTTGTCCTGTTACAATAGCCTTATCATTGCTTAACGTTTCACCCTCAACCATATAATAGTTTATACGCCTACGCTCAAATACACTACGATTCCATTCTTGTAATTGTAATGTATAACGTGCCTTATAGGGTTCCAACCCCATATAAAATAGTTTACGCATCTTTTCTTTCAATATCTTCTTCAATACATTCATCACCGTATTGAATTTCAATTAATTTAATAGGATTTTTACCTTCATTCACAAGCTTATGCCATTGTTGATTATTAACAAATAAATGTTGGTGAGGATTGTAAACACCCAACTTTTCAATATCTGATTTTTTGTTTAGAGTATAAACTGTTGCTTGACCTTCTGCTACAAACCAAAATTCATTGCGTTTATAATGCTTTTGCATACTTAAACTTTTTCCAGGTTCTACAGTCAATTCTTTTAATTTTACATTTGGACCATTTTCGTGTAAAACTCTATAATATCCCCATTGTTTTTCTGTTTTAGGTGCCTTCCATTCTTGTAAAATCCAAGAACTAGATTGCATTTTGTTTTCACCGCCCACACCAAACGCAAAACTTAATCTAGGATCTATAATATCCATCTCGGGCACATTTTCTGAAGTTCTGTCACCGCCATTGGCAAATATAATATGCTCATTATTAAATGTATTATTTAAACAATAATGAATTGCTTGTTTTGATGATCCATCACTATCATCAAAAGTAATGTATCCATCAACATCACGCAACTCACTAATCACTGCTGCTCGTTCTGATAATGGCATGAAAGGACGACCCTTTTTTCTTGTTAGCCATTCATCACTATTAAGTCCAACTACAAGTTGATGGCCTAAAGATTTTGCTGCTTTTAGGTAATTGATATGTCCACTGTGTAGTGGATCAAACCCACCTGTTACTAATACTACTGTATATTGATTATTTTGTTCCATCTTGTTCCCACATGTTTTTTACTGGTTTTCCTGCTAAGTGTTTTGAATAATTCCTATAAGAATTACTTTTGTTACTATAAAGCTCAGCCTCATCAAATTTGTAGCCATAATCCCTACAAAACTCTAAATACTTTTCTAAATCCTCAAAAATTTTGTTATATGTGCTACTATTTTTAAATGATACTTTTGCCATGTATATATTTCCTTAAATTTTAATTGATAAGTTTGGTTTACTACGATTATAATAAATCGTGCATCCATTTTCACCATCTTCACTTACAGTGATATGGATATCACGATCTGGGTAACGACTAGCAATTTTTTCATATAAATCATCACTAATCATTTCACAGCTTCTAAAGTTTAGTTCAACTACCCCCTCACTGAAGAGGTGCTCACAAAACCTTTTAAATTGTATGAATTCAATGTCTCGGTCATTATGAAATACTTCAATGCCAACATTAAAATGAAAAATATGACGATGCGGATAACCCAAGAACGAAACATCGTATTCATCTCCTGTTTTTAATTTTGGATCTTCTAATGCTGCTGGATACTTATGGATTCCTTCTTTTCGAAAGGTTATCCAAATCATTCGTGTTGCTGCTTGACTAATTCTATTTCTTGTATCTTTTAAAATTTCTTCTCTTTGATTCATATATGTACCTTTTAGTTATCATCTAAGTTAACTCGTTCGTGAGTTTCTTCCCATTGAAGCTTATGTAGTTTTGCTAACTCATCCTTAAACATTAGTTTACGGCGTTTTAAATCGTTTATTCGCATAGCATCAGCATGAATCATTTCTAAATGTTTTATTTGTTCATCTAAAATACGATGTGTTTCTGTTAATCTACGAATTTGTTCACGGTATGGCATAATTATTCTCCTAATACTTTTGACATAATGTCATCACTATCAATAACTTCTTCATACATTTCAACATCTAATTCTTCAACTTGAAATAACTCATCAAACATTGTGCTGGCATTTATTGCTTTTTTGCCACTGAATCCTTGACTACCTGATTTCATTTGTGTCCAGAATCTATCATACTTATCAATTAATTCTAAACTTTTCTTTCTATCTTTTAAACTGAAGATATCGTCAACTAAACTACCAAAATCTTTTGTATCAAACTTACTTAATACCATAGAAGGTTTAATACCTTTATCATACTTACGATTTGCTTCTTGTACTGCTACAATATGTTGATATACATTATGTCCTTGTAATAATGTGTAACTTAATGTATCCCAACTTGTTTTAGTTTCTTTACCGTGTTGTCCAATGAATCCTTGTCCTCTGTAACACAAATCACGAACCAACATTCTATCAGTTACAGGGCTGTCTGTAAATAATTTATGGATACCATCTTGCAATACAGCGTCCCGAAACTTACGACTATCATTAGCATAACTTTTCTTTTCAGCAGTTTTCTCCATACTATAGGCCCACTTCTTGTTATGCTCAATACTTGTATTGAAATACGCAAGACCTTTGGCAGCACTAAAAAATGGGCTAGCACAATCAAAAGTAATTTGTAGTTTAGAATTATGATACTTGCGTATTGCTCTTTGAATATCACTAAACAATACAGCATATTCTAAAATACTTGTACCCAAACAATGTATAAGATCGTGTTTACCTTCTTCAAGCAGACCATCGTGAATAATATTCACCATACGCTTTAATGTAAGATGTATGTCAATTTTCGTCTGTCCACCAAAAGCCCAACCATTAAAATGATTTTTAGGATATAACT
>Ga0214917_10006885_pt1 | contig 11673 bp, 11 predicted proteins | sample LL_1208_BB_MetaG_FD_177983 | JGI IMG/M metagenome (GOLD analysis project Ga0214917, IMG submission 177983) | Freshwater microbial communities from Lake Lanier, Atlanta, Georgia, United States - LL_1208_BB | ecosystem: Environmental > Aquatic > Freshwater > Lake | place: USA: Georgia | collected...
TGCACTGGGGCTGAACACCAACAACAGCGTCGGCAATTACCGCACGGGCAACATGTTGTCTCTGGAAGCAGCCGTCGGCTACAAGACCAGCGTGGGCGCCTTCGGCCTCAAAGTCCATGCATTGCGTCAATACCAAGACGATACAGGTGGCGGTGTCACAGCCAACAGTCCGAACCCGTGGGTCGCCACATCAGGGGTTTCTAAGCCACAAGCCGATGGCCAACGCACAAGCTACAACACTGCAACGATCTATTACACCGTGCCAGTTAAACCCATTGAGTCGCTGTTCTACGTTGGCTTGTCAACCATGAAGCGCCCTGCCTACACCCAGGTGCCCAATACAGGCTTCTTTGAAATGCGCTTGACAAAAGCATTCAACTGATCTGACCTCAAGAAGCTGTACATCGGACGGGCGCAGTTTGTCCTGCCGATGTGCAATTTTCATCTTTATCCCTTTAATACTGAACCGGTGAATTCATGAGCAACTCAGCTGAACCATTGCATTTAGGTCCAGCCGTCCACATGCCTGGTGTGGTGTACCCGCCGGCAGATGAACTGGCCCGGTATGTCAAAGCAGGCATGTTGGGAAAGCAGACCTTGATCGAAGCGTTCATGGAAACCCATGCCCGCTTTGCAGATCAACCTGCGCTGATGGGACCAGAGGGCAACTACACCCATCGACAACTCGACGAAATCACCGACCGTGTGGCCAGTGCATTCCTGGATTTGGGTTTGAAGCCGCTCGACCGTGTGGTCTTTCAGGTGCCCAATTGCAATGAGTTGATGTTCGGTTTTTTCGGCTGCCTCAAGGCGGGCCTGATTCCGGTGTGCACCTTGGTGTCGCATCGCGAACGCGAAATTGCTTACCTCGCCAAGCACTCCGAAGCCGTGCTGCATTTTGTGCAAGGCGATGACCCCAAATTCGACCATGTTGAATTTGCACACCGCATGCAAGAACAGGCACCCAGCCTCCGACACATTGTGGTGGCACGCGGTCCTGCGCGCGATGGTGCGCTTTCACTCAAGGCCTTGTACGAGGCACAAGACCCCATCAAAGCGCGCTTGCGTGTCAATGCGATTGAGCGTGACCCTTTCCAGGTGATCCTGTTTCACCTGTCTGGCGGAACGACCGGCATCCCCAAAATCATTCCGCGCTTTGGCGCCGAGTATTTGTACAACATGCGTGCGGTGGCGGCTTTCAACAATTACCGCAGTGGCGAAATTTTTTACAATCCCGCGCCATTCATGCACAACTTCAACATGGTGTGTTGTTCAGGCCCCATGTTGCTGACAGGCGGCTCCATCGCCTTGGCCCCTACGCTGGATGGCCCAACCGTCGTGGGCGTTTTGCAAAAATTCAAGCCCAACTACATGGTGTTGGGTGGCCCGATTCTCAGCAAAATGGCTCCAGCCTTGGCCAAGAACCGCAAAGCCTCAGCGGTGTTCAATGCTTTGCCTTTCTTGAAGAAACTCTTGCCCGGTATTGCCGCGAGGCTGGTGGACTTCCGTCCCGTCAAAGGCATCTTTTCAACCAAGGGCGCCGAATTCATCACCCGTGTCACTGGCGCGCCCACCTACCACGTCTTTGGCATGACTGAGGGCGTGATCATGAACACCTGTGAGAGTGATCCGCAAGAAGCGCGCTACCTCAGCGTCGGTCGCCCAGTGTCTGAGCTTGACCAGGTCAAGCTGCTCAAGCCAGGCACAGAAGAAGAGGTGGCCTTGGGTGAGGTGGGTGAGTCTTCATTCAAAGGGCCTTACACCACACACGGTTACTACAACGCACCTGACCGCAATGCCGAGGCATTCACGAGCGATGGCTTCTACCGCTCGGGTGATCTCATGTCTGCACGCGTGATCGATGGCAAGACGTATTACATCTTTGAAGGACGCATCAAGGATGTCATTGACCGTGCCGGCGAAAAAATCAATGCGGGCGAAGTTGAAGAAGCGGTCATGACGCATCCGGCGGTTGAAACCTGTGCCGTGATTCCGGTCAGCGACCGTGCGGTCGGCGAACGCATGTGCGTCTGCATTGTTCCCCGCGATGGACAAGCCGTCCCCGATGTCAAAGCCTTGGGTCAATACCTTGAGAAGTACGGCATGGCCAAGTTCAAATGGCCGGAGCAGGTGGAGCCTGTGCCGGAACTGCCCGTGACGCACGTTGGCAAGATCGACAAGCTGCGGCTGCGACAGCAATTTGAAGCAGCTGAAAAACCCCGTAAGTAAATATTCACAACTTCAATCCATGAAAGGACATCCCATCAACAACCCCTATCAGGCGCCATTGAGTTTGGCGGGCCGCATCTTGATGGCCATCATTTTCATTGGCTCCGGTCTCAGCAAGACCACAGGCTTTGCTGCAACGGTCGGCTACATCGCCTCCAAGGGCCTGCCCATGCCAGAAGTCGGCGCCATCGCTGCCTGCGTACTGGAGTTGGCCGGAGGTCTGGCCTTGGTGTTTGGCTGGAAAACCCGCCAAATGGCTGGTTTGCTGGCGCTCTTTACTCTGGCTGCAGGCGTTTTGTTCCATGGATTCTGGGCGTTTCCTGCCGAGCAAATGGTGGCGCAGCAAGTCCATTTCCTGAAGAACCTCTGCATTGCCGGTGGTTTGTTGACTCTGGTCGCATGGGGTGCTGGACCCTGGAGTCTGGACGCTCGCATAGCCGAAGAGTGATTTCAAAAGGACCACACGATGAGCGAAACATTGATCCCCAACCCGCCTCTGTCCGGGGTGCACCACACGGCGCGCCCCACATGGAAATTGCGCGAAACCATTGAGTTTTACCGTGACAAGCTGGGCTTGCCATTGGTTCATGCCATCTCTGCCCGAGGCTGGCCAGAGGGACATCCTGACTTTTTGCACTTCTTTTTCGATAGCGGTCTGGGCAGCACGATCGCGTTCTTCTATTACATCGGCACCGACCGCCCCGAGTATCTGGAGCCACGCCCAAGCCCCTTTTACAGCGCCACCCACACCGCTTGGCGGGTTGAAGACGCGCAAGCGCTCGAAGTCTGGCGTCAGCGCTTGGTGGCCATGGGTGTGCCGATTCAGCCGCAGATCCGACATGAAGTGATCGAGTCCCTGTACATGATGGACCCCAATGGCTACATGCTGGAGATCAGCTACCAGTTGCGACCATTCACATCACTGGACAGTGAGGATGCCAAGCGGACGCTCGAAGCGGCCATGCAACTGGAAGACGAGTTGAAAAGCAGTGGCAAACCAGAAGTGTTCAACAACATCGATGCCGTGTGGAGCAAAAAGGGCCATGGCATTCAGCAGGCTTTTGCCGAAACAGAAAAGGTGTCGACATGAGCGCAACCGTCTTTGTTCTGGATGTTGAAGAATTTCGTCCTTTGGTCACATCGGCGCGCGCCATGTCGGGCGTGGCTGTGGATGGGCCTGTTCAGGGCTACATGCGCATCACTGCGCCCCATGCACTCGAATTCAATCGCAAGGCTCTGGGATTCAAGCCAGCCGTTTGGTACGGCGCAATGACCGGCGGCATGGTCGGTCGCATTGTCGAGTTCGGTCGCGACACATTGCGCATCGAACCTGCGCAGGAGTCCTGACGTGTTGGGCGCCACCGAATACGTCCTGAGCACAGAACCTTTTGTGATCCGCAGGCGTGCACGCTGGAGTGAGTGCGATCCAGCCGGGGTGGTCTACACCGGTCGATTCGTGGACTATTTGTTGTCAGCGGTAGCGCTGTTCAATGAACACATGTCAGGGGAAACCGTCGAGAGCGCCAAAAAGAAGCTGCAGATTCAAACGCCGTGCAAGGGCTTGTCTTTGGTCTTTGACGGCGCGCTCTGGCCGAACAATGAATTCGACATGCATGTCAGCGTATCGGCCATCCGCAGCAGCAGCTTTGACATTGCTGTGCGTGCTGTTCGCCCCAACGGCGAGCCTGTTTTTTCGGGTGTTGTCAGCCCGATTTGCATTGGCATGACCGAGCGCCGATCCGTGCCTATCCCTGACGAGCTCAGGGCCCGACTGCAAGCGGCCATGTCCACTTGAGCATCTGTATCAATTTTGAACAGCTTATTCCATGACCGATGATTTGCACCCCCCGGTGACCGCATCCAAGCCCTTTGATCGTTACGCTGCCATGGCTGTCCTTGGCGCTGCATTGGGTTTGCTGGGGTCCTTCCCCGCCTTATTCTTCAGCACCCTGTCGGTGTTCCTCAAGCCCATCTCCGAAGAGTACGGCTGGGGACGTGCGCAAACGGCGGGCACGATCGTGATGGCCAACCTCGGCATTGCCTTTGGTGCCTTGATTGTGGGGCGTCTGATTGACCGCTTTGGTGTGCGTCGTGTGATCCCGGTCAGCGCTTTGCTCATGGCCATTTGCATGGGCGCCATGGGTTTGCTGCCTAACCACCCTGGTCTGATGGCGTTGGTCAGTTTTGCGATTGGTCTGGTGGGTGTCGGAACCACGCCATTGGGGTACCTCACGGTGCTGCCGCGTTACTTTGACAAGCGTCTGGGTTTGGCTTTCGGCTTGGCCATGGTGGGCCTTGGGCTGGGCACCGTGATCATGCCCATGCTGGCCCAACAATTAATTTCAAGCCAAGGGTGGCGATCCGCTTACATGAGCTTGGGCGCAGTGGCGGTTGCGATGGCGTGTGTGGCCATGGCGATGTTGTTTGCCGCCGGCGCTGGCAAGCAGCATGAAATGTCGTCCGCCAAGTCTCACGTTTTGGAGCAAGGTTTGCGACTGGGCGAAGCATTGAGGGATGGGCGTTTTTGGCTCCTGCTGCTCTGTGTGCTCGGTGTGTCCGCAGCAGCGCTGGGCTTTTCAGTGCACGGTGTGTCGATCATGACAGACCGAGGTGTCGAACCTGCCACGGCCGCTCGCATCGCAGGCTTGGCTGCCATTGGTGTTTTGGTGGGACGACTCTTTGGTGGTGCACTGATGGATGTGCTGGCAGCCAAGTGGGTGGCTTTTGCATCGTTTGCGCTGGGTGCTACAGGTATCTGGATATTTGCAGCAGACACCACACAGGCAATGGCGCTGCTGACTTTGGCCGCTTTTCTTGCCAGCTTTGCCATTGGTGCTGAAGGTGACTTCATCCCCCTGGCTGTGCGTCGCTATTTCGGACTGAAGTCCTTTGGCGCGATTTATGGCGTTCTTTTCTTTGCTTATGCGACAGGGGGTGTTTTGGGTCCCGTTGCCATGGGCCTGATTTTTGACAAAACCGGCGACTACCGCTCGGTGCTGTATGTCTTTGCACTCGTTTGTGGCTTGAGCAGCCTGGCTGTCTTGCTGCTGGGTCGTTACCGATTCAGTGCCGAACAGTCTAGATGAAAACCCCATGAATCTGAAACCCATTCCTCAGCCCAAGCCAGCATGGCTGACCGGCAATTTGCGTGAATTCAAAGGCGACGCTCCGCTTGCGGGTATGGTGCGTTTGGCCAAGACCTATGGCGAAGCTTTTTTTCTGGACATGTTTGGGCGACGGCTCATCTTTGTGAATTCACAAGAGCTGGTCAACGAAATTTGCGACGAAACGCGTTTTGAAAAACGTGTTCATTCCAGCCTCAAGGTGCTGCGTGAACTGGTCGGTGATGGCCTTTTCACGGCCTACACCAAAGAAGACAACTGGGCCAAGGCACACCGTTTGTTGATGCCCGCATTCGGACCAATTGCCGTGCGTGGCATGTTTAACCAAATGCTGGACATCGCGGATCAAATGCTGGTTCGCATCGAACGCTTTGGCCCAACGGAGTCTTTTGATGTCGCAGAAACCATGACGCGACTGACTTTGGACACCATTGCCCTGTGTGCCTTTGATTACCGCTTCAACAGCTTTTACCGCGATGACACGCACCCCTTTGTGGGGGCCATGGTCGAGGCCTTGGTCGAGGCCGAAGCGCGAGGTCGCCGGCCCGGATTTGTCAACAAGCTGCTGCGTGGTCGCCAGCGCACATACGAGTCCAATGCCCAGTTGATGCAGCAGGTGGCCGATGAGCTGATCGCCGAGCGCAAGCGTGATCCGAATCGGGCATCCAAGAAAGACCTTTTGAACACCATGCTGGAAGGACGTGATGTCGTCACGGGTGAAGGCCTGAGTGATGAAAACATCCGGCACCAGCTGGTCACGTTCCTGATCGCGGGGCATGAAACCACCAGTGGCTTGTTGTCTTTTGCCATTTACCTCTTGCTGCAGAACCCCAGAGTCCTGAGCAAACTCCGCCAAGAAGTCGATGCAGTCCTGGGTGATGAGTTGCCCAGAGTGGAGCATCTGGCCGCCTTGCGTTATGTCGAGCAGGTCTTGCAAGAGACCTTGCGTCTGTGGCCCACTGCGCCAGGCTTTGCCTTGCGCCCCAAAGAAGACACGGTGATCGGCCAGCGGTATGCCATCACGCGTGACGACACCTTGATGGTGCTGATTCCTGCCTTGCACCGTGACCCCGCCATTTGGGGGGACGATGCCGAGGATTTCAGACCCGAGCGTTTTGAGCCAGAAGAGGCTGCGACCAGACCCGCCAACTCCTGGAAGCCGTTTGGCAATGGCCAGCGTGCTTGCATTGGTCGGGCGTTTGCCATGCAAGAAGCTCAGCTTGTTTTGGCGATGTTGGTGCAACGCTTTGACCTTGAACTGGCAGACCCGGCTTACCAGCTCAAGGTGGCTGAGACCCTGACCATCAAGCCGACCGGGCTGCAAGTCCGAGCCAAGCGCCGGGCCCATGAAGCCAGGGCAAAGGGCCCTGCAGCGCCGGCTTCACGTGCGTTACTGTCTGCAAGCACCCCGGCGCCTCAGAACCACGCGCCAAGCCCAGTTGGCGACATGGCCCAAGACAGGCCACTCTTTCCATTGCTGGTGCTCTACGGTTCCAATTCGGGATCGTCCGAGACCTTTGCCAAACGCATTGTTACGCAGGCGCAAGACCAAGGCTACGCAGCCACACTGTCCACACTCGATCAAGCCATCGAGGTGCTGCCCCAGGCCCGTGCCGTTGTTGTGTTCACCGCTTCCTATGAAGGCCAACCTACAGACAATGCGCGTCAATTTGTCCAATGGTTGCGCAATACCGCACCGGGTGCCTTGGCGGGCGTGCCTTATGCGGTCTTTGGCTGCGGCAACCGACAATGGGCAAGGACATACCAGGCCATTCCAAAAGAAGTCGACACCCGGCTGGAGGCGATGGGCGCAGTCCGATTCAAGTCCCGTGGCGAGGCCGATGCCAGCGGCGACTTCTTTGGCGGCTTTGACGAGTGGGCACATGATTTCTGGTCAGCGCTTGGCGCGGCCACAGGCCAAAAAGTCCAGGCCCCAGCCAAGGCAACGGTCCAACTGAAGGTTGAAGCCGTAGTGCAGGACCGCACTGTGGTGTTGCAAGAACCAGCGCTGCGCCAAGGCCAAATCCTGGAAAACCGTGAATTGGTGGCGTTGCAGTCTGACATCGGGCAGCAAATCGGACGGTCCAAGCGCCACTTGGACATTCGCCTGCCCTCGGGCATGCGTTACCAATGTGGGGACTATCTGAGTGTCCTGCCGCTCAACCCGCCGGATGTCGTTGCACGCGCACTGCGTCGTTTTGGCTTTGATGCGGACAGCACGGTGGTGATTCGTCAGGCCAGCGGTGGCATCTCATCCCTGCCAGTCGACACACCTGTGCAGGTGGCTCAGCTGCTTGCAGGCTATGTGGAGTTGTCTCAACCCGCCACACGCGCCCAGGTGGCTCAACTGGCCGCCAGCACACGTTGCCCGCCAGAACAAAAACCGCTGCTGCTGCTCGCCGAAGAGGCCAACTACAAATCGGATGTGCTGGCCAAGCGCTTGAGTGTGCTGGATTTGTTGGAGCGCTACCTTTCGTGTGAGTTGGATTTTGCTTCCTATCTGGCGATGTTGCCTGCGCTCAAGAGCCGACAGTACTCCATTTCTTCGTCGCCTCTTTGGGACGAAGCACGCTGCACCCTGAGTGTTGCTGTGGTGGACGCCCCGGCTTTTTCGGGACAGGGTCGTTACCAGGGGGTGGGCTCCACGCACCTCGCGAGGGCACAGGTCGGAGACAAGGTCTGGATTTCGGTTTTGCCATCCAAAGGGCATTTCCGTTTACCAGCGGACCCCATGACGCCCATCGTGATGGTTTGTGCAGGCACCGGACTCGCGCCATTCCGAGGCTTTGTGCAAGAGCGGGCAATGCAAAAGGCCAAAGGCCAGCCTGTGGGCACCGCGCTGTTGTTCTTTGGCTGCGATCACCCTGATGTGGACTGGCTCTACAAGGATGAATTGGTGCAGTGGCAGGCTGCAGGTGTTGTGCAAGTGCGCACGGCCTTCTCGGCCTCGCCTCAAGGCGATGTGCGGTTTGTGCAGCACCGCCTGTGGCAAGACCGACACGACGTCATGCCCATGTTGTCGCAAGGCGCGCATGTGTATGTCTGTGGCGATGGCCTGCACATGGCCCCTGCCGTGCGAGACACGGTGGTGCGCATGTATGCAGACTCTGCTGCAGTTGGAATGGACGAAGCGCATGCCTGGGTTGAGCAGTTCCTTGCCCAGACGGGTCGCTATGCCGAAGATGTATTTTCGTGAGCACCATGCACGCTGAACATGACGTTGTGATTTATGGCGGCGGCATGGCGGGTGCCATTCTGGCCAAACAGTTGAGCAAAGACCTCAAAGTTGCCTTGGTGGACCCGCGCGACTTCTTTGAGGTCCCCATGGCCGTGCCACGCAACATGGTCGAGCCTGCGTTCGCAGAGTTTTCTACGGTGCCATTCAGCCAAGCATTACCTGGAGTCACCGTGGTGCAGGGCTTGTTGAGCGAATGGACAGCTGATGGCGGCATGGTGACGAGCGCCGATGGTCTCACACGGCAGTTGCAAGGCAAAGTCAATGTGCTGGCCACGGGCAGTCAATTTGCCAACCCGATGATGCGGCCAGCTACTGGCAGCCGCACGGAGCGCTTGGCCTTTTACTTGCGGTATGCCTCTCGCATTACCCAGTCCAAGTGCATCCTCATTGTGGGTGGTGGACCGATCGGTGTGGAAATGGCAGGCGAGATCAGCAGCCGTTACCCCAGCATCCACATCACTTTGTTGGAAAGCGGATCACGGATCTTGATGGGTACCACCGAAGCCGCGTCGCGCCATGCTTCAGCTGTGTTGGAGCAAAGACAGGTCGAGGTATGCACGAATGATCGCTTGGTGACCATGCCTGACACGGGTGTAGACATGCTGATGCGTGGGGGCGAAGTCGTTACGCAACAGGGACGACGCATCACTTATGACATGTTGCTGCTGTGCACTGGCGCCCGGCCAAACACGGCCTACATGAACGGGCATTATTCCAATGTACTTGATGACCATGCACGCATCCGTGTCACGCCCTCGTTGCGTGTGGTTGGTGAGTCAGCGCTCTTTGCACTGGGCGACATCAACAACGTGGCCGAAAACAAAATGGCATGGCACGTCGCTGGTCAGGTCAGTTGCACAGCGAAAAACGTGCGCCGTGTATTGGCAGGGCGTGTGGATGAGGCTGATTTGGCGGCCTACCAGGCCAAAACGGGCAACCCCGCCATGGCGGTGACGTTGGGGCCAGAGGCCGGCATGGTGTATTTGCCGCCTGTCGGCTTGATCACCGCTGGGTGGATCAACCGCCGCATCAAGGCCCGGCACATGCTGGTCCCCAAGTACCGCAAGATTTTGGGCGTTTGACCCGAATGTTTTTTTACAGGAGTATCCGAATTGAAAAAGTTCATCCAACTGTCCACTTGTTTGGCACTGGCTGCATCGTCCACTGCATTTGCCCAAATGACACCTGTGGGCACCTGGCAAACCATCGACGACAACACCCAGGAGGCCAAAGCTGAAATCCAGATCGCAGACGCAGCGGGTGTGTTGAATGGTCGCATCCTCAAGTCCTTGCGCGATGACCCCAAAGCCAAAAAAGTCTGCAGCGATTGCAAAGACGACCGCAAAGACCAAGCCATTCTGGGCATGGAGATCATCCGCGGGGTCAAGCAAGAAGGCTCTGAAAACTTGTGGGCCGGCGGGGGCAAAATCCTCGACCCCGAGAATGGCAAGGAATACACAGTGCGCATGACACCGCTTGAAGCCGGTAAGAAACTGCAAGTGCGCGGCTACATTGGCCCGTTTTACAGAACCCAAGTCTGGGTGCGTGTGCGCTGACGCGTGAATCAAGCGGCATTTTCAAATGCCATAGCTGATCCAACACACCCATGCATCACAGATACCTGTGATGCATGGCGCTTATGTTGAGGTCTGTGAGCGTGAGCGTGAGACTTGCGCCAAACCGTGCTCATTGCCCCTTTTCAGAAATCACGATGGTAGAAACCACGCTACCAACAGTCACACTGATTTGAAGAGGAAATGCCCCTTCAGGTACAGCCGTTGCAATGATTGCCTTCGACTGGTGTTCGTAGCGCAGCCAATGGGGCAGATCACTGCCATTTTGCAATTTGACGCGCATGGGCGATGACACTTGCGCTGAATCCAAGACCTGCTCTGGGATGGGGAACGAGAACCCTGATCCCGAGGTCGCCATTTCTTTGGGCAGCAAAACGGTGATCAAGCCTGGCAATTGCTCTGATGGTGGCCGCACGAGTGATACAGAAATTCATCAGTGACCACAGGCTGACACAGGCCCATCAGGCTGTGTTGGAAAGTGATGTGCCCTTGAAGCAGCTCGCGCAGCGATTGGGCTACGCACATTTCAACCACTTCGGAGCTGCATTCAAAAAGAAGTTTGGCTATTCGCCAGGCAGTTTGCGAAAAACAAGCGCCCCCTAAAAGCGTGTCAGAAGTAGGTTCAGTTTTATGCCGCGAAATCAAAATAGAGACGTGCGTGAAGTTGACTGTCATCTCTTGCGACACCAATTTGTATAGCCTAGAGCATTACTTCGTCAGTCATCGGCTGCGGGATGATCCGCATTTCCCGATCACCTGTTCTACAGACTGTCATGCCATGTCTCCAATATTCGTCGGCAATCGACATCGTTTGAGTAACTTAATGTGCTGAAGTCGAACGGGTCCCTTTGCCCGTTATTGGGGGGTGGGGATAGGGTGGGGTGAACTCAGCCTCGTTTTTGCGAAAGTGGCCAAGCCTGTAAATGGGCGTTCATCAACCACCCGATCGCCGAACGGAGCAGGAGCAAACCCAGCTCAAACGCAGCCCAGCCACGACCAGCGTACTGGCGGGTAAATCGGTGGGTAGGAAATAAAAAAAGCGCCCGAAGGCGCTTGTTTACTTGTGTCATGGCGGAGAGGGAGGTCTCAGCATTGATCCTTTAAGTTGCGCGATTTCGCCTAATAGATCCATTCTTAGGTCTCCCACAAAATTGTTGAACCCCTAAGGCTAGCAACGATTCGAATCGGTCGACACCGTGTTGGGCTGAAGGATAGCGGGGACGCTAATGCCGAAGTGACCGACTTGCCGCAAAGGCTCGACAATCCGAAGCACAGACCAAAAAGGCTCTCTCCGTCATCGGGGCACCCCTTTGCGGTAACTCGTCATGCGGTACAAGTTCTTCTCCGTTATCGGCAAGTCGGAAAATTGTGCTGTCCGGAAAAATCACGAATTCATCGCCCGAAAAGGAAGCGAAGAACTTACAACCGCCGGGGAATGACTCGGGCACCTTCATGGCTCGCCTCCATTGCTCTTTGTCGGTTTCAGATCAAGTTTTTTCTTAGCCCGCTT
>Ga0214917_10006886_pt1 | contig 11672 bp, 9 predicted proteins | sample LL_1208_BB_MetaG_FD_177983 | JGI IMG/M metagenome (GOLD analysis project Ga0214917, IMG submission 177983) | Freshwater microbial communities from Lake Lanier, Atlanta, Georgia, United States - LL_1208_BB | ecosystem: Environmental > Aquatic > Freshwater > Lake | place: USA: Georgia | collected...
TGTGAAACCACTGAAAATATTAAGGATCGTAAGCTAAGCGAATCAAGCACTAATTAAGAAGATTAACTGACGCCTGTTATTTTTGAGTCATAATAGGAAATGATGCTCCAAGCTCCATGACCACAGGTGAATTCAGCGCAAATAATACATCTGCTAAGCAGATAAACGTTGAAGCCAGCAGATTACTTGGAAACGCGTCGGTTACATCTTATGAAACAGCAACACAAGCAGGAGGGGTGTCAGCATTTGAAATATACAACAGAAAGGTAATAACAATTACAAATGCTGATTTAGCGAGCCAAATACAATACGATAATGAGGAATATTTTGGACGATCAGAAGCTCAAAAACATATACTGCAGGGTATAGTTGGAAAATCAATACTCACTCAAGACGGTGCTACTTGGAAATCACTTAAGGGTTCATGCAATAATAGTCTCTCAAGAAATAATATCGAAAAGTACCATCAAGGAACACAGATTGGGTTAGATAGAGCATTAAAAATTCAAGAAACACAAGAGGAGGATCACAGTTTAATCCTGAAACGTTATGACTTTGAATCAATATTTGTTCAAACCACAACAAAGGTATTTCTAAATGCAGATCTAACAGCTGCAGAGAGCGCAAAGCTGCATAATGCCTATGTAGAGTTGGCAGAATTGTCAAGTAATTATATAAAATATCCTGTTCTAATGTTAATTCCTGGTTGGGTGCCACATCCTACCAACATAAGAATGCGCTTGAAATCAAACACGATTGATCGAGTATTAGAACCATTAATAAAAAAAGCAATCTCAAAGGATACAAAAACAGTGAGCCTACTCCGAGATATGGATGAAGAGGTTATTCGGGAAAAACGCTGCCCTTTAAAAGGAAAAGAACATTTCTCACTACTAAAATCGCTCTATATTGCAGGCATAAAAACATCAGCCGTAACACTTGAATGGATAATGATGTATTTATCTGAATATCCAGAATATTGGTTTCAACTCTCAACAGAATGCCGAGAATTATATGGCACAGATTATCCGGATGTTGAGGATCAAGCTGATCCTGAATGCTTAGGGAACATCATAAATGAAACGATGCGCTTATCACCAACGGCTCCATTGCTTACTCGTAAGGTTATTAAGGATTGCACAGTTGCTGGGGTAAAAATGAAAAAGATGGATATTATTTTTATATCTGTATACGGAATACACCGTTCCCCTGAATATTGGGAAAATCCAGAAGATTTCATACCTAATAGATTTTCAAAACCCCACAACCCAAAAGCCTATCTACCCTTCCAGCTGGGTCCCCATACATGCCCAGGTCAACATCTTGCCCGTAGAATGATCGCAACGGTATTAATTAGGCTAGCGCAGTTCTATGATTTAGAGCCAATTCAGGGCAAAAGCTTTGAATACGAGGGTACTGTTGTTTCAGTGCCGAAGCATATGCAAAATTTTAGATTTGTAAGGCGTAAATAGTGCCTTGAATAAAAATTCTCTTGTTTACCCATGGTATAGTCCACGGATTTGGCATGGCATGCCTATATCCATATTATTGAAACTTTCTGTAAACCTATTTAAGCGTTCAAGCTATAAACGTTACGGGCTTTTATCCAGCGCTCTTCTTATATGCTCTATTCAAAGCATCTTAAATTATATATCAAGCATAGTTGAAAAAATAAAATATCAAAGTTATATTGAACATGAAGTGGTAAATCCGGTATTCATAATTGGTTATTGGCGATCAGGAACAACACTTTTACATGAACTACTGACAACTCATAAGGATCTAGTTTCGCCTACAACATTTCAATGTTTTAATCCAATTAGCTTTTGCAGTACTGAAAAAATTTTTTATAAAATTGGTAATTTCTTATTGCCAAAGCAACGCCCAATCGACTCACGAAAATTAGAATGGAATAGTCCACAGGAAGATGAATTTGCTCAACTAACATTGGGTTCGATAACGCCCTATAAACGTATTGCCTTTCCATCTCAAGGAAGCCAGTTGCAAGGTTTAGATATTGAAACTGAACCTGCTGAGTTAAAAGCCCAATGGATAAATAATCTACTATTATTTTATAAAAGAATTCTATCCAAGCGATCTGGAAGAATCTTGATTAAAAATCCATGCCACACTGTAAGAGTTCGATTATTATTAACATTATTTCCAACTGCTAAATTTATTTACATAACAAAAACACCATTTGAGTCAATTCCATCAGCAGTAAAACTATGGAAAACTTTAGATATTCTTAATTCCTTTGAGTTTCCAATTGAATTCGACTATTTCAGCTATTCATTAAAATTATTCTCAATACTTTCCAACAGCTTCGAGAATATTAAAAGCGAAATCCCAGCTAATTCTTTATACACAATCCGATTCGAAGATTTGGTGAGTAATCCAAGAAAAGAATTAGAATCTATATTCAATTTTTTACAACTTGAATCATCCAAGGTTTCAAACGCATCCTATCAAAAAACAATAGATGGGATCAACAAGTTGCATATTAGTAGTTATTCACTAACAGCGGAAGAATATAGTCGTATAGCAACAGAAAGTAAATCATTCTGCGAAAATTATGGGTATGATATCAGGGAATAGCGCTAAACCCTGATTTTAAAATAAAAGTGTAGTACCAACATTGAATAGATAGCACACTAGCGAGACCAATTTCAATGCAACGCTTACGTGGCATCACTCGTTGCATTTGTATTGAATCCAGTTTTCGAAGATCTTGAAGTGCTTTTGAAATCTTAGAGTAATCAAAAATCTTTGTTTTATCAATACATTCCTTACTCAACAAAAACGCAACATAACCACTGGGCTTAGAAAAGGAAAATGATTCAAATGAAGCTCTAAACATTGCTTTTCGCCTCCATGCTGTAGCCTTTGGCAGCCATTTTTCAGCAACCTTACGAAGTAAATACTTACCAACATAGCCGTTAAGCTTATAGTCCTCATGCAACATGGAAACAAAATCTACAAGGTTAGAATCAAGAAAAGGGTAGCGAGCTTCAACTGAAGAATTCATATTGACGCGATCACCTTTTGAGGAAAGTAATAAACCAGGAAGTTGCACACGCTGGCTAATTTCTAATTCGCGGTTGAATCGAGATAATCCCTTTAACCAGGAGGAATTAAGACCAATATCTTCATAGGGCTCGTAGTCACTTATAGAAGAGAGGAAATCAGCGCACATAAACTGTTGCATACATAGAATAATGAAGCCATGAACCTGGCTCCAACCAGTTAAACCTCCGGAAAGATCTAGCATGCGTTGAAACCTCTGATAATCAGGCTTACCTAAACCACAAGTTCTTAAACCTGTCTCAATTAGCATTCTGTAAACTATTCCTTGTTCAATATTAAAATTAGGCTGGTTTAGAAATGATGAAAATTTGCTAATCTTATGCCAGGGATACCCGCCAAATAATTCATCGGCACCTTCTCCAGCCAACATCACTCGAATTCCATCATCACTTACTCGCCTAGCTTGAAGCATCACGGCAGCACAAGAGAGATCAAAAACAGGTGCTTCTGCAACACGAACTAAATCGGGGTAAGCATCCATCACCTCGATCTGGGAAAGGTTAAGAATAGAACCATTCAAACCTAGTTTCTTAATTGTTTCAGCCGCCAAGCCTGCTTCGTTAAGGCCACCATGATTAATACTTATAGTGTATGTTCGCAACGGTTTATCCATTAACATATTAGCCATTGCAACTAAAACACTTGAATCAACGCCTCCAGACAAAAAAGCACCAACATCGCAGTCGCCCATCAAACGTTTTCTAACTGATTCAAGCAGAATAGTATTTAGCTCTTCTACAAGTTTAGACTCAATATTTCTAGTAAATTTATTTTCTGGATATGCTTTATTATTAATAAATCTCACCTCTTTTAATTCAAAGGAAGATGAGCTTGTTTGCTTTATGAGTAAGTAGCTACCTGGGCTAAGAGATTTTATGCCTTGAAACATTGTTCTACTGCTTGGCAAACAAAAAAATGTGGTGTATTGACTAATTGCCTTGGGGTCTTGCTGGATAGGAAATAAGCCTGTGGCCAACAGAACACGAATTTCAGAACCAAAAACCAACCATTTATCAATAACACCATAAAAAAGAGGTGTAATTCCGAATTGATCTCTAGCCAGAGACAAGACATTTAATCTACTATCCCAAACTGCAGTTGCAAACTGACCATTAATCTGTTCCCACATCTTTGTTTTGAATTCAAGCCATAAGTGTGGAATCAACTCCGAATCACATTCACTAAAAAACTTAACACCTTTAGAGTTTAGACTATTTCTAATATTCTGATAATTGAAAATCTCCCCGTTATAAACAGCGTATATATTTTTATCATTGCTTACAACAGGCTGCTTGCCATTCTGAGGATCCATAATATTCAACCTTCTAGAAATAAGTGCAATGCCTTTATCAATAAAAAAACCATCTTCATCTGGACCTCTATGAAACATTGCATTAGCCATATTTTTAAGCATTGCAATATCTGGGATACGTCCATGACCCGATAAATCTAGAAGACCACCTATTCCACACATCTTGTGTAAACCACGAATTATGGATTATTTCCATAGTACACTCAGAAGAGTTAAATCAATAGGGCCCTCCCCAGTGATTGAAGCAAAAAGAGCAAAACTTACAAAGGGAAGATTATTTATCCTTTGCTTCACTGCCTTTGTGGAGTATTGTTGTATTGGAATATTACTTACAGTAATACCCTTCTATATTGCTAAAACTGCTCCTTCATTAAATGCAGCAGTGTTAAGTATCGGGCTTGTTCAAAGTTTATTTGGTATTTCACAAGTAGCAACTGCATCTTTTGTTGGTGCCCTATCTGATAGATTTGGGCGACGGAATACATTAATGACAACCTTAATATCAACCTCAATTTTAATTTATCTTCTCTCCTTCACCCATCAATTATACTGGATCTTGATATTGCGTCTGCTAACTGGAACCTGTCAGCACTCACTTGTTATTGTTACAGCCTATGTATCATCACTATCCGAAACAAAAGACATTCCAGCCAACCTTAGTAAAATCTCCGCATCAAACGGTATTGGTTTCATTGCTGGAGCTTCATTAGTTGGTTTAATAAGCCACCACGGATTAGCAGCTTGTATTCAGATTGCAGCGGCACTAACTTTCATTAATTCAATTGTGGTTTTTCTAAGGCTGCCAATTGAAAAAGTGAAAGTAGAGTATCATGCTAGTTTCTCAAACTCTGCAGATATACTCTCATTATTTACAAGTAAACTTAAAGGAATTAAGGATATATTTAAAATTAACAGGCAAAAACTTCTTTACTATTCATTTGTCCTGCAAAGCGTTGCGGGATTCACCTCGTTTTCAATCTGGGCTATATACTTCAAGATAAAATTTTCCTGGACAGCCCAACAAGCAGGTGCATCTTTGTTTGTATTTGGAGTTACACTATTAATTAGTCAAATATTTTTACCGCCAATTTTACTGAGGAAGATATCGATATATCAACTTACGCTATTATCACTTACTTCCTCGGCAATAATATCTTTCTTATTTGGCGTTGCTAGCGACCCAGTATATATCTATGTTCTAATAATAATAAATATTTTTGGTTGCCTATCGGATTCAATGATACGTTCAATGATATGTTCACAATTCTCAGCAGAGATACAAGGATCGGTAATGGGAAAGATAGGATCACTTTATGCACTTGGCCCTTGCTTTGCACCATTAATAGGCTCGGCAATCACATTGCCATACTCAACATCAACAAACGATAGCGCACTTTCATTGATTCCATTCGCTGGAATATCCCTAATGTATGCTCTTGCATTAGTAGCAATAATAAGCTATAAGAAAAACTCTCAAACGAAACTAACTTTTATGATGGGAAAAAATTAATTTAATATTTTTCTTTGGCCTAAGAGTTAGCCTTCCAACAAGTTGAGGGATTTCTGCATTTACAGTTTTCAATTTAAAGTTACTAACTATATACTTAAGTAGTTCCAAGGCTTCTTTCTTAGCTAAACTGGCACCGGGGCAGATACGTGGACCAATCCCAAATGGAATGTAAATATCCTTATAAGTTTTTTGGGTATTTACTAAAAATCTATCAGCTATGAAATTCAAAGGCTCAACCCAATACTTGCGGTGTCTGTGAATGATCCATGGTGAAACAGCAACTAGAGTTTTTAAAGGACACCGATTAATAGAAGTTTGCTTTGTCTCAGTATGTTCACGCATAAGCAGAGGAATGGGGGGGTAGAGTCGCAATGTTTCAGAAAAAACTGAAAGAATTAGTTTATTCAATTCACGATCACATCCAGAAAGAGAAGAATTACGTAGCGCCGTGTGTAGATCTATTTGTATAGATGGAATAGAGGCCAAAAGGTATAGACTCATAGTTAATGTACTTGCTGTAGTTTCATGGCCAGCAAGATAAAGCATGCATACTTGATCTAAAATCTCAATACTACTAAAATTCTCATTTTTCAGGAATATGTCAAGCAAATCGGGCTGTTGATTTACCCTTTCATCTAAAAATTGAATCCTATGCTGGATTTTTTTTGATAATATTGCCCGGATACGCTGCGCAGGTACTTGAAGATGTGAATATAGCAAAATTTTTGGAACGCCAAGTAGTGCTGCAATAGCAATATATGCAGATCTACGTTGAAATTCTCTAAAATCAGAATTAATCGACTTTAGTTCTTCCTCTGTAAATACATCTGAGAATATCATCAGAATGATGACATCAGAAGTAAAGGATGTCATCAAGAGACTTGCATCAATTATGTTGCCATCTGGCTTTTTTAGAAGATTTGATATCTTAAAATCAAGGCGCTCAATGGCTTTGTTTATGAATGGATCTACATTGTGATCTAGCATTTGCTGTAAGATCGATTCAATTTTATTCCTAGACTCACTCCATTCGTTGCCATTAATAGAAAATGATGCTCTGCCAATCAGAGGCGATAATAGCCATTGTGTTAATTCATGCTTTGGATAACTACTCATATTCTCTTGCATTATTTGTTTGATCTCGCTTGGCTTATTTATAAGCTTAAAATTAAGACCGCCGATATGAGCGGAAAGCTGATCACTTGAATAGGCTTCATCAGTAAAAATTCCCAACCAAGAACTTGATCCCTGTATGAGTCTTAGCCAAAAGGGCTTTGCAGGCAATGCTGGTTTTATTGTTGGTAATTGCTGATTTTGATCCATAGAAGCTTTTAGCTATATTGTAATATATTTTAGAGAAACCGCTATACTTGGAAACAAAATGAACCCCTCAAGCCATTCCATCTTGCTATTAGCATGGCTTGTATTTTGCTCTGGAATAGCAATTAAAATACGGAATTTATGTATTTTTTTAAGAACTAAATTAAAAAGTAATAATTATAATGATAAAATATTCCGGGAAAGCTTGGAAAGGAATTGGCTAAAATCATACCAAAAAGAAAACTATTGATTCAAGCCATAAAGCTGAAAATGGTTTGAATTAGAACAAAACCCACCACTGCAACGATAGCCAGTAGCGAAGGAATACTGGTGAGGCTCATTAGGTGCACCTTTCAAGTAAGCTAAAACTAGGGCTTATTCTTTATAAAAACAGTATTTAGATACACATCCACACCAATCAACACCTGTCTTCATTAAAAACTTAACAAAACTATGCCTTTAAATCTGATTAATAAGGAGGGCGTGATCCAACGCTTTGAATTGGTGAGGCTGCTGCTGCAAGACCTCGATCAGCGGCTCTTGCTGAAAATTTGATCCCAAAGACCGCCCTTACCGAAGAACTCTTTGTTAACCGCATCCCAGCCACCGAAGGAGTTTACTGTGAAGGTTTCAACCTGCTTGAACTTGCCCCGCGCGTAGGCCTTGCCCTCAGCGGTAACGGGACGAAAGCCATTGTTAACAAAGGCCTTCTGGGCTGCAGGGGTATAAAGGAATTTAGCGAAGGCTTCGGTTACCTTGCGGTTGCCGTGCTTGTCAACATTCTTATCCACCACCGCGATGGGTCCCTCAATCAAAATGTTGGGGCTTGGCAGTATGTAGGGAACCGTCCACTCACCAGTTCTCTTAGCCAAGATGGCTTCATTTTCGTAATTCAGTAGCACATCACCTTTACGGCGTTCCACAAAGGTATCCGTAGCCTCTCGCGCATCCTTAGGCAAAACGTCAACATTTTTGTAGACAGTGGTGAGATATGTTTCCGCCTGGGCGTTAGAGCCACCTGTTTTGGTAACCGAGCCGTAGAGACCCAGGAAATTCCAGCGGGCACCACCCGAGGTTTTCGGGTTGGCGGTCACCACGTCAACATCCTTGTTGTCGAGGTCCTTCCAGGTTTTGATTTTTTTGGGGTTGCCAGGGCGCACAAAAAAGGCCACCACCGAATTGGTGATGATCGATCGGTTGGGGTTTTCAGCCTGCCATCCCTTATCGATCAGGCCGGCATCTTGAATTTTGAGCACATCCCCCTCAAGCGCCAGGCCCACGACATCAGCCTCAAGGCCATCGATCACGGCGCGGGTCTGGCTACCAGAACCACCAAAACTGGTTTTGATGGTGACGTTCTGGCCGGTTTTCTTCTTCCAATCGGCCTGGAAGAGGGGGATGATCTGGTCATAGGCGGCCTTAGTCACCGCGTAGCTCACCAGCAGAATTTGCTGATTGCCACCAGAAGCGCTAGGGCCAGCTAGGGCGGGAGAAGCCGAAAGGCCAGAGGCGCCCGCACCCACCGCCACCAAAGCAGCAGCGGCGGCACCAGCACTCAAACGGCGCGAGAGAGAAGACGGAAGGAAATCCACTTAAATCCGATTGGACTAACGGGGAATATAGGCCACCATGGGCGCGGCCGGGTATTCCCGACTACAGCGCCGGGGAATCGGGTTATCTTTGCCCAGACGGGGTCAACGCCAGCGTCCGCTAACCCGCCAACCACCCGACCCTGTGGCATTCAGCTCCAAAACCGACTACGGCCTGGTGGCCCTGATCGAGCTCGCCAGCGTTTATCCCTCGGGTGGGGTGATGCAGGTGGCAGAAATTGCCGCACGCCAGAACATTCCCGACCGCTACCTGGAGCAGATGCTCACCAGCCTGCGGCGCAGCGGCATTCTGCGCAGCATCCGCGGGCCCAAGGGCGGCTACCAACTCACGCGCTCGCCTGCCGACCTGCCCGTTTCCGAAGTGGTGAACTGCCTGGAAGGGGAAAGCGCCGCCCAGCCCAGCACCAGCCGTTCCAGCCCTGAATTCCAAGTTCTCCAGGAACTCGACCAGCAACTGGAAGCAGCCAGGCAAACCCTGCTCCAGAGCACCAGCCTCCAGGACTTGATCGATCGCCGCGACGCCCAAACTCTGGACCAGACGATGTTTTTCATCTAAGCAAGCCTTATTCCACGCAAACCCTATGGGGTATACGGTGTTTTGGGTGCTATGGTTTTTGCAGCCGCGCTTGATGCGATGCCCAGCTGTTGTTGCCTGCGAATGCCTTAGGCCAGATCCTTACTGGCCTTGCCTTACGCCATGAACTCTGCGCATCCGTCTTGCCATGACCGCCTCACTGCTCGCCCCCACTCGCCACCTACCTGGCCTAGCCGCAGCCCGGCCCTCCGCACTCCGGCTCTCCTTCCCTGCTAACGACTCCCTTCCCGAAGCGTTCAGCTGGACAATCGAAGAAGGCTATGTGCGCACCTTTGCCTGGGATGACGAAGGCGACACCATCACCCTCGGCATTTGGGGACCCGGCGACTGGGTCACCACTGCCTTTACCGCCATCAAACCCGTGGAGCTCCAGTGCCTCACCTCGGTGGTGGTGAGCCAGTTCCAGCCATCAGCACAAGACATCGACCAGCTCTTGCGCCGTCAGATCCAAAACCTGGAAGAAATCTTCCAGCTCAACCGCATCCGCTCCGCCGACCAGCGACTGCTCGCCGTCCTCACCTGGATTGGTCGCCGTTTTGGCCAAGTCAGCGCCACCGGCTACCGCCTCTCCCTCAAAGAGCTCAACCTCACCCACCAATCCCTCGCCGAACTCTGCGGCCTCACCCGCGTCACCGTCACCAAATCCCTCAGCCGCTACCGCGAAAGCGGCACCCTCCAAAAACTCTCCACCGACGATTGGTTCATCCCAAAAACCAATCGCTATCCTGCTTTTTCCTGAGACCTGGTTGCAAGCCTTCGGCGGTAGGTTCGAACTCTAAATGCTGTAATCCTGCACAAACGAACGGGCCTCTCGGCTGCGGATATGCAGCGAGGAGCCCACGTTCAGGCTGTTGTAATCAATCTGTTCCCGGGGGATTTGGGCCATCACCAGCTGGCCATCGGCCAAGGCCAACTCGGCCTGGAGATCGCGGCCCATGTGGCTCAAACGACGCAACTCCACCGGCACGGTGCCCGCCTGGGGCTCCAGGAAAACCTCCACATCGTGGGGGCGCACAAAGATCTGAGCATCCCCGCCTGCATGCTGGGCTGAGGATGGCTCCTGGCTGCTGGCCACCTGGAGGGCACCCCGGGGAAGCACATTCACCGCCCCAATGAAGCTCATCACAAAGGAGGTGGCGGGATGGTCGTAGATCTCGGCCGGAGTACCAATTTGCTCCACCTTGCCGTGATTCATCACCACGATCTTGTCGGCCACTTCCATCGCCTCTTCTTGATCGTGGGTCACGATCACCGTGGTGACGTGCATCTCGTCGTGGAGATTGCGCAGCCAGGCACGCAATTCCTTGCGAACCTTGGCATCGAGGGCACTGAAGGGCTCATCGAGGAGCAACACCCTCGGCTGCACCGCCAAAGCCCGGGCCAGGGCCACGCGCTGGCGCTGGCCGCCGGAAAGCTGGGAGGGATAGCGGCTGCCATAGCCCTGGAGCTGAACCAGCTCGAGCAATTCATCCACCCGCCGGCGGATCGCGTCTTTCTTCCAGCGCCGTAATTCCAACCCAAAGGCCACGTTCTGGCGCACGGTGCGGTGCTTGAACAGGGCGAAATGCTGAAACACGAAGCCCACTTCCCGGTCTTGAACCGAGCGCTGCGTGGCCTCTTCACCAGTAATCCAGATCCGGCCCTGATCGAGCTGCTCAAGGCCTGCTATCAGGCGCAGGAGGGTGCTTTTCCCCGAACCCGAGGGGCCCAGCAAGGCCACCAGGGAGCCGGTCTCCACATCCACGCTCACGTCGTCGACGGCCCGGAAATCGCCGAAGCTCTTGGTGACAGCGGCAACCCGGATACCCATCGAATCGGTTGCTTAAAAACGATTGAACCAGTTTGCCGCCTAGGGCGCTAGCAAGACCAACGCCGGCATAATCCACTTAAGCACGGCGAACAACCGGCCTATGCGTCCTGTGCTGGTGTTACGGTCGTGTTCATTAGCGCTCTGGCGCCTTGACTGCTGCCCTGTCGCGCCCGAGGCGCCCCAAACGCTCCCTCAACCTCAAGTTGCCCAGCTGGTCTTGGCGCATCACCTGGCTCTATCTGGGCTTTGTGCTGTTCTTGCCCCTGGGAGGCATGCTGCTCAAGGCGGCTGGCGTGGGCCCTGCAGGCTTTTGGGAAGCGGCCACCAGCCCCGAAGCCTTAGCCACCTACAAGGTGAGTTTTGGTCTTGCCTTCTTGGCCAGCATCATTAATGGGGTGTTTGGCCTGGTGATTGCCTGGGCCCTGATC